>OLPV01001879.1_pt1 | contig 14742 bp, 13 predicted proteins | sample 1671961 | NCBI WGS metagenome assembly OLPV01 (sample SAMEA3136630, study PRJEB25190) | human gut metagenome | biome: human gut; feature: human-associated habitat; material: faeces | place: Austria | collected 2013
TAGTACAGAGAATATTGGCAATATCATCAGGATTCAGGTGAAAAAGATTGATTAACAGCAGCTTGAAAGCATCATTTTCGATCATAAGATCATCTCCTTTCTGATTTCAATGACATAATACCAAAAGAAATCAGAATCAGAGTTGCGACCCTGTTGGTGACAGTACACAAAGCTTACAATAACTTCTAGTGGATCCAAAGAGAATATTGTGACGCTTTAAAGATTCTATTTTCAAGTCATCCTGTTTGAAATCTCTCCAGTCTGGGAAGAGTGAATCCCAAAATTCGATTACACGAGCTTTAACTTTACGAATCGTTTGTAGAGCAACTTCAAAAGAAGTGATCAAATCATCATTCTCATCGAGTGTGACAATATAGTAAATGAAAAGATAAGTGAACTGAGTATAAGGAACAAAATTAGTTGGAAGCAAGGCATGGGTGGATTTACATTGAGTACACTGGATACGCTGAACAGGAATTTGAATTTTACACTCGCCACTGGAAATATCATCAATGATCACAAATCTTTTATAGTGTCCATATAAGATAAAAAGACCAACGACACCACAAACAGGACAATGTAAAGAAAGCAGATCAATCGAAGCAACAAAAGCCTGAAAATCATTTTCATTCAAAATCATGTTGAAGTCGTTGGTAATTTTCAGTATCATAATATTGTCTTAGAGGACGGGTAGAAATCGTAACTTTGGTCGGTGAAGGATTTCTACCTTTTTTATTTACGCCCAATCCCTTCTAAAAATACTGTAACAAAAAGATAGGAAAGTTCACCCTAAAAGTGTTTAAAGGCTATCTCTATCACAGAGCTAGAATCCCTATGACTTTTAAAGGTTGATTTATCCCTATCCAGTTTTATATATTCAAAATTTGGATACCCGGTCCATTTTCTTAAATATGATTCTTTATTTAGTGTATCTTTTGGATGCACACGGAATTAGTAACTGTTCACGATATTTTGTGATGGTTCTTCTTGAAATATGGATATTTTCTTTAGCTAATGCTTTTTTGATGCTTTCATCACTGAATGGCTTTGTCTTGTTTTCGTTGTGAATCAAATTCATAATTCTTTCTTTGATTTGTTCAGATGTGATTTCTTTAAATCCTGTATGACAGAATAAATGTTTGATTGGATAGTATTTATTGTTGAATTCAAAACCTTTTTGATTGATAGCTCTCGATATAGTAGAGGCATGTAATCCACATTCTTTGGCTACCATTTCTAGAGTACAATAATTCAATGGACTATTTGAAATGAAGAAATCTTTTTGAATATGACACAGCGTATCCATGATTTGTAGTAGTGTCATATTTCTTTTTTGAACTGTATTAAGCAGTTGTTTAGCCTCGTTTCTTAGTTTTCTTAAATCTTTAGTAAGATGAGTCATATCATCAAATTGAATGGAATAGTTTTGGTTGATCCATTCAAAATAAAATTTATCATCATATATAACTTTGATTTCTGCTTGTAAGAAGGGCGCATCTGTAGAATAGTTTGCCGCAGGCTTAGGGTTAAGGGTTTGAATGAAATGAAATCCTTCTTCAAGCTCATCAAGTGTGAGCTCAGTTTTATGTATGATTTCATCATAATTGTGGGATGCAAGCTCTTCAAGAAAATCACATAAGATAGTCCCTGTTTCACTAGCGGGGTTTTCACTAAGTTCACATTGTACTTTTAATGATTCTTTTAAATATCTACAAAAACATCCATATGGCTCTGTTCTTTGAAGAATGTAGATGGCTTGTTGTAGTTGTTTTTCGGAATAGCTAGCAAGGAATGGAGTTGTTTTGAAGTAACCGTTGGAATCTAATTGGCTAATTAAATATTGGTATAAATCTTCAGGGATTGTTTGATTTGTGCTTTTAAGTTCAGCTTCAATTTTGTCATATAAATTTTGTGTAGAATGATCATATTCAAGGAATGCATCTGCCTCATCCGTATATGTTAGAAATGGGTTTGTCTGAGCTTGCTTGTATAAGTATTCCTTTAAGCTTTTAGCATTATAGGATAGTATTTTAAGACTTTGTTCCTTTTGAGAATTAAAAGACTGTTTCATTTTAAGTCCTGGTTTGATTGTGATATTTTGCTTCATGGATAAACTATATCATTCTTTTGAAAAAGTTGATAGAATTAAAGATAATAGTAATGAAAGGACGGATATTGATATGCGTGCAAAAATTGAATTGATTCGTGTGGATAATCGCTTGGTTCATGGTCAAGTTGGGGTAACTTGGGTCAATGCGTTAAATATAGATACAATTGTAGTTGTGGATGATGAAACAGCTATCAATGTATTTTCACAAAAAATGATGAAGACGATTGCGAAAGCTAGCAATGTGGATATTCGTTTTTATTCGATTGCGGACTTCATGCAAGTTTTGCGACATAATGAAAGTAGTCAAAGATTGTTTGTGGTTGTAAGAGATATTCAAACGGTTTATGAAATGTTTAAAAATGGGTTAACTCCACAAACTGTGAATATAGGTAATATTCATTATGGAAGAGGAAGAGTCCCCTTTAATAAAAAAATGTATGTGTCCGAAGTGGATGTAGATGAAATCAATGAATTAATAGATCAAGGTTTTAATCTTTATTATCAAGATGTGCCGGGAACTTTAGATGAAGTGATCGACAAGATTGATTTTGAGCGATTGAAAAGGGTGAGAAAATGACAAGTAAACAATTGGTGTACGAGGAAATTAAGCGGCGTACTTTAGAAAATAATATTGAGGAAAATGAAATATTTACGGCGAACGATTTAGCAACTTCTTTGAATTTGAGTCGAAATACAGTTTCGCAATATTTAAATGAAGGATTAAAAGATGAATCGATTGTAAAGGTGAATTCACGTCCAGTATATTTCTTTGATAAATCAGCTTTGATCAAGAAATGGAATGTCCGTTTTATTGGGAATGAATTTGCGTCTTTTGATTTATTAATGGCACAAAAGGAACATGATTTTGATCAATTGATTGGATACAATGGTTCTTTATCTTCGATTGTTGAACAATGTAAAGCAGCCATGTGCTATCCGGATAATGGTTTACCTATCATGATTTATGGTCCTACTGGAACAGGTAAGACTTTGTTGGCGAATACGATGTACGACTATGCCTTGCATCAAGGTGTTATTGATTCAAATTCACGTTTTGTCTCGGTAAATTGCTCAGAATATGCGAATAACCCGGAATTATTAACTTCTAATCTTTTTGGACATGTTAAGGGGGCCTATACTTCGGCTGAAGAAGATCAAGATGGATTAATCAGTCTTGCGAATGGTGGTGTACTTTTTTTGGATGAGGTTCATTGCTTAAAGGCGGAATGCCAGGAAAAGTTGTTTCAATTCATGGATAAGGGTATTTATCATAAAGTAGGGGATAATGATAAGTGGTACAAGTCAAAGTGTCGCTTGATTTTTGCAACAACAGAAAATCCTCAGGATGCCTTGTTAAAGACATTGCTTCGAAGAATTCCAATCACAGTGAGTGTTCCTTCATTAAAGGATCGCCCATTATTGGAAAAAAGAGAGTTGATTTATCGCTTACTTGAACAGGAAGAGTCAAAGCTAGGAAAAGATATGTATATTTCAAATTTAGCTTATTCAACTTTTCTTGATTATGAGTTTAAGGGAAATATTGGTGAACTAAAAAACACCATTAAGGCGACTTGTGCAAAGGGATTGTTGAATCAGTCCTCTGATACTTTACAGATTCATTTGTTGGATCTTCCATCCTATTTTTTTGAAACAATCAAATCAATGCAGTTAAAGACGCATTCACGAGATAATGAGACTTTATTTTCTATACATGATTTAAAAGGAGAGTTAAAGCCGGTCATTCCTCTATTACAGTTTTATGCGAAATTATTGAATGCATTTGAAGGGGAAGAAGATTTTTCTAAGGTTGTTGATCAAAGTAAAGTATTGATTCAAAATTTTATTGATTATTTGTTCTTTAAACAAAAATACACGTTGGGAACAACGAACGAAGTATATTTATTGAAAATTGTGGATAAGATCTATTCAATCGTGATGAATAAATATGCGTTTGTAGTGCCGAATAGTAAGATCAAAATGTATTCAAAATTATTTCTGGAATATGGTAAAGATATAACGGATACCAAGATTTGGATTGCTTCAAATTATGATTCAATTGTGGCATTTTCAACGCAAGTTCGACGACAATTTCCTAGAGCCTACAGTATTGCTCGGGAAATTATTGAAAATATTGCTCTGAATCTAGATATTCAAATGGATGAATTTATGCATGTCGTGATTACTTTGACGGTCGCAAACGATGACAAGATTGAACATAATGGAACGGTAGGATTGATTCTTTGTCACGGATATTCAACGGCATCAAGTATAGCGGATACGGTAAATCATATTTTGAATCAGCATGTGTTTGATGGAATGGATATGGAAGTGCAGATTTCCATCGATAAGATGTGTTTGATGGTGGATGACTATTTAAGGCGTAAAGCACCTGTAAAAGAATTGATGCTTCTAGTAGATATGGGAAGTTTAGAAGATATTTATGAAAGAATAAACCCTTTATCTGATTGCAATATTGGAATAATAAATAACGTTTCTACAGCTTCTGCTTTAGAAGTGGGTAACTTGATGAAGCAACATATGCATGCTCGTCAAATTATTAAAACCATCAAAGATAATTATGAGATGAGTTATCAATTTATTGAAAGTAAACAGAAGACAGAGGCTATATTGACAGTCTGTGCTACGGGATTTGGTTCAGCAAAGAAAATTGGAGAATTGTTAAAGAATTCTTTACCTAAATCAATACCTTTAGAAATTATTCCTTATGATTATCAATCGTTAGTTACACATGGTATAGAGGATAATATATTTTTAGAATATGATGTGAAAATGTTGATTGGTACATTGGATCCGAAGGTTCCAGGTGTTAAATATATGCCGATGGAAAATATTGTGACAAATGATGAAGTTCATTATTTACATGAATTAATTGGAAAATATTTATCGGATGATGAACTTAGAATGTTTAATGAAAATGTTGCCAAAAACTTTACTTTGGATAATATTGTCAATCATTTAACGATATTAAATCCTCAAAAAGTCATGGAGGATGTGGAAGAAATTGTATCTGAATTAGAAAAGCTATTTGAGTGCTCATTGGATATTACGACAAAAGTAGGTGTGTATGTGCATTTGAGTTGTTTGATTGAAAGGTTAATATTACGTCAAGGAATTACGGAATCAGAAGGCATGATAGATTTCGCAAGGAAATATCCGGATTTGATTGAGAATATAAAGAATATTTTTAGTGGCGTAGAATATAGATATAGTGTCGAAATTCCTGTACCTGAAATTCGATATTTACTGAATTATTTTGATTTTGATGAATAAATCAATGAAAAGCGTGTTCGACAATTGTTGGCACGCTTTTTGCTATTAAAGAAGTGAGAGGAGGCTGATATATATGCCGAATATACTTTTAACAAGAATCGATAATCGATTGGTTCATGGACAAGTAGGAGTTACATGGACAAAGACAATTGGAGCGAATCTTCTTCTTGTTGCGAACGATGAAGCTAGCCAAGACAAGATTCAGCAACAACTTATGAGTGTTACTGCAAAATCATCTGGTGTAGGAATTCGTTTTTTCTCACTTGAGAAAACAGCTGCGATAATTGGTCGTGCAGCACCGAATCAAAAAATATTTATTGTCGCAAAAACACCACAGGATGTAAGAACTCTAATTGATAAAGGTGTTCCTATTAAAGAAGTAAATGTTGGCAACATGCACTTTTCAGAAGGAAAACATCAGTTAACTAAAAAGGTATATGTGGACGACCAAGATATGGAAGATTTGAAATACATTTCTTCAAAAGGCGTGCATGTATATATTCAGGACGTTCCTGGAGACGTAAAAACAGAAATTTAGAAATTAGTGGAGGAGAGATATTATGCAGATTACATTAATGCAAGGTATCCTTTTAGCAATCATGACAATTATTGTTGGTCTTGATTTCTTCTTGGAAGCCTTCTTCGTGTTTAGACCTTTAATGGTATCTACATTTACAGGTATCATTTTAGGTGATGTTGTTTTAGGATTAAAAGTTGGTGCTTTGATTGAACTTGCCTTTGCGGGATTAACTCCTGCCGGAGGAACTCAGCCACCTAACCCTGTATTTGCCGGGTTGATGGGAACTGTATTGGCGTATACTACAGGTTGTCAACCATCAGCTGCTCTTGGCTTATGTTTACCATTCTCATTCTTAGGGCAATATTTAATTTTGTTCTATTATTCAGCTTTTTCATTCTTCATGGGAAAAGCAGACAAGGCTGCTTCTGAAGCAGATACGGGTGCGATTGCGAAAATTAACTTAACGACAATGGCAATCGTTTCTATTTCTTATGGTGTTGTAGCTTTCTTGTGTACATATGTTGCCCAAGAACCAATGAAGATGTTTGTTAATTCTTTACCAGAAGTCATTACTCACGGTTTAGAAGTTGCTGGTGGTATTTTACCAGCCGTTGGATTTGGTATGTTGTTACGTGTAATGATGAAAGCAAAATACACACCATACTTTATTGCGGGTTTCTTAATGGCAAGCTTCTGCGATATGCCTAACTTATTGCCGGTTGCCTTATTAGGTACAGTTTTCGCATTAATTGATTTCTTTGGTGCAAAACAACGCAAACAAGATATAGAAGAAGCTTTACAAAATGCTTCAATTGACAGCTTTGGAGGTGACGATAATGTCGGAATCTAAAAAATTAACGAATCACGATATTACCATGCTAGGTATTCGTTCTTCATTCTTACAGGCTTCATTTAACTATGAACGTATGCAAGCTTGTGGTTTCTTATGGTCAATGTTACCAGTATTGAAAAAGATTCATGGAGACGATAAAGAATCATTGTCATTAGCAATGACAGATAACTTGGAATTCATTAATACACACCCTAACTTAGTTGGATTCTTAATGGGATTGATGATGTCATTAGAAGAAGGTGGTGCAGATCACGATACTATTAAAGGTTTGAAATTAGCATTATTCGGACCAATCGCTGGTATTGGAGATGCGATTTTCTGGTTTACAATTTTACCAATCGTTGCCGGAATTTCTTGTTCATTTGCTTCTCAAGGATCCATTCTTGGACCAATCATTTTCTTCTTAGTTTATTTAACAATTTGGATCTTGCGTATTGTATGGACACACTTAGGATATAACTTGGGTACAAAATCAATTGATATTATTACTGAAAACTCAGATACTATTGCCAATGCAGCAACTATCTTAGGTATTACAGTAATCGGAGCCTTGATTGCTTCTTATGTATCCATTAACTTATTGCCAGTCATCGAAGTAGATGGTGGAATCAAAGTTGCAGTACAAACAGAATTCTTTGATAAAATTTTCCCTAACTTCTTGCCAATGTGTGTAACATTATTGTGTTTCTGGTTGTTGAAGAAAAAACAAGTCAGTCCAATCGTATTGATTGTGGCAATCATCGTATTGTCAATTGTAGCATCAGCTATTGGATTACTATAATAAAGAAAAAACTCTTAGTTTTCGCTAAGAGTTTTCTTTATGTTTTCTACATCTTCTTTAGTCGCAAGACCAACTTGGAAGGCACTTGCACTACCGCAACACAAACCATTGATAAAAGCTTTTGAGTAATCATTTGTTTCTAAATATCCTGCAAGGAAACCTGCAACCATCGAATCACCAGCACCAACAGAATTCACTACTTCTCCTTTTGGTGCTTTACTTTGAATCACTTCATTATTATCACTTACAAGCACTGCACCTTGTCCTGCCATAGAAATCAATACGTTTTGAGCACCCATCTCCTGTAGCTTTTTGGCGTAAGGAATGACTTCATCTCGAGTGTTTAATTCGACATTAAAGATTTCACCTAATTCATGATTGTTTGGTTTAATCAAGAAAGGCTTATATTTTAATACTTTTAATAATAGGTTGTTTGTCGCATCGACAACAACTTTTATTTTCTTTTTCTGAACACGTTCCATGATCTGTTCATACATTGTATCTGGTAAAGTACTTGGGATACTTCCTGAAATAACGAGAATATCTTTTTCTGTTAGATCATCTAATTGATTGAATAATTCTTGAATGTCTTCTGGCTGAATATCAGGCCCCATACCATTGATTTCTGTTTCTTCATCTGATTTCATTTTTACGTTGATTCTAGATAATCCTTTCTTTACATGAATGAAATCTGTTTTAGCTCCATAACTCTTTAATCGATGTTCAATTTCTTCCCCTGTAAAACCTGCCATAAAACCTAGGGCTGTACTTTCGTGTCCAAGATTGGATAGGACAATTGAAACATTAATGCCTTTTCCTCCGGGAAGGATTTCTTCGAATTTTGTTTTATTAATGATGCCTGGCTTAAAATGATCGACTTGTATTACATAGTCTAAAGATGGGTTAAAAGTAATTGTATAAATCATAATGATCTCCTTTTCTTTAACTGATTATAGGATACTCCTTTTATTGTTGTTTCGCAAGTTAAATATTTTTGAAATAACAGTTGACAATGAAAATAATTCGGTTATTATGTAGATGTAGCTTTTGAAACAACAATTTATAGAGAGAGGAGACTTTTGAAATGAAAGCAAAGGCAGTGAGATTACATGGAGCTAATGATTTAAGATTAGACGAATTTGAATTACCAGAAATTAAGGAAGATGAGATTTTAGTAAAGGTTGTCTCAGACAGTGTCTGTATGTCAACTTACAAATGTGCCATCTTAGGGGTGAATCATAAACGTGTTCATGAAGATGTTGCGGACCATCCAGCTATTATGGGACATGAAATGGCGGGTGATATTATTAAGGTTGGTGCTAAGCATCAAGACAAATTTAAACCGGGAATGAAGTTTACTTTACAACCAGCATTAAACTATAAAGGAACGATGTGGTCACCTGGTTATTCTTATGAATTTTTTGGTGGAGATACCACTTACTGCATTATTCCAGCTGAAGTAATGGAGCTAGGATGCTTACTCGAATATAAAGGTAAAGCGTATTATGAAGCTAGTTTAGCTGAACCAATGTCATGTTCGATTGGAGCGTTTAATGCAGCTTATCATACACATATGGGTGTGTATAAACATGAAATGGGAATTAAAAAAGATGGAAAACTTGCGATTCTTGCAGGAGCAGGCCCTATGGGACTTGGCGCATTAACATATGCGTTGCATAGAGATATTCGCCCTAAAATGGTAGTGGTTGCGGACGTAAATCAAGAAAGATTAGATCGAGCAGCTCACTTATTCCCAGTTGAAGAAGCGGCAGCTGATGGAATTGAATTGCATTTCGTGAATACAGGAAAGATGGAAGATCCTGCAGCCGGCTTAAAAGAAATTACAGGTGGAACTGGTTTTGATGATGTATTCTGTTATGCACCGGTTGAAGCGGTTGTGGAATTGTCAAGCGCTGTATTAGGTCGTGATGGATGTTTAAATTTCTTTGCGGGACCTACGGACAAACAGTTTAGTGCAAGAATGAATTTTTACGATGTTCACTATAATTCGACACATGTAATGGGAACTACAGGTGGAAATACAGATGATATGATTGAATCTTTACGCTTAACAGCAGAAAATCGTATTGATCCAGCTGTTATGGTTACGCATATTGGTGGTTTGAATGCAGCGGCAGAAACAACATTAAATTTACCTAAGATTCCAGGCGGAAAGAAGTTGATTTATACGCATTTAAATATGCCATTGATTGCATTAACAGATTTAAGAGAAATGGGAGAAAAAGATGATCGATATACTGCGTTGGCAGATATTGTAGATGCTCATAAGGGATTGTGGTGTCCTGAAGCCGAAGAATATTTATTAGCTCATTTTGAACAAGAATAGATTTTATTAAACCGAGAATCTTGTGTATACTAAATACAGTAAATACAGGAGGTATTGTATGGAAGTAATGGATCAAAGAAGAAACAAAATTGTAGCGTTTGTGAATGAAAACCAAACGGTAACTTTTACACAATTAAAAGAAAAATTTCCTTCTGTGTCTGAAATGACATTGCGTACAGATTTAAAATATTTAGATCAAGCTAAAAGAATTGTTCGAATTCATGGGGGAGCCAAATCTATGGATGTGGTTTCTGGAAATGATGATGTATTAAAACTTCGTTACGGACGGAATGTAAACGAAAAGAAAGAGATAGCGCAAAAGGCATTATCATTTGTAGAACCAGCTAAGACAATTTTTGTGGATTCAGGCAGTACGACTACAATGCTGGCACATGTTTTAAATAATCAAAATAATATTTTTTATACAAGTGGTTTAACGTGTGCTATAGAGATGGCAAAACTCTCTAAATCGAAAGTTTTTGTGACAGGTGGAAATCTAAATATGCGCAGTTTTAGCGTCAACGGAATGGATGGACTTCGCTGCTTAGAGAAGGTCAACTTCGATGTTGCGTTTATTGGTGTAACTCGTTATGCGAAAGATACGGGGTTTACATGCGAATCTTTAGAGGATTGTGAGTTAAAGCGAAAGGCAATTGAAAGATCTAAAAAAGTGATTGTGTTAATGGATTCTAGCAAAGTGGAAAGAAAGGGTACATATACAATTTGTGATTTAGATCAAGTGGATGTATTGATCAGTGATTCGTTACTTTCAGATAGTTTTAAACAAGAATGTGAAAAACGAGGACTATCTGTATATTAAAGAAGTCCTAAGAAAGGACAATTATGAAAACAACTCTTCAAAAGCTTGGTAAAAGCTTATCTGCGATGGTTATGCCTAATATTGGTGCTTTTATCGCTTGGGGATTTATAACAGCTTTATTTATTGCGGACGGATGGTTACCAAATGAACAATTGGCATCGATTCAACCATATATGTTGACCTATTTATTACCAGTATTAATTGCGGCAACCGGAGGAAGAATGGTTGGCGGTGATCGTGGACTTGTGATGGGATCGATTACGATTATTGGATGTATTGCCGGTGTTGGTGGAACCCAAGGTCAACCTATGTTGATGGCAGCCATGGTTATGGGACCATTTTCTGGCTGGGTAATTAAAAAATTTGATCAAATGATGGATGGACATATGCCTGCTGGCTTTGAAATGTTGATCAATAATTTCTCTGTCGGTATTTTAGGTATGTTGATTGCGATATTCGGATACTATATTATTGGCCCTTTTATGACAGGTGTTTTGACTGTGTTAACATATGGAGTTGATGTACTTGTAAATAAGGGATTAATTCCTTTGGTAGCAATCTTTATTGAACCGGCCAAGGTTTTGTTCTTAAACAATGCGATCAACCATGGAATATTTACACCAATTGGAGCTGAACAAGCTGCACAAACAGGCAAATCCATAATGTATATGTTGGAAGCTAATCCAGGCCCTGGTTTAGGTGTACTATTAGCTTATTGGTTATTTGCGAAAGATAAAGCAACGAAAGATTCTGCACCCGGAGCTATTATTATCCATTTCTTAGGTGGAATTCATGAAATTTATTTTCCATATATTTTGATGAATCCAGTTGTGATCGTTGCTCCAATTTTAGGGAATATTTGTGCAATTGCCTTTTACTCTATTTTCCATATTGGATTGAAGGGGCCATCAAGTCCAGGTTCAATTATTGCTTTCTTGTCTATGGCAGAAAAAGACTCTGTGTTCATGACAGCATTAGGTGTTTTGATTGCGGCTGGCGTATCATTCTTGGTGGCAAGCCCAATTGTTAAGCTTGCTGGGGAAAAGAATTTGGATGAAGCTAGTAAAAAGATGCAGTCTATGAAAGCTGAAAGTAAAGGAAGAAGCGAAGCTTTATTAGATGTTTCTTTGGTTCGTAAGATCGTATTCGCATGTGATGCAGGTATGGGATCTAGTGCAATGGGAGCTACTAAATTTAGAAACCGTTTAAAAGGTGTGCGACCAGACTTAACTGTAATTAATACTTCTGTGGATAATATTCCAGTGGATTGTGATATTGCGGTCGTTCAAGAAACTTTGGTAGAGCGTGCAAAAAAATCTGCACCTTTTGCGAAAGTAGTTACAATATCAAACTTCTTGGCAGATCCAGCTTTAGACAATTTGTTCTTCCAGTTGTCGACTGGAGATTCGATTATGACAGAAGCAGTTAAGAAAGAGGACGAAATAAAACCGGTTCAAGAAGATGTTATTCAATTGGATGGAATTAAATTAAACCTTCCTTCTGTATCCAAAGAAGAAGCGATTACAGAGGCTCGTAAGTTGTTAAGAGAATTAGGCTATGTGGATGGCGCTTATATACCGGCTATGTTAGAACGTGAAGAATTAGTAACTACATATATTGGTATGGGATTGGCTATTCCTCATGGCACTACACATGGTGATGATGTGATTCATAAAACAGGTATTGTATTGCTTCAATATCCGGATGGAATTCAGTTTGGGGATGAAAAAGCACAGCTTGTGATTGGTATTGCAGGTAAGGGTGGAGAACATATGGAAGTGTTATCTAAAATATGTTTGGCGCTTGAAGATGAGACCGTACTTAATAAAATGAAGACAACGAATGATAAAGAGTGGATATTAAAACAATTATCATAATAGAGAAGGACGAGAAAATTTACTCGTCCTTTAATTTGTTTGCGATTTCATCGATTGAATCTAAGAAATAGATGTTTTGTTGCTGCTTTGGTGTGGATAATTCACAATCAATCATGTGTTGTAGGAATGCTTTAAAATGATCGTAATATCCATTCACATTATAGAAAATGCATGGGCATTCAAGTTGGTACAGTGAAAGTTTTGATAAGATTTCACTGACTTCTTCTAATGTTCCAGTTGCACCTGGAAAGGCAATGAAAGCATCACCAAGTTCAATCATTCTTGTTCTTCGATCGGCAATATCTTTTTCAATGTATAACTTGGTAAGATTATCCATGTGGACACCTTCATCCACAAACATTTGTGCTTCTACACCAATAACTTTACCACCCGCATTTAATGTGCTATTGGCTAGTTCTCCCATTAATCCGGTTTTAGATCCACCGAACACTAATGTATGATTGTTTTTGGCAATCCATGTTCCTAATTCTATTATTTTTGTCTTAAAGTCTGGATCATTTCCATAGGTCGATCCTAAATATACTGTAATGTTCATAAACTACCTCCTGCAATTAGTTTACATTAAAATTGTGCACAAAAAAAGCTTAGCACAAGCTAAGCTTACATGGAAATAAATCCAAATGTGTTCGCAATTGAACTTAATAAAATAATGAATGCGAAAATTGGACATAAGTATTGAATCATGAAATTGAATATTTTCTTACGTTTGAATGAATTTCCATCTTTTATGATTTCTGCTTCGACTTTTTCTAATCCAACAACTATTGAAACAAAGATACAAATCGCAATGGCAGCGATTGGCATCATGACTGAGTTTTTCAAGAAATCAAAGAAGTCTAAAAATTGCATTCCGATGATTGTTACGTTTGACAATGGACCATAACCTAAACATGATAGTGTTCCTAACCCAATCATAATAATGCCTAAAATGATTGTAGATTTTTTTTTATACCAATGTAATTCATCTTGGAATGTGGATACAGCACTTTCGGTTAGCACAATAGAGCTTGTGATAGCTGCAAATAACACCAACAAGAAGAATATGATACCAATGCCTGTACCTAGTCTCATACTTGCGAATACTTTAGGGATTGTGATGAACATTAAGGATGGTCCAGCTTTTAATATTTCCATATCTCCACCTGAAAAAGAGAATACAGCTAAAACAATCATCAATCCTGCCATAATCAAAATGGCTGTATCGAAAATTTCTACGTTTTCTTTTGAACCTTTAATGGAAACTTCTTTTTTCATATAAGAACCAAATGTGATCAAGATACCCATCGCAATGGATAAGGAATAGAATATTTGTCCCATAGCACTTACAATGGTCATCCATGAAAAATTATCAAAATTAGGAATTAAGAAATATTTAACACCTTCAAATGCACCAGGTCGACTGATTGAATATCCTGCAATGATTACAGAAAATACGACACATAAATTTGGATACTCTTTCAATTCCGTTTTGAACACCTGCATAAATGATGGCGAGTGTAAATAAAGTAAAGAGTATAAAACATATTTCTGTAGATACTCCGTTTGAAATGAAGTTTGAAAATATGTATCTGTGGCAAGTAATTTTGCATCACCTTTTAAATACTCGAATAAGTACTTGATGACCCAATCTCCGATTACAGAATAATGGGGTACGATCAAAATTGGAATAATGGCATTGATCTATCCGGAAAATGATGCAAACTTTGGCTTTGAGAAAGTATGAAAAGCTTCCACTGGACTTTTCTTTGTCATTCTACCTAGTGTTGTTTCGGCTATGATCATTGTATAACCAAAAGTTAAGGCCAGAACAATGTAAATAAGTAGGAAGATTCCTCCTCCGTATTTTGCGGCTAAATTAGGAAATCGTCAAATGTTACCAAGGCCAACACTGGCTCCTGCGGCAGACAAGACAAATCCTAATTTGCCAGAAAATGTACTATGTTTATTGTGCATAATATAAACACCCTTTCACAATGATTTAGATTAAATCATCTATGAAAGGGTTTACACAATTTTATGAAATAATAAATGTTGAATTTCTTAACATTTCTGAAAAATGTGTTTTGAATAAAAAAATTGGATAATAGAAATCAAGAAAAAATTCAAAAATTATATCAATAAT
>OLPV01001880.1_pt1 | contig 14733 bp, 10 predicted proteins | sample 1671961 | NCBI WGS metagenome assembly OLPV01 (sample SAMEA3136630, study PRJEB25190) | human gut metagenome | biome: human gut; feature: human-associated habitat; material: faeces | place: Austria | collected 2013
GGAGCAGCCATGCGAGCGCGCATAAGAGAGTGCCTGACCGACGAGCTTTTCGCCGAGGTCGCGCTTCTGCGCGTCCTCCTCGAGCCAGAATTCGCCGATCGTGCCCACGCCGCCGCGGCAGGATTCGACGCTGACCGCGCCGATGACATCGCCGCCGTGCATCACGTCGAAGTGTCCGCTTTCGCCCGAGGAGCGGTAGTAGATGCCGCCCTCAAAGCCCTTCGGGTCGTTGACCCACGGCTGCTTGCGCACGGTGGCGATGTTGTCGCCGAGGTGGGAAGCGTCGTCGCGGAAGACGACGTTGAATGCGCCGTTTTCGTACTCGAGCTTTGCAACGGCGGTGTTTTCCGCGTGGCCGGTCCTGTCGATTTCGTGCAGCGTCATGCCCTGAAGCGTGCCGACGATGATGCGCATGGCCATGCCGTGGGAAAAGACGGCGACCGTGCCGTTCGGGTGCGCCTCGGCGATCTCCGTGAGCGCCTTCTCCGGGCGGTAGAGCAGATACGCGCTCGCGCGCCGCGCGCTGCGTCCGACGCGCCCGCGCAGCTGGTGGAGCTGGGCAAGACCGAGCTTGTCGGCGTCCTCCACGATGAGGGTGTTGACGTTCGGGATATCGATGCCGGTCTCGATGATCGTCGTGCAGACGAGCACCTGAATTTTTCCCTCGACCATATCGTCCATGACGCGGGAGAGCTGTTCCTCGTCCATTTTGCCGTGCGCCACGCCGACGGAAACACCGCCGCCGAGCAGCTTTTGCAGCCGCAGCGCCACGTGCTCGATATTCTCCACGCGGTTGTGGAGATAGTATACCTGCCCGCCGCGGAGAAGCTCGCGCCGGATGGCGTCGGCGATGACGCTCCAGTTATGCTCGAGCACATATGTCTGCACCGGCTGGCGGTCGACGGGCGGGACCTCGATGGTCGACATGTCGCGGATGCCCGAGAGCGCCATGTTGAGCGTTCTGGGGATGGGCGTTGCCGAGAGCGTCAGCGTGTCGACCTGACGGGAGAGCTCCTTGAGCTTTTCCTTGTGCGTCACGCCGAAGCGCTGCTCCTCGTCGATGATGAGAAGGCCCAAGTCCTTGAAGTGCAGGCTCTTTTGCAGCAGCGAGTGCGTGCCGATGAGCAGGTCGATCTTCCCCTGCGCCGCATCCTGCATGATCTGCTTTTTCTGCGCCGGCGTTTTGAAGCGCGAGAGCACCTCGATGCGCACGGGGAACGAGCGGAAGCGGTTGATGGCGGTGGCGTAATGCTGCTGCGCCAGCACGGTGGTCGGCACCAAAATCGCCGCCTGCTTGCCGTCCAGTATGCACTTCATCACCGCCCGGAGGGCCACCTCGGTTTTGCCGTAGCCCACATCGCCGCAGAGAAGCCGGTCCATGGGCCGGGATTGCTCCATGTCGTTTTTAATCTCGCGGATGCAGCGCAGCTGGTCGTCAGTCTCCGTGTAAGGGAATGCCTCCTCAAACTCCTGCTGCCACGGGGAATCCGGCGAAAAGGCGAAGCCCGCCAGCCGCTGCCGCCGGGCGTACAGGTCGATAAGGCCCTTGGCCAGGTCCCGGGCGGCGGCCTTGGCCCGATAGGTGGTCTTGGCCCACTCGGTGCCGCCCAGCTTATTCAGCTTGGTGCGGCTGGTGTCCTCGCCGCTGCCGATATACTTGCTTACCAGGTCCAGCTGCGTGGCCGGGACATACAGGCAATCACTGCCGGCGTAGGCGATCTTGATGTAATCCTTTTCCACCCCGTCCACCGGCAGGCGGATCATGGAAACGAACCGGCCGATGCCGTGGTGCTGGTGAACCACCAGGTCCCCGGGGGTCAGGTCGGTGTAGGATTGGAGGGCTTGCCGCGTGGGATCACTTTTCGAGGCTCGGCGCCGGGGCTCCCTGCCGGAGACCTTGGCCGTCAGCTGCCCTTCGGTGAGGATGGCCAAAAGCAGCCCGGGATACTCGCTGCCGGCGCACAGGGCACCAACGGAAATGACCGCCTGCCCGCGCTGGGGCAGGACGCTGCCCTGGTAATCCACCGTGGCAGGGATCCTCCGCTCCCGCAGAAGCCTTTGCAGGTTATCCGCCCGGACCCGGCCGCCGCACAGCACCAGCACCCGGTAGCCGGTGGTGAGGTAGTGTGTCAGATCCGTTACGGCGGTGTCGAGACTGCCGCCGTATACGGACAGCTGCTTGGCCGCCACCTGCACCATGGCCTGGGGCGCCAGCAGATACCGGCTGGTGGGCAGGCTCTCCATCTGGCACACCGGGTATTGGGAAATGGCCCGCACCAGCTCGTCCTGCTCCAGCTGCAGGTGGGCGAATTCCCCCGCCAACCAGCCGTTTTCCTCGGCAGTAACGATGTCCTGTCGCCGCTGCCACAGCCAGTGCTTCAGCCCCTCGGAGGCCCGGCTGCTCTCGCTGATACAAACCAAGACATTTTCGGGCAGATAATCGGCGGCACAGGCGAAATCCGGGTACACCGCCGCCATATACCGGTCGCTGCCCCCGGGGATCATCCCCTGCCGCAGGGCCGCCGCATCACTGCGCAGAGTCGCGCAGAGAGCGGCAGTGCTCTCCCTTTTCTCATATCGAGCCGCGGCGGCCTCCAGCTTTTCGGGTCCATCCGGGGCGCCGAAGGCCTCTCCCGCCGGCAGCAGGAGGGCGCTTTCTATATTCTCCGTCCGCCGCTGGGTGCCGGGGTCGAACAGGCCCAGGGCGTCGATCTCGTCATCAAAAAAGTCGCACCGGACAGGCTGCTGCGCATCCGGGGAAAATACGTCCAAAATGCCGCCTCGCAGGGCGAATTGGCCGGGCCCCTCCACCTGGTCACAGCGGGTGTATCCGGCGTCGGTGAGGCGGTGACACAGCTGCGCCACGTCATGCCGCTGGCCCGGGGCCAGGTCTATGACGGCTCCGGCCAGCACCTGGGGCGGGATGCACCGCTGGCACAGGGCCTCGGCGGTGGTGAGAACCACGGCAGGGGCATTCACCTGCAGCTGATGCAGCGCTGCAATGCGCTGATAGTCCCACTGGCGGCTGGCAATGGCGGCAGGGCGCAGATGCATTTCTCGTCCGGGCAGATGCAGGGGCTTGCAGCCGGTAAGGCTCTCCATGTCTCCTGCAAACCGCTGGCACTCCCGCTCGTCGGCGCACAGGAGCAGCAGGGGGCGGCCCATTGCTTGGGCCAGAGCTGCGGCGATCTGCGTCCGGTGGACGGGGGAAAGACCTGTGATGGCTGCGCTGCGGCAGCCATCGTCCAGCTCTTTTTGAATATACTGTAATTCCGGCAGGCGCATCAGCTCCTGCAAGAGAGTGTGCAAATTGTCCCCCTCCTTTCCGGGTATTTTATGATAAAAATCTGAAATATAGCTTAATTCATATGAATTGTAAAGCCTCGCAGAGTTTGCCGCCTGCAGGCGGCAAAAAATTAAGATCATTTTTCGCCGCGACCTGTGCGTGAGAGAAAATACCGCTCAGGCTGCCAGTATGGAATTTCGGCGTTATACGCCGAAATTATGCGCGCAGCAGCCTGTAAAACTCTTTGGCAGAAAATTCCACAGGAATTTTCGCCAGGTTAATTAAACCGGTTCATGGCCTTGTCCATGCCCTGGGTGATCACCGCCGGAATGGCCTGGGCTGCCCGATCCAGGGCGTCCAGCAGAGTCTTCTGCTCCTCGCCCACAGGCATGCCGATGACCCAATCCACCACCTCGTAGCCCGCCTGCTTCGGCGAGCCAACCCCCACCTTGATGCGGGGGAAACGGTCACTGCCCAGATGCTGAATGATATTCTTCAGCCCGTTGTGCCCCCCGGCGGAGCCGAAGGCACGCAGCCGGAGCTTGCCCACCGGCAGGTCGATGTCATCGGATACCACGAGGATATGCTCCGGAGGGATCTTATAGAAGCGGGCGGCGGCGCCTACGGCCTCCCCGGAGAGATTCATGTAGGTCTGGGGCTTCATCACCAGCACCTTATTCTCTCCCAGCTTCCACTCCGCCGTCCAGGCCTTGAAGCGCAGCTTGTTAAAGCGCAGCTTTTCCCGCTCCGCCAGCCGGTCAACGGCTAAAAAGCCCATGTTGTGCCGGGTGCTTTCGTACCGTGCACCGGGATTGCCAAGACCCACCACCAGCCAAGTAAAGCCGCTCTGCTTGAAAAACATACGCTCACGCTCCTGTAAAAATTTTGGTCGGGCGATATTCTCGCCCGACCAGTATAGCACAAAATGATTGGATTGAACAGTTGATTTCTTCTGCTCCCGGCATCAGCTGAAGAGCTTGGCAATGGAGATCTCCTGGTAAATGCGCTCGATGGCCTCGGCGAACATGGGGGCCACAGACAGATACTTGATTTTATCGCAGCCGGCACCCATCTCCTCAGGCAGGGTGTTCAGCAGGGCCACCTCCTTGATGACGCTGCCGGATAGCCGCTCCAGCGCGGGGCCGGAGAGCACACCGTGGCTGGCGCAGGCGTACACGTTGTTAGCGCCGCCCACCTCCACAATGGCCTTGGCGGCGTTGCAGATGGAGCCGGCGGTATCGATCATGTCGTCAAAGAGGATGCAATCCTTTCCGGCCACGTCGCCGATGACGTTCATCACCTCGCACTGGTTGGCCTTTTGGCGGCGCTTATCCACGATGGCGAGGTTCATGTGCAGCTTCTGGGCAAAGGTGCGGGCCCGGGCCACGCTGCCCACATCCGGGGACACCACTACCATATCCTCAGCCCGCTCGCCAAACTTCTTGGCATAGTAGTCAACAAAGACGGGGTTACCCAGCAGGTTATCCACGGGGATGTCAAAGAAACCCTGAATTTGGGCGGCGTGCAGGTCCATGGTCAGCACCCGGTCGGCGCCGGCAGCGGTGAGCATATTAGCCACCAGCTTGGCAGAGATGGGATCGCGGCTCTTGGCCTTGCGGTCCTGGCGAGCATAGCCAAAGTAGGGGATCACGGCAGTCACGCGGCCGGCGGAGGCGCGCTTGCAGGCGTCGATCATGATGAGCAGTTCCATCAGGCTATCGTTCACGGGCTTGCAGGTGGAGTTGATGAGGAACACATCGCTGCCGCGGACGGTCTCATACAGAGAGACGCTGGCCTCGCCATCGGCAAAGTGCTTGACCTCTGCCTCACCCAGCTTGGTGCCGATGAGCTTGCAGATGTCCTTTGCCAGGGCGGGGTTGGAGTTGCCGGTGAAGATCTTGATGTCCTTGCCATGAGAAATCATTTTGTTACACACTCACTTTCTTTCGGTTTTTGCTAAAAATTTCTCTCTCAGGATGTATATGGAGAGCAATATGGGGCGGATACTCCATATATAAAAAAATCGCTGAACGCTTTATAAGGCCGCCGCTCTCCGGATTCTGCCGGCAGAGGTGGCGAGCCGCAGCGTCAGCGGTTTGAAGAAGGCACGCCCGCAGGCGGCGGACCATACAATTCGACATCCCATGGGAGCACACTTCCTTTCCGTCCGTTTCTAATTCTCATTATAACAGTTTTTCTTGCAAAATCCAGTGGTTTTCCTAAAAAACTAAAAATATTTTTCCTGTGCAAAAAACCGTCTTCGTCCGCTCACAAATAGGAAAAACCGCACCCGTAGCCAGGATAAAACCGATGAATACAGAATTTTTCCGCAAAAAATACTATTTTGCGGTTGAATTTACGGCAGCTATGCATTACAATAAGCGGAGCATTCCAAAATGGGGGAGATGGTACGCCGTGCTGAATATCGTGCTGGTGGAGCCGGAGATCCCGCAGAACTGCGGCAATATTGCCCGGACCTGCGCTGCCACCGGCAGCCGCCTGCACCTGATCCGCCCCCTTGGCTTTGATATTTCCGACCGGGCCGTGAAGCGTGCGGGCCTGGATTACTGGCATCTGGTGCACGTTGCGAACTATGAGGACCTGGATGCGTTTTTTGCCCAGCACCCGGAGGCCAAGGATGACCTCTGGCTGGCCACCACCAAGGCCCCTCGGGACTATACCCAGGCGCGGTTTTCGCCGGATTGCTGGCTGTTCTTCGGAAAAGAGACCGCAGGCCTGCCGGAGGCGTTCCGCCTGGCCCACTATGACCGGTGTCTCCGCCTGCCCATGCGGGAGGAGGCCCGGAGCCTGAACCTCAGCAATTCTGTGGCCATCCTGACCTACGAGGCCCTGCGGCAGAACGGCTTTCCCGGCCTGTGCGGCACGGGGGAGATGAAAAATCTGTAAATCACTCTGAAAAGGAGAGTATCTATATGAATTATAACAAAAAAACCGTTGCAGATGTAGACGTTGCCGGCAAGAAGGTGCTCCTGCGCTGCGATTTCAATGTCCCCCAGGACAAGAAGACAGGAGCCATCACCAGCGACAAGCGTATTGTGGCGGCCCTGCCCACCATTCAATACCTGCTGGAGCACGGTGCGGCGGTTATTGCTTGCTCCCATCTGGGCAAGCCCGAGCCCGTGTTTGACAAGTGGGTGAAAAAGCAGCTTGAAAAGGGCAAGGATCCTGCCGAGCTGACGCAGGAGGCATGGGAAAAGTCTCTGCGGAAGCTGACCCTGGCCCCTGTGGCCCAGCGCCTGTCCCAGCTGCTGGGCCGGGAGGTGCTCTTTGCCCATGATGTGGTGGGAGAGGATGCCGCCGCCAAGGCCAACGCTCTGCAGCCGGGCCAGATCCTGCTGCTGGAGAACACCCGCTTTGAAAAGGGCGAGACCAAGAACGACCCCGAGTTTGCCAAAAAGCTGGCCTCCTTTGCGGATATCTATGTGTCCGACGCTTTCGGCGCCGTGCACCGGGCCCATGCCTCCACCGCCGGCGTGGCAGCTTACCTGCCTGCTGTGTCGGGCTTCCTGATCGAAAAGGAGCTGCGGGTCATGGGCGGCGCGCTGGAAAATCCCAAGCGGCCCCTGGTAGCTATCCTGGGCGGCAGCAAGGTCTCCTCCAAGATCGGCGTCATCAACAACCTGCTGGAGATTGCCGACACCATTATTATCGGCGGTGGCATGGCCTATACCTTCTCCGCCGCTCAGGGCGGCAAAATCGGCAATTCTCTGCTGGAGAGCGAGTGGATGGACTACGCCAATGAAATGGTAAAAAAGGCGGCGGACAAGGGCGTGAAGCTGCTGCTGCCTGTGGACACCGTCATCGCCGACCGCTTTGCCCCGGATGCTGACACCGCTGTTGTGAAGGCCGGGCAGATTCCCGACGGATGGGAGGGCCTGGACATCGGGCCGGAGACTGTGAAGCTCTACTGCGCTGCCGTTGCAGACGCCGGCACGGTTATCTGGAACGGGCCTATGGGCGTGTTTGAGTTTGATAAGTTTGCCGTGGGTACCCGGGCCGTGGCCGAGGCGCTGAGCAAGACGGACGCCATTACCATTGTGGGTGGCGGCGACAGCGCGGCGGCTGTGGAGCAGCTGGGCTATGCCGACAAGATGACGCATATCTCCACCGGCGGCGGCGCTTCCCTGGAGTTTTTGGAGGGCAAGGAGCTGCCGGGCGTTGCGTGCCTGCTGGATAAATAAGCAAGCCGCCGGTTCCGACCCTGTTGCGGTGCCCAAAATTTCTGCGCTGCCTTATGGCGGCCGCTGGAAATTTTGACCGCGGCCACTCGTTTCGGCCCACCGTCGTGCCAGCCGATTCCCGGACACTATCGTGGCCGCCAATCGGGGCACTTCCTCGAAATCGGCTCGCTTGTTCCGCCACTGGCGGCGCGCGGCTCTCTCCCCACCGGCGGCGCTTCCCTGGAATTTTTGGAGGGCAAGGAGCTGCCGGGCGTGGCGTGCCTGCTGGATAAATAAATTCAAAAAGATCTAAAATATATCAATAATATGTAGGAGTTAAATGAGAAAACTATGAATCGCAGATATCGTAAGACCATCATCGCCGGCAACTGGAAGATGAATAAGACCGCCTCCGAGACCAAGAGGTTTGCCGAAGAACTCAAGCGCCTGCTGCCTCGCACTAAGTGGTGCGACGTGGTGGTGTGCGTACCCGCCGTGAATATTCCCGCCGCCATGAAGGCCTTTAAGGATCTGCGGGTGTCCGTGGGCGCACAAAATGTTTTCTATGAAAAGAGCGGCGCCTACACCGGCGAGGTGTCGGCGGATATGCTGAAGGATCTGGGCGTAAAATATGTTATCATCGGCCACTCCGAGCGCCGGCAGTATTTCGGGGAGACCGACTTCACTGTGAACAAAAAGGTCGTTGCGGCGCTGGAGGCGGGCCTGCACCCCATCATCTGTGTGGGCGAGACCCTGGACCAGCGGGAGCTGGGCGTGACTATGGAGCTTATCGCTCTGCAGCTTAAGTCTGCTTTGGCCGGCGTGCCGGCGGAGAAGGCCCGCAAGTGCGTCATCGCCTATGAGCCCGTATGGGCCATCGGCACCGGCAAGACCGCCACTGCCCAGCAGGCGGCAGAGGTCTGCACCTTCATTCGCAGCACCATCCGCCATCTGTACGGCGCGCGCATTGCCCGGTCCGTCACGGTACAGTACGGCGGCTCCATGAAGCCTGCCAACGCCGCTGAGCTGCTGGCGCAGCCGGACATCGACGGCGGCCTCATCGGCGGCGCGGCGCTGGATGCGGGCCAATTTGTTGACATCATCAATGCAGCCAATCAGGATTAAGCGCTGAAATAAAGTGAGGAATTGCTATGAAGAATAAAACACCCACTGTGCTGGTGATTATGGACGGCTTTGGCATGGGTGCCCCCGGCCCCGGCAACGCCGTGACCCTGGCCAATACTCCGGTGCTGGACCGTCTGTTTGCCGAAAATGCCAATACCACACTCTCTGCCTCCGGATTGGATGTGGGCTTGCCCGCCGGGCAGATGGGCAACAGCGAGGTGGGCCACACCAACATCGGCGGCGGCCGGGTGGTGTTCCAGGACCTGCCCCGGATCAGCCGCGCCATTGAAACCGGCGAATTTTTCAAGAACCCCGCCTATAACAAGGCCATGGACGATTGCCTGGAAAAGGGCAGCAACCTGCACCTGTACGGTCTGCTCTCGAGCGGCGGCGTACACTCCACGGTGGAGCACCTTTGGGCCCTGCTGCAGATGGCCAAGGACAAGGGCCTGGAGAGGGTCTATATCCACGCCTTTCTGGACGGCCGGGATGTGTCCCCCACCAGCGGCAAGGACTTTGTAGCCCAGTGCGTGGAAAAGTGCCACAAGATCGGCGTGGGCAAGATCGCCACCGTCATGGGCCGCTACTACGCCATGGACCGCGACAAACGCTGGGAGCGGCTGCAGATGGCCTACGACGCCATGGTCTACGGTGAGGGCGTGCAGAATACCGACCCCGTGGATGCCGTGGCCAAGAGCTATGAAAACGGCATAACGGACGAGTTTGTGGAGCCTGTGGTCTGTGACGGCGAGGGCACTATTTCCGACAACGACAGCATCATTTTCTTTAACTACCGGCCCGACCGGGCCCGGGAGATTACCCGGGCCATTGTGGACCCGGAGTTTGACGGGTTCCAGCGGGAGTATTTCCCCACCACCTATGTCTGCAATACGGAGTATGACGCATCCATGCCCAATGTGCTGGTGGCGTGGCCCCGGATCGCTGTGAAAAACGGCTTGGGCGAATATCTCAGCTCTCTGGGCATGACCCAGCTGCGCATTGCCGAGACGGAGAAGTATGCCCATGTGACCTTCTTCTTCAACGGCGGCGTGGAGAAGCAGTATCCCGGGGAGGATCGGGTGCTGGTGGCATCTCCTAAGGTGGCCACCTATGACCTGCAGCCGGAGATGAGCGCCTACGAGGTGTGCGACAAGTGTGTGGAGCGCATTAAGAGCGGCGAATATGACGTGGTGATCCTGAATTTTGCCAACTGCGACATGGTGGGCCACACCGGTGTGCTTCCCGCTGCCATCAAGGCTGTGGAGACCGTGGACGCCTGCGTGGGTCGGGTGGTGGACGCTACCCTGGAGATGGGCGGCATTGCCATGATCACCGCTGACCACGGCAATGCCGAGGTCATGCTCCAGCCCGACGGCAGCCCCATGACGGCCCATACCACCAACCGGGTGCCCTTCATCCTCTGCGGGGCCGGCAGCGAGCTGCGGCCCGGCCGCCTGGCGGACATTGCACCCACCATTTTGGATGTGATGGGATTGGCCTGCCCGGAGGAGATGGACGGGAAAACACTCATCCTGCGCTGAACGAATAAAATGTTTAAAAAGCTCACTGCCTGCGCATACTGCAGGCAGTGAGCTTTTTTGCTTAATTCGGCGGCCGCAGGCCGGATATACTGCGGTGTGCGGCCCATGGCCGCAGGAAAGGTGTTTTTGTTATGGGTCGGATGAATCACGATAAATCCAGGAGCTTTTTCGGCGGCCGGGGCTTTTACATAGCCCTTGTGCTATGCCTGGCGGCCATCGGTGTGGCCGGCTATTTCGTCCTGGTGCAGCAGGCAAAGGTGGCGGAGGAGGGCAAGGATAAGCCCGTTGTACGCCAGGAGGAGGTGGAAAACGTGCAGCGGGCCCAGATGCCGGAGGCGGACCCGGAGCCCGTGCAGGAGACCCTGGAGCCGGAGGAGCTGCTGCCTCAGGTCTGCTCCCCGCTGGACGGCACCACGGTGACGGTGTTCAGTATGACAGAGCTGATGTATGATGAGACCATGGCCGATTGGCGCACCCACGACGGCGTAGACATTCGGGCCGAGGAGGGCGATGCGGTAAAGACCGCCGCCGCCGGCACGGTGAAGGAGGTGCGCTATGACGACCTTATGGGCGTCACGGTGGTCATCTCCCACGCAGACGGCTATGAGACGCAGTACAGCAGCCTGCAGCAGGAGCCGCCGGTGGAGCAGGGCAAGACCGTCGAGGCCGGGGACATCATCGGCCTGGTAGGCTCCACCGCCGCCGCAGAGGGCGATGTGGGCCCACATCTGCATTTTTCCGTCAGCAAGGACGGAAGGGTGGTGGACCCGCAGGAGTATGTGAAGTAAAGAACCGGCAGAGCCGCAAGCACCCTGCTTTACCCTTGGCATATTTATCGCTTTTAGGACACTTTGCCCGCAGAGATGAAAATCAACTCTGCGGGCAAGTATTTTTTTAAGGAAACGCCGCTCAATACTGGAAGCAGCTGCCGCCAACAAACTCCCGGACAATGGAGTTCAGGGGTACATAGGGGGTGTGCAGGGGCGGCACACTCTCCACCGCCTTCATCAGGTCCGTGAGGCCGTACTGGCTGATAAATTCCGGGGTCAGCTCCTCCCGGAACCGGGGGATCTCCTCCAGATACTTGGCCAGGATGCAGGGCTCATAGTCGTGGAAGGTATCAATATGGATGGCGGCATTTTGCTTGTTGGGCTGGATGTAGTTTACCTCGCCCCGATCTACGCTCTGCGCCTTGCGGACGGTATCCTGCAGGGAGTGGCCCCGGGTCTTGTAGTCCCGGATCATGCGGCGTACCACCCGCAGCTGCTCGGGTCGGACGATCTTGTCATCATTGGTGATGATACGGGTCCGGGGGGCCACATAGATGCCGTTGGCCTCACTGCGCAGGCGGTCAAAGATCAGGGGATTGAGCATGTGGATGCCCTCGGCAATGATGATGGCGTCCTTGTCGCCCTGCATTTTGCGCCAGCCGCCGGTGTTGCCGGTGACGAAGTCGTACCAGGGCACCTCCACCTCCTGGCCGTCCGCCAGGCGATGGATGCAATCCACCAGCAGATCCCGGTTTACGCAGTAGGGGCTCTCCCAATCGGTGGCCTCCGGCGGGCGCTGGTCCAGGGGCAGGAAGAAATTGTCCATGCTCAGCATGCACACCTTCACGCCCAGGTTCTCCAGATACTGCTGCAGGCGCATGGCTGTGGTGGTCTTGCCGGAGCCGGAGGGACCGGTGAGAGCCACGATGGGCTTTTTATCCTTGCTGGCCAGAATGGTGGCGGCGGCGGAGCTGATCTTATCGTGAAAGACCTCCTCGCACCGGAGGACGAATTGCTCCTCGTTGCGCATGGCGAGATTAATATTATCCAGGTCAATGACGCGCATAAAACAGGAACTCCTTTCAAAAAACTGGCAGAAACCCTTCAATATATAAAATGCATTATAGCAGAAAGGCGGCGCGGGTGCAACCTCAGGCTTTCGGAAGCGGAATTATCGATAAAAACGATAACAATGAGGGTTATATGCAGTAAATCTATTTTACATTCCTAAGATTTGTGCTATTCTTACGGTAGAACAACGATAGGAGACGATACCATGGAACAGAGCAAGCTCTTTTGCAAGGGCGGCGGCTGCACCGCCAAGCTGGGGGCCGGGGTGCTGAGCCGTGTGCTGGAACGCCTGCCGAAATTCCCGGCGGACCCAAACCTGCTCATCGGCTTTGACAGCAAGGACGATGCCGCCGTGTATAAGCTTACAGACGATGTAGCGGTGGTGCAAACCCTGGACTTTTTTCCGCCCATGGTGGATGACCCCTACACCTTCGGGCAGATCGCAGCCACCAACGCCCTCAGCGACGTGTGGGCCATGGGCGGCCAGGTAAAAACAGCATTGAACATTGTGTGCTTTCCGGAAAAGTCGGACCTGAATATCCTGGGCGAGATGATGCGCGGCGGCGCGGAAAAGGTGGCTGAGGCCGGGGGTACCCTGGTGGGTGGCCACTCCATTGCCGACAGTGATGTGAAATACGGCTTGTCCGTCATGGGTACGGTGCATCCGGACCGTATTTATGCCAACAACACGCCCCAAAAGGGGGATAAGCTGGTGCTGACCAAGCGGCTGGGCGTTGGCATCCTCTGCACGGCGAGCCGCGTGGGGGAGGCCAGCTCCGAGGCCATGCAGGCCGCCATTGCCTCCATGACCACCCTGAATAAATACGCCGCCGAATGCTGCCGGAAATACGATGTGCACGCCTGCACGGACGTAACGGGCTTCAGCTTTCTGGGCCACCTGCATGAGATGCTGGATGGGGCCCACAGCTGCCGCATTGAGGCTAGGGCGGTGCCGGTATTTTCCGAGGCCCTGCGCCATGCAGATGAATTCCTGCTGACAGCGGCAGGGCAGCGCAACCGCAACCATACAGGCCCCTTTGTGCGCTTTGAGAATGTGTCCTTCTCTATGGAGGAGGTGCTGTTTGACCCCCAAACCTCCGGCGGATTGCTGGTGGCCCTGTCGGGCGAACAGGCGGAGGCGCTGATGGAGGACCTGCGGTGCATCGGTGCCCCGGCGGCTATAGTGGGCGAAGTGACGGACAGCGAAGATATTGAGATTCGTGTTGTTGGATAACAATAACCGGGGTAAATTGCCCTGCAGAATTTGTTGCCCGCAGCAGACCGAAAATCTTTTGTCAAAAAATTCCAAAGGAATTTTTGGCAGTAAATATTATGGAGGATAAAATCATGCTGAAAGTGAACGCAATGGGGGACACCTGCCCCATTCCCGTGGTAAAGACTAAGGAGGCCATCCGCCAGCTGGGTGCAGACGGCGGCGTTGTGGAGACCCTGGTGGATAACGACATCGCCGTGCAGAATCTGACCAAGATGGCAAATCAGAAGGGCTACGGCGTGGAGAGTGAGAAGCTGGGGGAGAATGAATACCGGGTGACCATGACCGTGGGCGCCGGGGCGGACCTGCCCGCAGAGAGTGAGGAGACCGTGTGCATGGTTCCCGCCGGGCAAAAGAACACCGTTGTGGTGGTGGCTGCTGACCACATGGGCGAGGGCGAAGGCGAGCTGGGCAAAAACCTGCTGAACATTCTTCCCGTGCTGCTCGGCGGCTGGTTATACGCAAAATTTCAGGGCGAGCCGTTCTCAAAATATATCTACCAGACGCTGTTTTCCACGTGTCTTTCCCCGCTGGTGAGCTTCTGGCTGGTGCATCTGCCCGGCTGGTGGTGCATTCCGGCAATGCTCTTTTCCGGCGTTGCCATCGGCTTTTTCGTGCCGCCCATCGCGGGCTATACGGTCAAGCTCCATCAGGGCTTCGATCTTTATAACGTCGGCTTTGCCGCGGGCTTTCTCGGGCTCGGCATCGCCAGCATCTGCAAGGGGCTGGGCGTCGAATTTGTTACCGAGCTCCAATGGGGCTTTGAAGACCACGAGACGTTTTTGTGGCTGCTGCGCGTGATTCTGCTGGGGCTTTTGCTCGCGGGCATCTATCTCGGCTGCCGCCGACCGCGCGATTATACGCCGCTGCTGCGCCATTCGGGCAGATCGGTTGCGGACTTTATCCTGATGGACGGCGCAGCGCCGACGCTGGTCAACATGGCGTTTACGGGCGGAATCGGGCTTGTGTACCTGCTGGCATTGGATCCGTTCGGCGTGCGGCTCAACGGACCGCTGGTCTGCTGCGTGCTGAGCATGACGGGCTTTGCTGCGTTCGGCAAGCACCCGAAAAACATTCTTCCGGTGATGGCAGGCGCGTGCCTTGCCAAGGCGCTGCTTGTCGCCGTGCCGTTCACCGCGCCGGGTCCGCTGCTTGCCGTGCTGTTCTGCACGGGGCTTGCGCCGATTGCCGGTCAGTTCGGCGTTTTCTGGGGCATGGTCGCAGGATTTCTGCACATGACCATCGTCCAGAACACCTCCATTCTGCATGGAGGCATGAATCTTTACAACAACGGCTTTGCCGCAGGATTGGTCTGCGTGCTGCTGCTTCCGATCATTGAAGCGCTGCGCAGCCGCTCGAAGGAGGAACCATGAAGCAACGACATCCGCAAGCCCGGCAGAAAATGAGCCGGATTATTGACGAAATCGGCGCGGCGCTGTTTGCCTGCGGCGCGACGGAGGTTTCCCTCCGGCTGAAAAAAGAACCG
>OLPV01001882.1_pt1 | contig 14721 bp, 9 predicted proteins | sample 1671961 | NCBI WGS metagenome assembly OLPV01 (sample SAMEA3136630, study PRJEB25190) | human gut metagenome | biome: human gut; feature: human-associated habitat; material: faeces | place: Austria | collected 2013
CAGCACATCAAGCAGATATATAAGCCGATGGCCGCTGGCTAATTCACCTAGAGCGGCCAGGGTGTTTTCGTCATACAGCCCCGTCAGCAGGGCGGCACCCCCCTGGGGAGCGGTGCGACGAATCAGTAGATCCCGGCCCAGATCCGAAAGCTCCCGCAAAAGGGCCGCAATATCCTTACCGTCCCGGTAGAGCCTGTCAAAATGCAGCAGCGCATCCTGGGTGCTGCGCCGGAGGATAAACTCCATGAGCTGAGCGGTTTGCACGCCGCCTGCCAGCCCCAAAAGCTCCAGGATCGCAGCGCTGTTCAGCGTACCCTCAAAGCTGCGGCACTGGTCCAGCAGACTCAGGGCATCCCGCATGGCGCCGTTTGCCATCCGGGCCAAAATGTCCGCTCCGTCGGGGGAGAGGTCGATGCGCTCCTCCCCGGCGATATAGAGCAGCTGCCGGGCGATGTCCTGAGGGAGGATCCGCTTAAAGGAAAAGCGCTGACAGCGGGAGAGGATGGTGGCCGGGACCTTGTGCAGCTCCGTGGTGGCCAGGATGAATACCAGATGCTCCGGCGGCTCCTCCAAAATTTTCAGCAGGGCGTTGAAGGCCGGGGTGGAGAGCATATGCACCTCGTCGATAATGTATACGCGCTTTTTCAGCACCGAGGGGGTATACACCGCCTCCTCCCGAAGGGCCCGAACATTGTCCACACCATTGTTGCTGGCGGCATCCAGCTCGGTGATGTCCAGGAGCTTGCCCGCATCAATGCCCCGGCAGGACTCGCATTGGTTGCAGGGAGCGCCGTCCACAGGGTGCAGGCAGTTGATGGCCTTGGCCAGGATCCGGGCGCAGGTGGTCTTGCCGGTACCCCGGGTGCCGGTGAAAAGGTAGGCGTGGCCGGTGCGGCCCTCAGCCACCTGGCGCTGGAGGGTATCGGTGATGTGCTGCTGACCGACCACCTGGGAAAAGGTGATGGGCCGCCACTTGCGGTAAAGTGCCTGATACATGGACCTGCCTCCCTTAATAAAAGCATCGCGGAGCTCGCGTCCGCAGGCGCGAAAAAACAAACCCTTTAGCAAAAACTTGATTTGAAATTTTCACTAAAAAGGATAGTCCTCCCCATGAAGCCACAGAGCCGGCGCCCTTGCGGCACATGGATGATCCCTCTTAATGCTGCTCGGTTCCCCGCCTGACATGATTCGTGGGTATCCATTGCGCAAGACCGGCTCCGCAGCTTCACACGGAGGACTGTCAATAGATTCATTTTACTACAAGTTGGGGCGTTTGGCAACAGGAAAAAAGAAGATGTGGGTGTAATCACAAAAAATTCACAAGGGAAGCCTTGCATTTTTTGAAAAATGGGATAAGATAAATAGGATAAGAGGGATGCCATGGCACAAGAAGTGCGGTGGGGGCGGGACGGTGTAGGCATCGTCCCCTACGCACCGTTTAGCGATAGAAATTCGTAGGGCGCGATGACCCTGTTGCGGTGCCCAAAATTTTTGCGCTGCCTTACGGCGAACGCTTAAAATTTTGACCGCGGCCACTCGCTCATCTCGCTTCATCCGCCACCGGCGGCGCTCGATTCGCTCCCCACATCGCGCCGCGAGGTAGACGCAGAGGGCCGCCCTGTTAGGACGGGCAGCACAAGCGTGGAGCGCGTCGCGGCGGATAGAGCTGGAGACAATGCGAAAGCACGAAACGGATCTGAACTGTTTTATTTGCAGGGTCGAAAGGCCCCGATACATTCCGCACCACGCCCGCGTAAGGAATCCAAAAACATTGATTTTGGCGGTGTTCTTTGGGCACCTTCTGTCGCTGGTGACAGAAGGTGCCCCGCCGGAGGCGTTTGCGCAACAAGAGGTGCGGATGACCTATTGAAATTCGTTTATACATTATATTTTTACATATAAAAGTCAGAAAGGAAGCACGATTTATGACTAAGATTGATATTGTGTCCGGCTTTTTGGGCGCAGGGAAAACCACGCTCATTAAGAAGATGCTGTCGGAGGCCTATCAGGGTGAGAAGCTGGTACTCATTGAAAATGAATTCGGGGAGATCAGCATCGATGGCGGTTTTTTGAAGGATGCCGGGGTGCAGATCAGCGAGATGTCCTCCGGGTGCATCTGCTGCTCCCTGGTGGGCGACTTTGGCCGGGCGCTGGTGGATGTGCAGAAGCAGTTCAGCCCGGATCGCATCCTCATTGAGCCCTCGGGCGTGGGGAAGCTGTCCGATGTGATCCTGGCGGTGGAGAACACCGTGAAGGATGTGCCGGAGATGAAGCTGAACAGCTTTGTCACCGTGGCGGATGCCTCTAAGGTAAAGGTATACATGAAGAACTTCGGTGAGTTCTACAACAACCAGATCGAGACCGCCGGAACCATCATTCTCAGCCGCACCCAAAAGGTCAGCCCCGAGAAGCTGGAGGCTGCCGTGGCCCTGCTGCGGGAGAAGAACCGGGATGCCGCCATCATCACCACCCCCTGGGACCAGCTGGACGGCAAGACCATTCTGGCCGCTATGGAGAAGGTGTCCCTGGCGGACGAGCTGATGGAGCGCATCCGGGCCGAGCATGAGGCCGAGGAGGAAGAGCACCACCATCATCACCATGACCATGATGACCATGAGGAGCACGAGCATCATCATGACCATGACCATCACGACCATGACGAGGACGGGGAGCACGAGCACCATCACCACGACCACGATGCATCCTGCCATGACCATGAGCACGAGCATCATCACCATCATGACGGCGAGTGCGACGACCCGGAGTGTGCCTGCCACCACCATCACCACCACGCCGACGAGGTGTTCACCAGCTGGGGCGCCGAGACACCCAAGGCATTTACCCAGGCGGACATTGACCGGATCCTTGCGGCCCTGGACGGCGGCGAATACGGCGCTATCCTGCGGGCCAAGGGCATCGTACCCTGCGAGGGCGGAAAATGGCTGCACTTTGACTATGTGCCTCAGGAGCACGAGGTGCGCTTCGGCCCGGCGGACTATACCGGGCGGCTGTGCGTTATCGGCTCCAATCTGGACGAGGGGAAGCTTGCAGAGCTGTTCGGCCTGTAAGGGAGAAAAAATATGGACATTCCTGTATATCTCATTGCCGGGTTTCTGGATGCCGGCAAGACGAATTTCATAAACGGCATCCTCAAGGACGGCTTTGCCGCCGAGGATAAGACCCTGCTCATTTGCTGTGAGGAGGGGGAGGAGGAATACGATCCCCACGGGCTTTTCAATGTGTTCACCTACACGGTGGAGGATCAGGCGGAGCTGACGCCGGAGCTTTTTAAGAAGCTGGAAAAGCAGTACCGCCCCAAGCAGGTCATCATCGAGTACAACGGCATGTGGGCCATCGAACCGCTGTACCGGGAGGGCCTGCCCGCCAACTGGATCCTGTATCAGATCATCTGCCTGATGGACGCACGGACCTTTGAGCCATATCTGAAAAATATGGGACAGCTGGTGATGGAGAAGGTCTCCAACGCCGACATGCTTATTTTTAACCGCTGCACTGAGCAGCTTCGGACTCAACTGCGGTCTAAAAACCTGCGCATGGCCAACCGTCGGGCAGACATCTATCTGGAAAATGAGGACGGCACCAGCGAGGAGTATGTGACGGAGGATATGATGCCCTTTGATCTGTCCTCGGGACACCTGGAGGTGGCGGATGAGGACTACGGCATCTGGTATGTGGACCTGATGGACCATCCGGAGCGCTACGAGGGGATCAGCGTCACCTTTAAGGCACTGATGTGCCATTCCAAGAAGTTCAAGGGCGTGGATTGCCCGGGCCGCTTTGCCATGGTGTGCTGCGAGAACGACATGCAATTTTTGGCTCTGGTGTGCAAGGGTCAGGGCATGGACCGCTTCAAGAACCGGGATTGGGTGAAGATCCGTGCCACGGTGAAAAAGGAGCAGTGTGAGGCCTATCAGGGTGAGGGGCCGGTGCTGTATGTGGAGCGTATCAGCGCCTGCCAAAAGCCGGACCCGGAGACGGTGTCGTTCTGATTGGCATAAAATTCCTGCGGAATTTCATGCCAAGGGGATCGCAGCCCGCTGCGCGCATAATTTTTGCGCCTGCGGGCGCAAACTCTGCGAGGCTTGTTGCTGCCCGGAGGACACCCGGTGTAAATTGCGGGTCTGAGCGGATAAACGATTACGGGGCGGCAAATAAAATATCCCACGCAAGGCACAGCCTTGCGTGGGATATTTGCGTTTAGGGATCACAGGTCATGGATGTCTCGCAGCAGCTCATCCAGGGGAAGATGGCGGAGGGTATTCTCCAAGGCTGTATCCGGCGCAGGCTCGGAGGGGGCAGCACCGGCTTCCCCGGCTTCCGAGGTGGAGGCTTCAGCCGCCGGCTCCGGGTGCGTAGACTCCGGGGCAGGGGTGCCGGCAGGAGACACCGGGACGTCGGCAGACAGGGACGGATCTTCCTGCGGGGGGGCAACGGGAAGCTGCTCAAGCTCAGATGCAGCATCGGCCGCGGAAGTGGCATCGGGCGTAGCCTCCGGGGTGCCTTCATCCGCCGCGGGCTGGGATGCACCGGTATCGGGCAGAAGGCGCAGCTTTCTGCCGCGGCTGCCGGCTACCGAGGCAAAAACGATCAGTAGAATCAGCAGCACCAGCGCCGCACCGCCGGCAATATACACATACAGCATGGGGACGCGCAGGCTCTGGCCTGCGTCATCGGTGAAGACGGCGCCGCTGAAGCGCTGGAGCGTCTCCTCCCGGGAATCGTAGGTATAGTAGCCATAGCTCCCGGCATCATCCATGAGGTACAGCACACAGAAATCCTTTAGGGAGGCGTCATTGTAGGTCCAGCCGTTGAGGGTCTGACCGAAGGCCTTTACAGTGGCCGGGGTAAGGCCGGGAACGGAGGAGAGCTCCTTAGGAATGTCCGTGTAAATATAAGTAACGCTGCCGCAGAGGATGGGCAGATAGGGGGATTGCACGCCGGTGGTCTGGGAGAAGAGGTAGAAGCCCTGGGCGGAGGTTTTTTCGTCCATAAGATAGACCAGGGTGCGCTTGCCGGAGACATCCGTCCAGATGGGGAGGGTATCACCGCTATAGGTGATGGGCTCGGCAGGGGCAAAGCCTGCAGGCGGCGTGACCTGAGACACATCCTTCACCACGCCCAGCCTTTGACCGTTATAATCCAAAAACAGCGTGGGGGCCTGGGCCACCTGGACGGTGATGGTATAGGCTTTGGCGGAGCCGTCCTCGGCGGTGACTACCACGGATAGACTGGTCTCACCGTCCTGAAGGGAGATGTCCCCATCCCCCTGGACCGTTGCCCGGGAATCCGACGGATTGGCGGTGATGGTGAGCCGGTCGGATCGGCTGGGAAGGGAGAGAGTGTACTCCGTAATGGCCGGGTCGAAGGCGGGGGTCAGGGTGCCGGCGCTGACGGTGAGGGAGGAGAGGGCGTTGTTGCTGCTGAGGGAGACGCCGGGGTTGTTACCGGTGCTGCTGTCGCCGCCGCTGGGAGTGGGGGCGGGGGCGGGTTCACTGTCGTCCGGCTTGTCAGCGGCTACGATGGTCACGGAGGCGCTGCCGGAGGCGTCATAGTCCTTGCCGGCGATGCAGTAGGATCCGGCAGAGATCCACACGGAGCCGGTGCCGGTGCTGTTGGCCCGGAACACCAGCTGATTGGTGCGGCTATCTCCCTCAAAGCCCATGGGGGCCGTGTCTCCGGACTCTAGGGTGAGGTTGCCGGACCAGGACACGGAGTAGGTCCATGCCTCCGAACCGGAGGGGACGGTGATAGAAAAGGCAACGGTCTTGCCCACGCTGACGCTGCCCTGGCCGGCGGAAACGGAAATGCCGTCGGCAAAGCTCGTCTGCACCAGGCACAGGAGCATGGCGCCAGTCAGCAGCAAGCTGAGAGAGAATTTTCTGAAATACTTCATAAAACACCTGCTTTTCATTTCTGCACGATGGGCGCGGTGCCCAGGATGTGTTTCTTGATGGCCAGCAGCGAGGTGGCGGCGATCTTGCTGCCGGAGAGCTGAGCGGCCCGGGCGTAGGCACCGGTAAGGGTCCGGACGCCCAGGATATGCTTCTTCACCGCCAGCAGATCTGTGGCGGCGATGCGGCCGTCACCATTGGCATCCCCGTATACCACGCAGGTATAGGTGTAGGTGCCGGCGGCGTCCTGAATGGTCAGCAGCTGGCCGGTGGAGACAAGGGCGGAATCGGAAGCAGCCTTCCCGCTGCCGTCCGTCACCGTGACGGCGGCATCCGGATTGACAGCCTGAATCTGAGCGATGAGGGTTTTCACCGGCGTGCCCAAGGTGAAGCCCGAAAGATAGGAATCCGAGAGGCGCAGCTGGAGCCTCCCAACATAATCATAGGTCGCCGCGGGATCGGGATCAGGCTTGGGATCCGGGTCAGGCTTGGGATCCGGGTCCGGCTTGGGATCAGGATCGGGATCGGGCTTTGGATCCGGCTTTGGCTGGTATTCATCCTCTTGGGCGGATGTGGGCAGCTTGGTCACGGCGGGCATATTCTTCAAAATGGGGACGGTGAAGGTCAGGGCCGTATTGGCCAGGCCGTTTTTGACATAGGACTCATAGGTGGACCAGCCGCCCTGATAGGCATAGGTGATGTCGGTGGCGTACTGGTAGGCATAGGTATACTGAGGGGTAAGGTTGAAGCGCTGAAGATACAGGGTATCCTGGCCATCCTCTATGTAATTGCGGAAGATAAACCACGCACCGCCCAACAGGGCCTTATAGCTGGTGTTCCAGCCCTTGCTCTGGGCATAGAGGATGCCGTTGTAGTTGGGATTGCTGCCGCCGTAGGCGCCGATGTTAAAGAAATTATAGTACTTTTTCCCGTCGCTGAGGGGATAGCCGGTGGCGTTTTGAGTGGAGGAGGTGCCGATCTCACTCCGGGCCTTCACGGCCAGGTAAATGGGGCTGACACCGGTGACGGTGACTTTTTCCAGGCTGTTGGCGGCGTCGGTCTTGCCCTCGCTGCGCAGGCGCTCCAGGTCTATCTGCTTCTGCTTTTCCAGCTCCTCCTTGGACCCGGCCCTGATAAATTCATCGATAATGGCGTCAGTGGCCCAGGCACAATCGGCCAGCACCTTCTTCAGCTGTGCGTGGGTCACACCTTCGCCGCCGGAAAGCTGCTCGAAGGCGATGCAGGTGCCGTCCGTCAGGTAGCTGCGGGGATCCAGATAGTAGGCCACGGTTTGGCGGCTGGCGGCATACCAGTCGGGCTCGTACTGCTTCCACTCACCGGTCTTGCTGTTGTAGGCGCCGGGGGCGGTGGAGCGCAGGGCGGTGCCGTAGTTCCCGTGGATAAGGGCACGGCCCAGGGTGGATTCGTTCTCCAGGGCATCTGACCATTTCAGCCCCGTATGATAGGCCACAAAATTCCACTGGCCGCCGCTGGCGGCATGCAGTGCCCGGAGATAGGGCTGGTAGGTCTTGGGAAAGCCCTGCTCGGACAAATAGGCCTGATAGGCGCTGTCATCGCCGATTTGGGTGACGAAATCGCTGCGCATATAGCCCATTTTGGTATAGCCGTTGTAGGTAAATACGATCTGATACCAGGTCGCGCCATCGGTGCCCTTTTCCGTGGCGATGACCCTTACATACTGGCCCCGGTAGAGCAGGATGGCCTTGCTTTTGCCAAACTGCACCGAACTGTAGGAGGTGCCGGGGCCGGAGCGGACATTAATGGCATCGTCGTTGACGTAGGCATCCTCGCCGACGCTGCCCAGCACAGGGAGCACAAGGCTTATCAGCAAGAGCGCGGCCAAAAAAACGGAGAGAGTCCGCTTAATACGATTCGATTTTGCAGAGGAGTGTGTCAAGAGAAAGCCCATCCTTTCTGCCCGGCGGCTACGATAGGGTGTCGTAGGGATACTTATTCAAAATAAAGATAACACACCCGGCTCACTTTGTCCACCCATATGAGAAAAAATGCGGAAAAAACTGGAAAATAGCCGCAGCGGGACGAAAGATGAAAACAGAACAGTATATTAACAAGCTGTTAAAAATATTTAAAACGGAATGTAACAATTGCGTTTTGAATATTTTTATGCTATATTAGATAAAAACAACCGGGGAGGAACGGCTATGCAGAAAGAGATATGCTACAAAAAGCTCTTTAAGCTGATGATCGACCGGAATATGAAGGGCCACGACCTGCGGGAAAAGGCGGGCATCAGCCAATCCACCTATTTTAAGCTCCAGCACGACCAGCCGGTGTCCACGCAGATGCTGGTGCGCATTTGCTGCGCACTGGATTGTGAGCTGTGGGACATTACGGAGCTGGTGGATAAAACCGGCGGCGGGCCAGTCCAATTTCCCGGCAAGACAAAACTGTTTAAGGAAGGCGAGGAATCAAATTGTTGAGTAGATCCAAAGCAAAGGGAAAAGCGCATTTTGAAAAGACCCGCACGTTGCTAACGGAGAAAATACGGGAATCCATGATCTCGGTATTGCCTATCATTGCCATCGTCGCAGTGCTGTGCCTGTTTTTGGTGCCTATGCAGCCCACGCTGCTGCTGACCTTCTTGGTGGGCGCACTGATGATCGTGGTGGGACTGGGCCTGTTTTCTCTGGGAGCCGATCGGTCCATGACCATTATCGGCAGCAAGATCGGCACAGCTCTGACAAAAATCGGCAAGCTGCCGGTGATCCTGCTGGTGGCCTTTGTCCTGGGAGTGGCGGTGACCGTGGCGGAGCCGGACCTGCAGGTGCTGGCGGACACGGTGCCCAACATCGACAAAACCGTACTCCTGGCGGCAGTGGGCATCGGCGTTGGTTTTTTCATGGTAGTTTGTATGCTGCGTATTCTGTACGGCATCAACCTGCGGTGGGTGCTGGTGGCGTGCTACATAGCCGTATTTTTGCTGGCAGCATTTACGGACCGGGATTTCCTCGGCATCGCCTTTGACTCCGGCGGCGTGACCACGGGGCCCATGACCGTGCCGTTTATCCTGGCCCTGGGCGTTGGTATCTCCCACGTGCGAAGCGATAAGCGGGCGGAGGCGGACAGCTTCGGCCTGGTGGCCCTGTGCTCCATAGGACCCATTTTGTCGGTGCTGCTGCTGGGCTTTTTCGGTGACGGAGGCGGTAGCGCAGCGGAGATCACCCGGGTGAGCTTTGACAGCACCACCGGCATCGGCACGGCCTTTTTGCAGGCGCTGCCGGTATATATGAAGGAGATGGCCATGGCCATGCTGCCTATTGTGGCTATTTTCCTGATCTTCCAGGTATTTGTATTCAAGATGAACACAAGAAGCTTCGGAAAGATCGCCGTGGGTATCCTGTATACCTATGTGGGCTTGGTGCTGTTTCTGGCGGGAGTGAACGTGGGCTTTTCCAGCCTGGGGGCGGAGCTGGGGGCGGCCCTGGCTACCGGCGAAACGGAATGGCTGCTGATCCCGCTGGCGGCGCTGCTGGGCTGGTTCATCATCTCGGCGGAGCCTGCAGTGGCAGTGCTGGAAAAGCAGATCGAGGAGGTCAGCGCCGGCGCTATCCCCGGCGGGGCCATTAAGGTGAGCCTGTCCGTGGCTATCGCCCTGGCCATGGCTCTGGCTATGCTGCGGGTGGTGACGGGGATCTCGATTTTGTGGTTCCTGGTGCCGGGATACGCCATTGCGTTGGGGCTGTCGCTTTTCGTGCCGGATATTTACACGGCCATCGCCTTTGACTCCGGCGGCGTGGCCTCCGGCCCCATGACAGCTACCTTCATGCTGCAATTCATGATGGGTGTGAGTATCGCCCGGGGCGGCAATGTGCTTACGGATGCCTTCGGCATCGTGGCCATGGTGGCGATGATGCCGCTGCTGTCCATCCAGACGGTGGGTGTGATCTACCAACGCAAGGCCCAGCGGGCCGCCCAGGAGCTGGAGAGCTATGGCGATTGCGATATTATTGAGCTGTGGGAGGAAGCGGCATGAATTATGTGATCTCTATCGTTACGCCGGAGGCGCTGCCCCGGCTGGAGGAATTGACGGAGGAGCTGGGGCTGCCGCTGAACGTGACGCTCCACGGCCATGGCACAGCCATACAGAGCATGCTGGACTTTTTGGGCATTGAGTCCAACGAAAAGCGGGTGATGCTCTCGGCTGCCACAGAGGATAAGACCAAGGCGCTCATTGCCGGCCAGCGGGAGCGGCTGCACCTGGGTGTTCCCGGCCACGGCATCGTCATTGCGGTGCCCATGAAAAGCGTAGGAGGAGGTAAAACCATGGAATTTTTGAAGGGGAACGAGGCCGGCACGGGGAAGTATACGCCGGAGCTGAATTTCGCCTATGAGTTGATCGTTATCATTGCCAGCGAGGGTCAGACGGACCTGGTGATGGACGCGGCCCGGGCAGCAGGTGCCCGGGGAGGTACGGTGCTCCACGGCAAGGGCACCGGCGCCGAGCAGGTGAAGAAATTCTACAACATCACCATTGCCGAGGAAAAGGAAGTGTTCCTCATTGTGGCCAAAACGGAGGAGAAGACGGCGATCATGCGGTCCATCCTGGAGAAGGCCGGGCCGGACACCCCGGCCAAGGCCATCGCCTTCTCTCTGCCCACCACGGAGGTGGCGGGGTTCGGGTTCTACCGAAATAACGAGGCATAATGCTCTGCCGCTGTATAGCTGAAAAGCCAATAGGATGGCGCACCGGTCTCCGGCGCGTCATCCTGTTTTGTGCGGATTCTTTCACAGGATACGCGGCCTAAATGGGGTGCCGTTCAGATTCCCTCGCGCACCTTTCCTGTTTCGCTATGGCGCAAGCGATACTGCGGCCGATCTCGGGCAGATCAGGCCGAAAATTTAATAAAATTTGTATAGCCGCAACGCCAAAACCGTGCTATACTGTACGCTGAATTGGGAGCGAAGTCGATTTTAGGAGGTGAGTTCCGTGACAGAAACCGGTTTCCATCTGAAGCACCATCTGACGTCCTTCCAGATCATGATCCTCGGCTTTGCCGGCGTGATCCTGCTGGGCGCGCTGGTGCTGATGCTGCCCATCTCGGCAGCGGGGCGGGTGTGGACGCCGTTTCACGAGGCGCTGTTTACCTCCACCTCCGCCGTCTGCGTGACGGGCCTGGTGGTGCTGGATACAGGCAGCTACTGGTCCGCGTTCGGACAGACCGTTATCCTGCTGCTGATCCAAATCGGCGGCTTAGGTGTCATCACGGCAGCTGTGACGTTTTTAATGCTCTCCGGCAAGAATATCTCGCTGAAGGAGCGCAGCGCCATGCAGGACGCCATCTCCGCTCCGGTGGTGGGCGGCATCGTGCGCCTGACAAGGTTTATCTTAAAGGGAACATTCCTTGTAGAGCTGGTGGGCGCGCTGGCGCTGGGGCCGGCGTTCTGCCGGGACTATGGGCTGCGGGGCGTGTGGATGGCGGTGTTTCACTCCGTATCCGCCTTCTGCAACGCGGGGTTCGACATTCTCGGCCGCACCGGCACACTGTATCCCTCGCTGACGGCGTACATTGCCGATCCGCTGGTCAACATCGTCATCATGCTGCTGATTGTTATAGGCGGTATCGGCTTTCTGACATGGGACGATGTCTGCACGCACCGGCTGCACCTGCGGCGGTATCGGATGCAGAGCAAGGTCATTTTGAGCGCAACGATCATCTTGATCGCACTTCCGGCACTGATTTTCTTCCTGACAGACTTTGCAGAGCTTCCCACGGGGGAGCGTGTTTTGGTATCGCTCTTTCAGGCGGTCACGCCGCGAACGGCGGGCTATAACACCGCAGACCTGGCAAAAATGAGCGACACCTCACAGGCGGTCACGATTTTGCTGATGCTGACCGGCGGCGCACCCGGCTCCACAGCAGGCGGCATGAAGGTGACAACGCTGGCCGTGCTGGCAGCCAATGCGGTGGCTGCCTTCCGAAGGCGGGAGGATCCGCAGCTTTTCAGGCGCAGGCTGGAGCCCTCCGCTGTACGGAATGCCGCCGCCATCCTGCTGCTGTATCTGGGATTGACCCTTATGGGCGCAGCGGTTATCAGCGCGGCGGAGAACCTGCCGCTGGGTGCCTGCCTCTATGAAACGGCGTCTGCCGCCGGAACGGTAGGGCTGACACTGGGGCTGACGCCGCAGCTGGGTACGCTGTCACAGAGTATTCTCATTCTGCTGATGTTCTTCGGGCGTGTGGGAGGATTGACTCTGATCTACGCCGCATTTTCCGGACATGACCTGACGCATGCCCGATATCCGAAGGAAATGATTACCGTTGGCTGAAAGGAGCGCACGATGAAAAATGTATTATTGATCGGACTTGGCCGCTTCGGGCGGCACCTTGCCATGCAGCTGAGTGAGCTGGGGCATCAGGTGATGGCCGTGGACCGGGACGAGGAGCGCGTCAACGAGTGTATGGACTTTGTTACCAACGCACAGATCGGTGACAGCACCCGCGTGGATTTTCTGCGATCGCTGGGCGTTGGGAACTATGACGTCTGCTACGTTACTATCAGTGGAGATTTTCAGAACTCGCTGGAAACGACGTCGCTGCTCAAGGAGCTGGGGGCAAAATATGTGGTATCCCGCGCCGAACGGGATGTGCAGGCAAAATTCCTGCTGCGCAACGGCGCGGACGCAGTGACATACCCGGAAAAGCAGCTGGCGAAGTGGGCGGCCATCCGGTACACGGCCAACCATATCTTCAGCTACATAGAGCTGGACGAAAAGCATGCCATTATCGAGGTCGCCGTCCCGGATAACTGGCAGGGTCACAGCATAGGTGAGCTGGACATCCGCCGCAAGTACGGCGTCAACATCCTCGGCGTGAAGCGAAGCGACAAAACCGATGTGAATGTCTCATCGGAAACCATGCTGGACAGCAGCGTCAGGCTGCTGGTGCTGGGCGAAAACCAACTACTGAAAAAACACTTCCATCTGTAGAATAAAAACCCGCCTTTCGAAAATTACTCGGAAGGCGGGCTTCATTTATATATAGTAGCATGATAGAGCAGGGGCCCTTGAGATAGCCAGCAGCTGGTGATGCGCTATATGCACACGGCAAAAAAAGAAGCACCTTTGCCGTGTGCCGATAAGACAGTAATTTGAGGAAACTACAAAATCGGCATCTGCCAAGCAGGATTGGACAACAAAACAGGCGGCACTCAACTTCGGTTGGGTGCTGCCTGTTTTTGTACAGCTAAGGGTTGAAAATCGCCTATTTTCTGTTCTGTAAGGTAAGGATAGTGAAAAGGGTGAAATAGTTGTCATCTCGGTAATGAAAGCACTCCTGAATAGTGAATCGCGCTACAATAAACAGCGTTCGCTGAATAGAATGAACTTTTCCGTTTGCAATAACTTTCCCTATAAATCGTAAAGCTGATAGATCAAGGATCGATGCGAAGTACACACGACTTCATCAAAAACGCGCAAACGCCGAATGCTTGTAGCAAATGACCTGCTATAAACGATAAATTTCCGCAGACAGCTTGAAAGAGTTCTTGTTATTGTGCTATAATATGTGTACACACTCTGACGATTTTGGAGGACTTTTCTATGAAACGTACTATCGCATTGTGGCTATCCATAATGTTGTGTTTGTTATTAGCTGCTTGTTCGCAGGATTCCTCGGATCTTCTGAAAGTTCCAGTGTCTGCAAATGATTGCAAAGGCAAAAATTATCAAGATGTAGTGAACGATATATCTGCGGCAGGATTCGTAAATATCCAGACAAAAACAATAGAGGACCTCGTTACGGGATGGCTGACGAAAGATGGGGAAGTAGAAGAAGTAACTATTGACGGAGACGGTTCGTTTCGTGCGGGAGACACGTTTGATAAAACTGTTGCAATCATAGTTTCTTATCATACCTTTCCGAGCAAGAACGAGGAGGTTACAACCGATTCAGCGGGACACTCAGAAACAAGTACGCCCTCTGAAAATTACAGCACTGAGACAGAGAAGTGGCTTGCGTCAAGCGAATATGCCGATTGTGTAGCAGACGGAAAATTTCCTGCTGTTCCGGGAAATAATCCTTACGGCAGCGGTGTAAACGAGAGCAGCAGGAACCCCAACATTTACTATCTTAACTCTTCAATGAGGGGTCCTTGGGGCAAAGAAACGGAATACGGCGATTACGAATATTATATCCCCAGTGGAAAGTATTTAGTTATGAATGCTTCTAACCCCAAGCAATACGATTACGTGGCAACTGCCTGTAACGTGTATGTTGGCAATCCAGAAAATGACGATGAATATGCTACTTACTCTTTTTCACAATATGGTGAAATTCAAGAAATCTTTATTCCAGATGGATACTATGTGAGCCTGACGGTATCGGGGATTATTACCCTTGAACCACTTGAACAATAAGGAGGCGCATCAAAGTGGCGAAAACAATTCGTTGTCCCAATATATTCTGCAACAGCACAAATGTAGTTCCCATTTCAACTAAAACAAAGTTTTCTTTTGGCAAAGCCGCTGTCGGTGGAGCAATTGGCAGTTTATTCAATCCATTGGGAACTGCTGTCGGTATTGCAACAGGTATTAACGGAAAACATGGGAAAACGAAATTTATATGTCAAAAATGCGGAAAAGTATTTGAGCGAAAAGTTTGACAAAGACGTTGCAAGGAGGGTAGGCATATGGACCCATTGGCTATTAAATTTGAAGAGGAAATCCGCGCCAAGATGCTTCATGCAAAAAAAGAATGTAGATACAATCCCACACGTTTTAACCAGATGATAGCCAAGTATGGTGGTGTTGAAACGGCTAAACGGCTAA
>OLPV01001886.1_pt1 | contig 14686 bp, 11 predicted proteins | sample 1671961 | NCBI WGS metagenome assembly OLPV01 (sample SAMEA3136630, study PRJEB25190) | human gut metagenome | biome: human gut; feature: human-associated habitat; material: faeces | place: Austria | collected 2013
TTACTTCCTCGTTTAGCTGTACAATTTTCTCGGACATAGTTTGCTGTCTCCTTTCAGAATGGTGTGTCGTGACTTCATTCTACCAGAGTCTGCAAACTATGTCTCCTTTTATCCTTCCTCCTTTTTGCGCAACTTATCTTACCTTATCTCACGATATTGATTATGGCAATATATGAATATCAGTTTTTGTTTCCTTACAGAAAAAGCCCGCCAGTACGATGTGCGACGCATCATGACTGGTGTGCTTTTTAATTATCATTCGGAAATTGTAGGATCAAGCAAAAATGTCATGTCCGCCAACGGGCAGAAGCACAAAGTTCGTCTCATTTCAGATTTTTCTCAAAAAACGCTTTCAGCTTTATAATCCTTTTTCAACCAGCAGGAGATTAAAGTTCATACGCTCTTGGTCACACATGGTTACATAATCAGACTCGGCAGTCTGTATAAGAGCAAGCAATTCCTGCTTTTTCTTATCCAAATCCATCAACTCAGCAACGAGGGTTCGTTTTTCTAAGAATTGGAGGAAAGTTAGCTTGGTCAATTGAGCTTCTTTTTCCTTTTGCAATCCTTCAATTTGTGAAAGCTGTTTACCAAGCGATTGTTTCTTAGAACGATGCTGTTCCTCCAGTTTTTTTTAACTTTTGCAAGTGTTCTTGTTCAAGTCGATTAAATAGGTCCTGGCGATCCTTCTCGATACACTCCTGTTCACGACGCTCTACTTCTAAGCGTTCCTGCTCTCGGCGTATCGCTTCCAGACGCTCCTGCTCACGACGCTCTGCTTCAAGATGTTCCTGTTTATGGCATTGAGAACTCTCGACGAATACAGCGTTTTTCTTTTCCTGCTGCTCAAGCCATTTAACCATTAGAGTAGGATCATCGAATATTGCAGGATCAATATCTTCGTCGTAATCATCGAAAATGTCATCATTATCGTCGTCATCCAGATCATCTTCAAAGCTAAACTGTTCCTCGTCATCTGTATCTTCGAGTTCAAGTTCGAAGCTAATCCGGTCGATTTCATCCGAAATGTTGTGATAGTAGGTTTGCTCCTCCATGCCGGTGTATTGAGGTTCAACATAGTCGTCACCATACATCGACTCAAAGAACAATAGGTTATCCCTTATCATATTCTTGATTTCATCCCTGGACAGAGGAATATCAGAAGAAAGACTCTTTGATATATAGTCAAGGGGCATTAAGCCATAGGACGCTTCTTCAAAGGATACAGGGCGAATACAATACTCACGAGCTGTCGCATAAAGGAAATCCAGGAAATAATTTTCGCAAGTATCAATGGCGATGTTTTCTATACCTACTCGTTCAACAATTTTATCCCATTCGTATGTGATAGAAAACCAATCTGACAAGATATGTGAACGATCTTTATCAGCAAACGAGATGAGATAGCTCTCCTTGTTTTTGAAGAAAACAATGCTGTGTGTACAGTTCCAGTATTTTTGTAGCAGATGATGAATATCGGCAATATTTTGACTGCGGCATCGCTCGGAAAAATCGACTGTTGCAGAGTAAATTTGAACATTCTCGTCAAGTTCAGGGACAACACCTGGCCAACGCACATCTACAAGAAACGATACATTGTCGATTAGCGAAAGCAAGTCACGCTCAAATCGGTTTGTTACCACATCTTTCGAAGAGTCGATATATAAGGTCTCGCCAGAAGAATGATTGACATAAATGGGAGAGGAGGTGATTACATGGCCTGCTTCAGAAAGTATCGTAAACACATACTCATAGAATTTCATGTTGTCCATATAATCACCTCCTTAATCTCATCCAACAGGGATGAGCAAAACTCCGATTTGCTCAAGAGAGAATACAATAAATAGTTCCGTCTGACTTGTTTTAAATCTATATATTGTGCTTCAGCTTTGCAAAACTTGCGCTTTGCTCATCTCTATCATCCAATTAATTTAGCAAGCTCATCCTCATAAGAAAGGCCAGCTATTTCTTGCCTAAATGTAGTAAGAACCTCGTAGACCTTATTCATATAGTCATCTCTTGTAGAGCATCCATCAGTGAATTGCTCATACATTTCTTCTATGCCGCCACGAACATAGGAGTGGAACAAGTCCATGTTAGCTGCAAATTCTTCTTTTTTATCTTCTTGAACATCATAGCGAAAAGCTCGATCTACACGAACGGTCGGTTCCAATGTGGTTGTCTTATCAAGCAACATCACCATTCGATACAGAAATACGCAGTTTTCTCTTTCCGTAGCATAGGCATCAGCATATATTCTTGCTCTGTCATCTGATGTAGTATCACGAGGTGCAGTTCTTTCATACAGCAGCCCCCAAATAGCGGCATTCATATAGACATCAATGTACCTCTCAAAAATTCTGGCCGAATCATCTTCGCCCTTAGCTCCCGAATTCTTAGCGGCAAGAAACTTCAGATATGTAGCGTGTTTGCCAGTGATATTATAATCATTCTCAAACATTCCTTTTCCTCCTTATTCCAGAATAGTATGAGTTTCACTCTGCTTCTTCAGAGTGTACTGTTTGCCCACACGAGAAGCCATAACAGGCTCAGCATAGCGCCAGTCCTTCTGCATAACAAACATGATGACCTGTTCTGCAATTTCCGGCAACACCTTAGAAATATTTGCGGTATGTGTTTCGTCGGCATTGGAGAACGGAGCGTCCATTACCAGAGGATACGGTTCAGAGGAAAGGTTAAATCCTTCTTCACCAGCATTTGCAATGAGTTTCTCTTTCGCCAGAGCAACTAAACCAGCAATAAATGCAAAGCTCTTTACTCGGTTGGAACCCTCAGATTCACCTGCTGCCACTTCCTTGTCCTCAATGGTGGTAAGCAGAGTAACTTGATACCTCTGGTCGATAGAGACCCTTCGGTGTCCGTGATACATCTGCTCGAAGATATGATTAACCTTAGTTTCGAGAGCATCTCGAATGAATGCCTCTTTTTCCTTGTATGTAGTAGAAAGCCAATCCAAGATTTCTTCAGCATACTGGATGAACAGCATGGTTTCTTTGTTCTTGCCAGACACAGCCACTAAGCTGTCATATACTTTCTTATAGCGTTCAATGGCATTTTTCAAGGTTGCATCGTCACCAATTAGGTCCTCTTTTTTACCGTTCAAATCTCTAAGGCGCTTTTTAACATCTGTCAGTTCGACCTCGTACTGCTTCATGTTTTCCTTGCCCTTGATCTGAACGCTAATATCAGCCAGTTCATCTTCCCATTCCTGAATGCGAACCTTAGAACGATAAATCTCCTGGTATCGAGAAGTCAGGCTGTCATATGTATGGTCGGCATTTCTGGAGAACGAATTAAGTTTCTCTCGATAATGACGAACCGTATTGCCGATTGATTCAGGAGGAACATAGTTCAGTTCCTCCATCAAGTGCTTATAGGCGTCATTGCCATCACGGATTTCGGCACCACAGATACATCTTCCACGCTTGATAAGTTCACGAATGGTAGGTGCAGTCAAGTCACGGACACCTTTATCATCAATCTTTGTGGCAGCAAGGAAGTCGTTTGCTCTGCCAAGAAGTGGCTGCGTAAACATTTGCAGAGAGCCTTTGCTAAATTCCTTAAAGAACAGCCCCATAGTGCTTTCCAAAGAACTCCGTTCTGTGGAAAGGCGACGTTCCAGATCCTCTTTCTTTTTCTGGAGAGTTGCCGTGGTCTGGTTGTCACGCAGAATGTCATCTAACTGGCCTTTGCGAGCTTCATACTGCTTGATTTGAGAAGCACAGGTTTCCAACTGCGCCTTGATTGCTTCACGCTTGGCTTCAGAGCTTTGGATCATGTCCAAAGCATCACGAGCCCTTTTATCCCCATCGGTGTCCATTGCACCATAGAGTTTACCAAGAACAGTCTTTTTGTTTCCTTTTGTGCCAATATGCTTGATTGCACTATCCATGATAGAAAGGCCAAGCAACCCCTTTACGGCATCGGAAACATCTTTTCTTGTACTGATGCTGCGAACACGCTCGGTGTCAAAGAAGAAGTATGTAGAAAGGTCTTTGGGTAAAATATTCTCAATGACATTCTTAACCTCGATGGCACGAACGGATTCTGTTTGACCATCAGGCTGCTTGTATGAAACCTTTACCTGGCTTTTTTGTGCTCCCGATACTTTCTTGTTAGAGCACATATACTGCTGAGAGCGTGTAATCATATATTCAACACCATTGTGAATTACACAGATTTCCACGGAAACCGTTGCAGAGTCACCGTTGTTCAGCCCGTTGGCAACTTCCAAATTCAGAAGGAAGTCCGGGTTGTTATCGAACATTACGGTTTCATAGAAACACCAGTTAAATGCCTGAAGCAATGTGGTCTTGCCAAAGGTGTTGTCACCCAAAATAATGGTGACATTTTTATCCGGGTCGCAGGAGAATGTAACTGCCGTTGTGCCTTTGAACTGTCGGAAGTTCTCCATCTTAAGTGACTTAATTAACATTGAAACACCTCCTTAAAACCCTTTTTTTGCTTCGGAGGTGATAATCTTTCTGATATGATTCACCATCTGATCGGTCGTTTTGTCTTTGGTTCTTAAGTTTTCCTGTTCTGCCTTGAGAATTTTCATTTTCATGGCATTTAATTTTTTAGGGTCGGTACCTTTTTCATTAGACATAGTCATCGTCCTCCTGATTTTCGTCGTCAATCTCAATTTCGTATGCACTCTGAATCTGAGAAATCAATTCATCAGAGTCAAAAGGATTTTCAGCAATAGACGCAAAATCCTTCATTCGTAAAATCTCTCGTTTTGCCAATGACTTGCCGCTTTCCAGCGTCTCGGCATCTATCTGATCCATGCAGTCAAGAGCGAATGGGAGGGTAATGAAATCGTAGATAACTGCAAAGTTTTTTCCCTTAAAGAGTCTGAGAACTCGTCCTCGTCTTTGAACATACTCTTTAGGATTTGTACTACTTGCCATAATGAAAGCAGTCTTAATGCTTGGAATATTTACACCCTCGTCTAAGCATCGAATAGCAACCACCGCTTGCAAATGGTCTCCGGCATCAAAGTCAGCTTTGATACGCTCTCTTTCTGTCGCATCTTCCTCAGATGTGAATTTAGAAACACGCATACCCAAATCGTTTCCAAGTATATCCGCAACTAAATCAATCTGTCGAATATCTTCGATATGCGCTTTGCCTTCTTTGTAATCCACATCATGCATGGTAGTGGCACCACAGTAAATCAACATATGATTGTCGTCTTTATAGTTCTGCATAAGGTCACGCAGGACATCTATTTTTTCGACAGCACCAGATACCAGTCGTGCTCGTTTGATAAGAAGCATTTTCGCATATTCGCTAAGAATGACCTTTCCGTTTTTATCAGCGTGAACATTCTTTCTGATTTTTGCGGTTATATCAAGGTACTCCTCAAGTTCTGTCTCGCTGAGAGAAACAACGACAGGGTGGTAATAGTATGGGGTAAGCATCTTATTATCAATCGCATCTTTAAGAGTGTACTCAATACACTTCTCTCCAAAGTAATCATACAGCTTCCTGGTTCCTTCAGGATCACCATGACGGTCGATAGTTGCAGAAAGTGCCAACCTATATTTCATATTGTCCATAAGTGTGGTGCTAAGGTTTTCCGCACCGAAGTTATGGGCTTCATCAACCACCAGAACCACATTGCCACGCATCTTTTTAACGATACTCTGGATGTAATCTCCAGAGAAAGTTGCGTTTGTCGTTACAACACAAAAATGGTTTTGAACTCCAAGATTGAAACTTGTCGCTGCGGTTTTTAGGCGGTCTTTCCAGTTTTTCTGCGCCGAAGCCGAATAACATACGATGGGCTTCATACCAAACGCAACAATATCATCTTTCCATTGCTCGACAAGGTGCTGATATGGACAGACAATAAAGACAGCCAACTTCTGCTTGGTTGCTTTATAGAGAGTAGCAACAGCAGCCAAAGCCGTATATGTCTTGCCTGTACCGGTGGCCATATCGAAAATGCCACGGTAATTGTTAGCGGCCCAACTGTTAATTGCATCGATCTGATACGGACGCATTTTAACCTTTGCAGGGATGTGCGGCCCATTGATAGTATCTTTTCTGTCGCTGCTACCAAAGGACTCGGGGGCTTCGCCTAAAAAATCATCGTCAAGAGTTAAATCTGTGCCATTAGATACCCGATATTTTTGAATAATCAATTCAGATACCTGTGGGAAATCACGGACACGAATACTCGGTTCATAGTCATTCCACATGGCATTGAATGCGGATTGCTTTGTCAAAACCCTTTCTTCGTCAGTTGTCCAGGACTTGAACACATCTACGGCTTCATAGTTCTGTCTGAAAGCATTAAAGCTCTCGTTCATAGAACCAGAAAAAGCGATAATATTATTCTCTCGGTCATACATAAGCCCCATTTTTTCATGGAACATACCAACCGAGTTTTCAGTCTCAAGAAAAGCAATCTTGATCTCCAAAACGCCTGATGCAATCAAGTTTGACAGGAGATTCAGCCTTGCAGTTTCCTGTGCTCCCATCGGTTCTGACAACGCACGAATTAGAGCTTCTTCAATCACATCATCCCTACGCCTCAGACCATCGTTAATAGCGTCAATATCTTCAGCAGATAAGCGAGGTGATGCTATCAACTGGATTTTTCCACCATTCTTTACAAGATCGCATATTCCAGCAGACATTTCAACTAAGGCAGTAGAGGAAAAGAAACCAACTGCTCTTTTATAAAGAACCGCTTCTTTCAAAACAGGCATATAGAAATCTTTAATGACATTATCCAAACGAGAACGGTATTCCGGCTTTATATCAATATCTGTAAAACTCATGCGATCACCCCATGTTTATATATTTTCTTCGATATGGTCAAGAGCACTAATAAGCTCCTGAAAATCCTGCTCCGTTGTGAAATAGCTCACGCTGAAGCGTATGGTTCCTGCCGGGTAGGTTCCCGCAAATTCATGTGCCAGCGGAGCGCATTGTAAGCCGGTTCGGACTGCAATACCCATTTCATCAAAGATCTTTCCAGCGCTATCGCTACTGATTCCATCAATCAGACAGGAAACAATCCCCACATATTCGTTTTTAGGGAAATTACCTACAACCTTGATAAACCAGTAGTCATCCAGAATCTCAAGTAAACGCTGTCTATTCTGAGCTTCTTTTTCCCTCAAGGACGAAATGGATATGTCGTTGATCCATTTAAGTGCAACATGAAGTCCGGCGACCCCGATCAGATTCATTGTTCCCATCTCATATCTTTCCGGGAGGGAAAGGGGCATATCTTGGTTCGCTGATTCGTAACCTGTGCCACCAAAGATAACTGCCGGCAACTTTATCTCTGGCTTCATCATAAATCCGGAGATACCGGTCGGGCCGTAAAGCGTCTTATGTCCGGCAAACACGGCGAAATCAATCACATTGGAGCCTACATTGCAATCTACCAAACCTGCGGTCTGAGCCATATCTACAACGGTATAGGCATCAAATTGTTTGCCCAACCTGAATATCTCCTCAAACGGGGAAATCAGGCCAAAAACATTGCTTGCATGGCTCACTACAATTAAATCCGGGCGTTTTTCTTCAAACTGATAACGGATTCGCTCAAGGTCATAGACCATACTCTCTGATACTACGAGCTTGTGAACATTGATCTGACCGCTCACCTCAAATGCGTGTAGTGTGCGAGTCACGGCATTGTGTTCAAATGGGCTGATGTAGACCTCTTTCACACCCATCTTTACTAAACCCTGAAGAACAATGTTCAAAGCTATTGTAGCGGTAGGGGTGAACACGACCTGCTTTGCTTGACAATGCAGCAGCTCTTGTAAAAGCTGTCTGGTTTCCGCAATTAACGCTCCTGCAGAAAGAGATGCACCATAATTTCCACGACCAGCACTGGCACCGTTGCTTCTGTAAAAGTCGCTCATAAATGTATATACAGCTTCTGGTTTTGGAAATGTGGTAGCTGCATTATCAAAGTAAGCCATATTTATCCCTCCTTAACACATCTTCTTCAGAACCTCCATCAGGATCTGACGCTTTTCTTGTTCAGAGATAGAGTGTCCCATAGATTCAATATCAGAGGTAATTGCGTTGAGTAGCAATTTCCCTCGCTTGGTTATCTCAACTCTGTCAAATCGTTTTGTATTAGTTGTCCCACTCTCATCTACAAAAGTTACTTGGTAGTTGCTATCAGAGTGGCTATCGTTCTTTTGTTCAGTCTTGGAATGATACTGTTCTGCAGTTGCCTTATACTTGGTCAGATTTTTGGAAAAGCGATTGTGGGTGTTGTCATCCCAATCTTCCAACCTCAAATCTGTCGCAATCTTGGCGAGTCGTGCGATGAAAGTATCCTCATCATTGGTGATTGAGCGGAACAGAGCAAGGCATTTCTCTGTTCCATCTGCAAATAACTGCTCGTAAACTGTTGCATCCAGCGATTCACACCAGTCCTTAATCACAGACGAGAGGGAGGTCATTCCAAAACGCTTTGTATGAGGAGCAGCAAACAGCTCCTTTACCTCTCGAATAAGGCTTTTCTTCAACACGATGATTGCATTGTCGAAATAGTTTTTAGCCGCTGCAACATTCTCTACTACACCAGGTTCAAACTCCGCCGCATATCCGAATGCTTCGGGCAGTCGCTGGAACAGGAACTCGTGCGAGCCGATGTTTTGTCTTAGCAAGCGTGTGAATGCGGTGTATCTCTTATTAACCTTTTCGCCAGAGATAGTTCGCTTAATCTCCTTGGCGTACTTCGGCAAAGACATATACCAACGACGCATTGCGAGTACAACATAGTCATGTTCATTGTTTGCTTTTTCTGCTTCAAGAACATAGTCATGGAAAATCCCTGCCAAGTTTGTGACAAAGAGCTCTTTTTCCGGGTTCCAATCCAGATAGGTCACAGAAAATGCAGAGGGCTCTGCATTAATCTGTAATAAAACATCGGTAGAGGTTGCCACCTGACCAAAACGGTCGGTAAGAAGAACGCTCTGCTTAAACTCATGGAGAACCGCAGCCAGATAAATAGGGATGAGTCCCTTTCGCATACCGATGTGATATTCTGCACCGGTAAGACGACGATACAACTCTCCAAAATTCATCTGCCCATTCTGGCGGGCTTCACGAATGAAGTCAACAATCGTTGCTAAAGCGTTTTCGAGATACGGATCATTAGGACAAAGGTTGATTTTTGTACAGCCAGATTCTTCAACGAGTACCCCCGTGCGAATCAATGTGCTTCGCATAATAGATACTTCCTGTCCAGAACCCGTCAGCCCTAATCCTTTCTCAAGTTCGTTTCTCAACAGACCAGAAATGATTTTACTGCGGCTGTTATAGGCGATAGATGTAATATCGTTCTTGTTTATTGCTTCGTTATTGATAATAGGCGTCTGAGAGAACAAATCATCACAAATATCAGAAAGTAATCCGGTCAATGCTGCTTTACGACTAATATAGAGTTCTTCACCATAGTGGATGTAGCGAGCCGTGAAATTCTCAGGCCGGGTATAGGCTTTGATATTGGCATTGATTACCTCACAGAGATCTTCATAGATCACTTCGTATTCATCAAAAAGAACCTTATCATCGCTTGCGGCTTCTCGGAGAATGGATACCGCATTGAACTCGGCAACAACCTCAGAAATATCGGAATAGTTTTTCGGCAGCACAAACACAGCCTGTTTTGCCTGGGTACTTGTGTTCAGCAGTCGAGTTTTGACTTCGTTAAGGTCAACCTTTCGACTTGGAATAATACCATATACAACACCATCGCCAGGAATACCTTCGCTCTTGATGTTCCAGTTTGTCTCTGCGGTTATTTCTGCGGCATCAATAAACACAAAGGAGAAATAGCGAGTCATTTCTCGTTCATCGTTATATCTGGACGGATAAACAAAGCTGTCAAAGTTTGCTTTGTTCAATGTGTCCTTGACAGAGACTTTTCCTCTCTGTGCGGCAATCGTATCACTGATTTTCTGCCGAATATCTACACCGGAAGTCTGTTTAAGGCGAAGATAATTGTTGCTTCGCTTTAAATATACAACAAACTCTCTGCCAATTAGATTGTCGATTGCCTTTTCGACCTCTGGCACTGTATATCCAACGGAATAAATGCCAACCAACTCATCACGGGTCGGAGCCAGTTTTTCAAACTGTTCAAGAATATAAATCAGAGAAAGCGTCTTAACAATCTTGCTTTCAAGGGACTGCTCATCTAGCTTTGCAAGAATAAGTGCAGTCAGCTGATAAGTCTTGTAAAGATCACTCGTATAAACTTCCTTTTTGAACAGCGGCTCAAAATAGTCATAAATCATATCCGGTGTAATTACACCAAAACAATCATCATGGAACTTTTCTAAGAAGCTGGGCAATGTTGCAGCACCATTCGCAGACAAAAAAGTAAACAGGGTTCGTTCATTCTGTGCTACACACTCGGAAAGACGAGGAAGGATAAATGTAGACACGGGGTGGAGGGGATAGCAGGCTTTAATCATTGCGCCGAGCTCAGATGTTGCCATCTCAGAGAACAAGGAATGACCAGTATATCTTTGAGCAACACTTTCAAAGTTCTCTCCATAGGTATGACAAAACTGCTCCCACAGCTCAGAATTTTTCTGAATAACGGAAGCTATAATTTCGTATGTCTGAGTAAAGTTATTGTTCAGATGCACATGAGTGAATCGCTCAGAAACACCTCTCCATCCATCTACCTTCTGTTTAGGAAGTGTGTCGATGTAGTTGGATATTTCCTTGTGGGAGATAAGCATCAGGTGCATTTGCAGATTACCACTTCGGTTACACTTTTCAGCAAAGTCCTGAAGCATTTTTGTGTCGCTAACAGATGCTTCGGATATATTGCCTTCAAGGAATTTACTGAACTCGTCGTAAATAACATATACACCTGTGAAGCCTTTGGCTTTCAGACTTTTAACGACTCCCTCATATAATTCGACGACATCAAAACCCAAGAATGGGTTGAACACGCTACCCGCAGTAAGAGTTGGGTATATGCGCTCAAATTTCTCATACGCAGTAATGCTATAATCTTCGAGTTCAGCAATGAACTTCGAGACAGGAACATCTAATGATTCCTTGAATTTCTCGTATGTACTTGGGAACTCCTTTTTCCAACGCTCAATAGCATAGATAGCAGCCTTATAATTTGTTTCAGGCATAATATCCAGCAAGTCATTTTCAGCCAATGTGCGCTGAAGTGCAAGCAGGAACGCCTGGGTTAGGCTTGTGTTGCTACCGGTAATGATAATCGGAAGAATTCTGTTGTCGCTTTCATAGTAGTTTTTAACGCAGCTATGAAGTTGCGGATTTTCATATATCTTAGGTAACGTTTTTTCAAACAGGGAAAGGTCACGCTTCATCAGCATGGCCATAATGGTAAGGACGATGTGAGACTTGCCCTTGCCGTAAGCACCAATCAGCACTCTTGCTCTATCTGTCGAGGTATTTCTTGTACTAAGCAGAATATCCTCCAGGAGTTCAAGTGCAGATCTCGTCGGTATAAAGTTTTTAAGTTTATCGTCGTTGTTCAGGTCATATCCGATATTTACCGAATACTGAAACCCTGATGCAACAGAGATCATTTTACTCATAGTCCAATTCTCCTCAATTCTGCTCGTCAAAACTGGAATAGTACATCTCAACACAAGATTGGAAATCCCTATCCGAAAGGATTCTGACGACATCCAAACCAGCGGTTCGGATAATTTTAATCTCACCCAACCGCTCAACTCCACGCAGTAAGTCCAGCATGGAAATCGCATCCAAATTGAACACCTTTCCGATGTTACACGGTGCTGTCAGCAGTTCATTTAAGCTGATTTCTTTCCGACCTTGAGACTGATCCAAGATTACAGCCAGAGCGACCCATGGATTGATAGAAGATACTGCCGGAATTGTTTTCTTGTATGTACGGCGAGTTTTGCTCAACACATCAACAAGTCCCAGGTCACCAAACGGGCAGTCAATATTGTTTTCGGGACTTGCTTTCGGTGTTCCAGCCTTATGCTTCGGCAAATAAGTATTGATGATGCAAGTGAAATCGTCATTCAAGGAACGAATCGCAACCGAAGCTGTTGCGTCATTCATCAATACATAGTTCTGAATACTTGCAACAAAATCTTCTTTTGTGAACTCAGACATCGTAAATTCATTGAAGAAGTAATACCACGCAGTTGCATCCTCTATATTGGATGCAAGTTTATACTGCAATAGGAATAAGGTTCCTGTTTCTTCAATAAAGCGGTCATGCTCAAAAATGGACTTGCCTAATTCAGTAAAGCTCTGTGTGCGGCGACCAGAGTTAGGCTCTGTTGTGAGTCCAACGGTCTGAAGCCAATACCTCAATGCTTTGACCATGTTAGAGCCAATGCCCAGCACATCCATGGGATTATCATTTTTATCAACAAAAACATCTGGCTTGTTGCAGACATACTTCATGCCCTTACTTAACCATCCTTTACGAATGAAGAAAGTATCATGGGCTCTAAATTTCATAGCCATAGTGCTACCTCGGTTCTAATTACTTTGTTCTTAAATACTTGTCCATCATGCAGCCGCCATCAAGATATTTCGGTGTCACGCACATCTTGCAATGGACGCACTTGTCTGGGTTAATGTAGTAGCTGTCTCCTACGATTGAAATGGCTCCTGCTCTACATAACGACTCGCATTTCAAGCATTTACGGCAAGCATTGAATTTACGAATTTGATACCCGACCATGCGCTGCAAATCGTCATGGTCTGCAACGTTCATGGTTCGGATTTTTACAGCATAGTCGTATCCCTGCTGACCGAAAGGCTGAATAGACAAAATTGGGACATTGGTTCTGTTATCAAGGACAAGAACTTCGTTAAGAAGTTTCTGACCAAGCTCAGGAGCAACACGACCAAACGGTGTGAACATACCGACAAGTTCATCATCAAAGGGACGAACCAAACGATATATCTTTGCGTGTTCCTCTGTCGTACAATTCGTGAAGCGAATTTTTACATCGCCCGCAGAAGCAAGGCCGTTACCTCCCTGACGAGCTTTCCATTTCCCTGTATCAACATAAACTTCTGGATCAGGCTTTCCAATCTTTTCTGCAAAAGATATAAGAAAGTCTCGCCACTTTTTCGATTGCTCCGGCATATAGATTCTAGAAAGGAACTGCGCTCTCTGATTGTTATTAGGGCAGCACCAGCATCCAACTCGGTCATAGCCAAGGCGATAGGCATCATTAAAATCAATTTCCTCCGCCAAAATATAGAGCCAAATGTCGAGATCCTTCCAGAAGAAAATCGGAGAAGCAACCGTCTGCTGCTGAATCTTTACAGATTCTGCATCATCTTCGACACGGTTATATTTGCTTCTGCTCACAGATTCTGATTTGCGGATGCCATAAAAAGTTAAAATCCTCGTATCTCTATATAGTTTATTGATGATACGAGTAATCGGGCCGGTCTTGAACATTGAACAACACCAACGCATCATTCGTGCGGGAGGGCCTATATCCTCGCATACATCATAAAAATCTTGTTCGTTGTTCTTTGCAATCCAGAAGCATTGCTCATGTGCTTCATTGAATCTCTGTGCATACTGGATTGTGTATGGGAACTCAAGCGTTGTGTTCCCAAAAATGTGCGTCAACTCAGGATTGCTCAACGCCTTAGTTACAACATCGGCAGTAACTGTTGAGTCTTTACCTCCTGAGAAGGACACAACAATGTGTTCCTCATCAAACTTAGACGCAGCGTGTTTTACAAACCGATGCGCTTCATCAATGAGATAATGAAGTCTATTTTCATTGGCCTCAATGAAAGTTGCGATATGGGAATTGAAGAAGTCGTAGGTGTTGTTCGGTTCTTCGACTTTCAAAATCTCTGCTATCGCATCAGCATCAGCATCCTGAAATGTCTTGCTGGCAATCGAAATGGATTTACCATCTATGTAATATCTGCTATCAGATGCCCACACTGATTTTTCCCGAAATTCATGCGGTTTTTTCTCCAGCAAGATTTCAAGCAATAATCGTTCCTGGGGAAATACAGGACGAAGGTCTGCTGTCATATATTTTGTTTTGGATTTGCACAGCGGACAAATCCCTTTGTCTGCTTGTTTAGCAACTTGGATAATCGGAGTTCGACAATGGCTGCACCAATAAATCTCAACAGGAAGGTCTTCGATTGTATCTTCACCGCAAATGTGGCAGGTTTTTTCGTTTGTTTCCATGTTACAATTTTTGCACCACATACTTCTACACCTTCCTTTCTAAAAATACCATGTTAGATGTCCCAAAAAACGGACTCATCTGGAATAATTTCAACGATGTCCTCAATTTTACAATCCAATGCAATACAGATTTTTCTCAAAACCTGTGTCGAGACATCGCCACCTTTTCCCATTTTAGCCATGGCATTTGTGGATATTCCAGCTAACTGGATTAAATCCTTTTTCATCATATTCCGATCAATAAGCAGTTTCCAAAGTTTGTTATAATTCATAGCCATATAAGTCACCCCCATGAAGAAAACAAAGTACGCAAAATTACGACAATATTATACTCCTAAATTGCCGAAAAGTCAATTCGAGATTGAAGAACTCAATTTCGTTTTGCATTTCATGCTTGCGGGTGTTTTACAAATTGGCAAGCAGTGTAAACCTGTACAGGTTCACTCATTTTCTCGATTTTCC
>OLPV01001898.1_pt1 | contig 14618 bp, 18 predicted proteins | sample 1671961 | NCBI WGS metagenome assembly OLPV01 (sample SAMEA3136630, study PRJEB25190) | human gut metagenome | biome: human gut; feature: human-associated habitat; material: faeces | place: Austria | collected 2013
TTATACAGTATTGAGCTGCATAATATCTACCGTCTTATATCCCCGTAGTTGAAACAAGGGGTTTTACGACGATTTTGATAATTTATTCTACGTTCCTTCCCTATCCAGAACGTTTTGCAGCACAGGGAATAGGCGGCTTGCGCGGTTTCGTGTAGGCCGCCTATTCCTTTCTGTATGATCTTTGAATTTCTGGTTGACTTTCTTTTCTAATACCAAAGTGCTATAATATAAGTGTATAGAACTAGACTTAATTGTATTGGAGGAATTCAAATGAAATGGCTTTTACTTTTTATACTCGGTCCGCCGATTCTCACTCTGATCTTAAGGATCTTGATCTTCATCGTTCGGTACGGTCCGGGCTTCGTCGGTGCGATCTTCGATTTGATCTGCTGTGTGCTCGGGCTCGTCGGCTGCATCATCATGCTCATCATCCGTGGGATCATGGCAGTCTTCCACGGCCTCAAGGTGCTTTTCTTCGGGCACTCCTCACCGCCGCGGAACGCTCATGTCGATTCGTCTGTCTCACCTGATGACATCGAAAAGTTCATCAAGGCGTTCGAAAACAAGATGTAATCAGAAGACCAGGATTAAAGGAATGGTGTCTAATGGTTGAATCCGAAACCGTTTTTCAGAAACTACAGGCCGCATGCATCGGCGGAGTGAAAGTTCCACATCTGATGTCGCTGCCTGTTGTTTCGCATCTGAACGGTAAATACGATCTGTCAATCACCTGTATCAAGAACAAACTTGATCCGATTCTTGCTGAAAAACTTTAAGGCTTGTTTTCGTGTACCTATTGGGTTGTGTGGCTGACAAAAAGTCCATCCGGATAACGCATATCGTATACAGCCCGAACCTGTTCCATCAATTCATCTCTCGTGCAGCAATTCGCCTGGCAGCTTTCAACGATTTGGTAGCGCAACCACCGGCGTTCTGTACTCGCATCAGAGCCACGGTGTTCAATGATCTTAATCTTGACCATCAAATTTAGCAGCCGGTCAAGATCACTTTCCTTTATCGTCGTCACTACTCTCTCTTTCCTCTAAATTCGCAAGCGCTTGCGAATCACCCTGCCGATACCCCTAAAAGTACACAATTTAAAAAAGAGCCACGGCAATTCTTTGCATATCTCTTATCCAGATCGTGTTTGTTTGCGAGATCGGTAAATTTCTTCTCTTTTTCATTCCGATCTGCAATGGGTCTGGCATTCTGTACAGACATTTTTTCACCGCTGCGGAATTTGGTTTATCGCAAATACCCCCCCCTCACATTACATGGTGTAACCTGCGCAGCGGAATCCTTTGACAAAGCCCCGGTTGTCTACCGGGGCTTCTTTCTGTCTATTACGATTGCTCTTTCCGCTTGTACGCCGCCAGCTCGCGCTCGACCTGCCTGTCGCCGGTCTCGTTGACCCACCAGGGCCATTTCACCCGGTCGCACGGCTCGTCGACTCCGGCGAACCATTCCCTCAGCTCGTCGAGGCTCACCGGGGAGTGCCCGTTGGCATCGCAACCGACGTCGTAGCGCAGAAGGCCCTGCTTGCGGTTGAACTCGTTGTACGCGCCGCCGCCGCTGTGGATGTGTCCGTGGAGGTGCCACGATCCATGGCCCATACCCTGCCAGTCGGCCATGGGGTAATGGCTCAGGACGATCTTCTGCCCGTCGATCTTGAGCACGCAGATCGGCGGCTCCACGGTGAAGGCGCCAGCGACCGCCGGCTGGGTCCAGTCCTTGTCGTGGTTTCCCGGGACGAGGTGGATGCGTCTGCAGGCGATCCGCTTGCGCAGGGCATAGGCGTCCTGGGCGGTCATCTTGAATGAGAAATCCCCCAGGATGTAGAGTTCGTCGTCCACGGCAACCCTGCCGTTGATGCTGTCGACGATGGCGTCGTTCATCTGCCAAATCGTCTCCCACGGGCGGTCGGTGAACTTCAGCACGTTCTCATGCCCGAAGTGAGTGTCGCTAGTAAACCAGATCATATTTCCCTACCTCCCTTTTGCATTATGTATGATTGACAAAATCAATCATACCACGGTACTACCATATAATGCAATCAAACCCAGATCTCATTTCAGCCTGTATAGGCAATACCGGGAAGTACTTACAATCTTCTCGCTTCCCCTAACTTCTTTTTCAAATAGTCGCTGCTCATCCTTTCGAATGATAGCTACATCCCAATATCCGTCATTAAGCGTCTTGAAGCTTTTTGCATTCACGACATCGACATAGCGCTTGTAATCATCATGGGTACGCTCGCCGGCAATTGCCTTAGCCCAGATTTCGGGTCGCATATCGTAGCTTACCTTTATGCCCTCCCACTCAAAATAATTCATCAAGGTATCGTCACTGGAGAAAATGCGTGCATCCGTACCCTTTAGTGCGTCGACAATCGGTGCCGTTTCTTGATCGAATGCCGACCACCCAGACGCCGTCGTGCCATCCGAAGAACTGGCCGCTTCCGAGGCGTTTAAAACCGAGGTTGATAAGAGCACTCCTATAAATAGGACAGGCATCAGCCGTATTACAGCACTCTCTTCCTCGCGTTGGATGTCGTTTTTGCCGATGCCGCATAGATAGGCGCAAACGGCGAACGAAACCGTCCAAGCAATCCAAAAACACCGGATTTTCAGAACGCCCATCACCACCGCCGCGATCCAAAATGCAAGCACGCCGGTGTTCGGAACCTTTCCTTTAATGATTGCGATGGCAACGGGAATGACGATACACACCATCGTGCAGACGATGCCATAGGAATCATTCGGACTTGAGATAAATGGACGCATCTCGCTAATGACATTGCCGTAGGACGCGGCTCCCATAGAAAGCACTGTGTAGATTGCCCCGCCGAATCCGTAGGGATTGAAAAGTGAGGCGATGCACATCAAGAGACACGCCCTCAATAGAGGAATTCGATAGGTGTACCAGGCGACCATGTCGGTCTTAAACGTCTTGATATGCAGTTCCCCTATTTCCGGTAAAAGGAAAGACAGGCACGCTGCCAAACATAGGGGCCACATCGCCGCCTGAAGATTCACCTGAAGCAAGGTGACTGCCGGAAGAAGCCAAAGTGCCCGAACGTTACCGTCCTCGTGCCATGCAAAGAGGATATTCAACGTCACGAACAGGCAGCCGGCAGACCACAAGGTAGGCCGTATCGAGATGTAGGTAAACATATGAAAGAAACCGACCGCATACAGCAGCCAAGTGATCCCCTGGTGTCGGCAACCTCTCGTCAGCCTTTCAATTAAAAAATAATAGGCGATGGCCGCTATCGCCAGCGGAACCACCACCGATGTAGCGACGCCGGTATAGCCCGCAAGGGAATACCAGCCATAAAGCCATACATCGTGCAGCCATTGCTGGACAATAATGCCCTGCCCGGGATCCAGCGACCACGGGTTCTCGAAGGGAATCCCGTTGTGCACGATCTCACGTCCCGATGCCAACAGGAACCAGCCGTCCGTGTCCAACGTCCCGTCTGTACGGATATATCCCGTAAACCACGCAACGAAAATCGATACCATTGCCGCAGTGATGTACGAAAGCATGCGCAACGGGCGCGTGCTATCCCCGCTGTCCGATTTCTCGGTATGTACTCGGTCCAACACCATATACCTATTCACCTCTCGCCAAGCAAAACGGGCTCCTTGAAAGAAGCCCGTCATTTCAACCATTTGCCTACTGGGCGCCCGTACTGCCGAACCCGCCTGTCCCGCGATCGCTTTCAGGAAGTTCATCAACTTGGATAAACGTTGCATGGACGCATGGGATAATGAGCAATTGAGCAATACGATCCCCGGGGTTGATCGTGTAGGGGCGCCTTCCGATGTTCACCAACTTCGCCTTTACGGGACCCCGATAGCACGAATCGATAATTTCAAGCGAGTTCGCAAGCATCAGACCGTGCTTGCAGGCAAGGCTGGAACGGATCGCCAACGCACCGAAATAGCCCTCAGGAATGGCGACCTCGATTCCGGTATTGAAAAAGGTCGATTCGCGCGGCTGGAGCGTCACCGGCTCCGGAATATCGGCGCGTAGATCGGCGCCAGCGTCCGTCGGGTGAACACGGACGGGCAAAAACCCCTCTTTTGCGACAGTCTCGATTTGCATTGAAATACCTTTCCCTAAAACTGATTCCACGTGGATTGATAGTCCCTGCCGGGTGCGTCTTCGCGCTCCCATGGAAGAGCCTCCCCGGCAGCTGAGCTGACGGATGCGGCCTGCTTCTCGGCAGCCTTCTCCTTCTCCAGAAGGTCGGCGATGTAGGCCTTGACCTGCTCGCTGAACCGCTGTGGGCACTCCAGTTGGACTGTGCCCTCACTCGCCTTCTTCTCCATACGCGCATAGAAGTCAATGACTTCGCGACTCGCATGGAGTCGGTTCTTCTCCATCTTCGGGAAGATGGTAAGCCCCTCGATGTTGGAGCAACGGGACAGACCAACGTAGAGCTGCCCGGCGGCGAAGGTTTTCGTGTGGACGGTGCAGCGATCGAAGGTAAGACCCTGGGACTTATGGATGGTGATGGCGTAAGCAAGCTTGAGGGGGATCTGCGTGAACTCGCCTACCGTGTCGGAAGTCACCTTGTTTTTCGTTTTGCCCTTCGGGTCGACGAACTCCTCGACAACCGATTTGAGGATCTTCCACGTGTGAGCCTCAATCTTCACCGGCTCGTCAGGATTGGCATCAAAGGCGACCGTCACGCTTGTCTTGGTGCATTTCACGACCGTGCCCTGCGAGCCGTTGACATATTTACCCTCGGGATCGTTGACGAGAGACATGACGCGGGCACCGGCGCATAGGGTGATCTTATCGTCGGCCGCGCGATCTCCCTTGTTCACCTTTCCCGTCGCGCTGGCCTGATAGGTGTATTTCTTCCCGCTCAGCTCCGACACGCTCTCCGTATTGATATTCGATGCAAGCCTGTTGTTCGAGCATAGGAACAGGGCATCCTTGGGCGCGTATTTGCGATCCGATACGGAATGCTCGTTGAAATACGGGATGCATGACTCGTCGCCGTTACGCGCGAGATTCAGGTTCCCGATGTACTCCGGATCGTCCTGGCGCACGACCTTCTTCAGGATGTGCGGCTCGAAGTCGAACCCATCCCAGTAATCGGATTCAAACGCCCAACCCTCGAAATTGCCGGGGTACAGCTTCATGAGGATTGCACGGTCATCTTCCGTGATGACCGGGGGAAGCTGGAAGAAATCACCGACGAGCACGACCTGCTTTCGCCCGGACGAGACCTGGGCATCAGAGATCATGCGCATGACGTAATCGAAAAGGTCGATGCGGCACATCGAGATCTCATCGATGATGATGACCTCCGCGACCGTCAGGACCTTGCGGGGACGAATCTTCTCGGACGGGTTGCATACACCGGCGCTCACCTGAAGAGTACGGTGGATGGTCGAGCCATTGTGCATGTTGAGCGCCGCGATACCCGTCGGCGCCATCGCCGTGTAGGGAACGCTACGGGCCTCTAGGTCATCGATGAACCGGTTGAGCACATAGCTCTTGCCCGTGCCGGCGTTACCGGAAAGGAAGACGTTACGCCCCTCCTTCAGGGCAATGTAGGCGTCCCGCTGGTCTTCGGTCAGACCCTCCAGCTCAGTCTCATCGATTACCATTTCACTTCCACTTCCCCACTGGCGATCTGCGCATACGTCACGGTGATGCGATGCTGCTTGTTCCTACGCGTCGGCAACGTCGAACAGACCAGAAAATTACTGCTCGCCGACTCAAAGCAGACATCAACCTCAACCTTATCGAGACCTTCAGCCTTCTGGCGGCGCGTCGGAGGAAGAAGGACCTTCCCCTTCTTTCCCGTGTGGGCCATCGCCGCCGCACGGATCCTCTCACGGCCCTTGCTGCCGTAGGTCTCCTGCTCATACTCGAACATCGGTATCACTTTCCCCTTTTGTACGTCGGTCTTTTTGATGTAGTAGGATTATACCACAATACCATACTGTTTGTACTTAAAAAAGCCCTGCGTCGGCACCGGGACGTCGATAACCAGAACGAAAGCCTCGTTTGTCTGTGTGCCAGAAAAAGCGAAGTTCAAGCTCTGAATGGCGGTTTAGCCTATGAGTTGAAAGAACCCATAGGTTCTCATTTTCGATATTTTATTGCCTGCTTCGCTCATCTGCGGATAAGGAAAAATCGTCACCACAGATTACCGTCAATCGTCCCAATGAATCATCGTCAATTGTCCCAACGACGCAGGTAAACCGTATGATTTTAAGAGCGCTGCGGAAGCTGGGAAATGGACGGTCAAGACGCAAACCGTGGCTGGCGAGACGAAAAAAGGGGAGTTCCTTTTTGCGGAACTCCCCTTTTCCGAGTCGTTATGCGATTTGCACTACATCTGCTCGCGGCGCTTCTTTTGATCGAGGAAGACGCCGGCTGCCACGAGGACGGTACCGCCGATGACGAACGTCTCGCCGATGAGTCCCGCGCGGTCGCCGGTCTGGGCGAGGCTGCCGGGCTGGGCGGTATCCGTGCCGGCGAGATGCTTCGGGGTGTATGCCGCCTGCTGCTTTGCGACCTCCTCTGCCTCCTGTCGTGCGATCTCATCGGAAAGCTTCTGCTCCGCCGCGATGCGGTCGGACTTCGCCTGCTCGTAGGCGGCGAGTGCCACATCATAGCCGGGTTGGAGCCCGTCCACCGCGGCCTGCTTCTCGTCCAGAATGGCCTTGGCGGGCGCGACCTTGGCACGTGCCTCGACTGCTGCGGCGAAAAGCGCGTTGAGGGCGTCATCCGCGTTCACATCATGGCCGGAAGCGATCGCCGCGCCGGCATCGATGGAGTTCAGCTTCGACAGCTTGGCGTCTGCCTGCGCCTTCGCCTGTTCGGCGGCGGAGACCAAGGACTCGGCGGCGATGGTATCCGCCTTCGCAGCATCGAGGGCGGCCTTGGTGTCATTGACGGCCTTTACTGCATCCTGCTCGCGCTGCTGTGACTCTGCGAGCTTCGCGGCAAGATCGGTGAGGATGTCGAGGTTCGACTGTGCGTCATCGAGATCGGTCTGGGAGCCGGTGAGCCTGTCGGCGGCAACGCCGGTGTCGGCCTTTGCGGCATCGACGGCACGCTGGGCATCCGCGAGGGCGCGTGCGGTGGCGTCCGCCTTTTGCTCGGCGGCGGCGAGGACCGCCGCCTTCTCGACCTGATCGGCTACCGCCGCGTCATGGATACTCTTTGCTGTATCGAGCGCCTTCTTGGCGTCGGCTACGTCCTGGAAGAACTTCGCGAGGTCGGCGTTCGCATCCGTGACACCCTGCTGCTTGGATGCGGTGTCCGCCTTGGCGGAGTCCAGCTTGGACTGTGCGGTCGTTACGGCTGCGTTGGCGGCATTAAAGGCGACCTGCTTCTGCTGGACGGTCGACTTTGCCGTATCGACGGCTACGTTGGCGGCATCGAGGTCCGATTTCGCCGCATCAAGCTCGGTCTGGGCATCCGTGACGCCCTGCTGCTTGGCGGCGACATCAGCCTTGGCTACATCGACGGTACGCTGGGCATCGGTGACATCCTGCTTCGCGGCATCGACACCTGTCTGTGCGGCATCGAAGGCATCCTGCTTCTGCTGGACGGTTGCTGCGGCGCCGGCGGCTGCCTGCTGCTTGGCTGCGAGATCGGCCTTGGCTGCGTCGAGTGCGCTCTTGGCGTTCTTCAGGCCGTTGATGTAGGAGGTCAGCTTCTGCTCGTACTCGTCGACGGAGATGGCTCCGGTATTCCAGCCCGAACCGGCCCAACCGCCGTATTGCAGCGTGAGCGAGAACGTCAAACGGGTGTCATCGTTCAGACCGCATCCCATGACAGCATAGTCAGGGTTGATGATGTTCATGTAATGACCGATACGGTAGTAATCGAACTTGTCCTGGTTGGCGTACCAGAAGTCGTAGGCGTCCTTTCCGGAAAGATTCGTCGCACCAAGGGATGCTGCAGTCTTGTCAAACAGATCCTTTTCCTGATAGATCCAGGCCTTGCAGGGGTCGCGATAGCTCCAGGCAAGGTTTTCACCGACATCGAACTGCTGGGCATGCTCTACATTTTTCGTCGAATAGTTTGCATCTGCAATCGCTGCCGCAATGAGCTTATAGCTTACCTCAAGCTCGGAAAGGCCGACGGACTTACGGTAGGCGTTCACGTTCTTCATGACCGTGATGGACGAAAGCATGTTTTCAAGGCCCGTTGCGTCGAGACTGTTTCCGATCTCGGTGTAGTCTTTGTACGTGCAGTTCTGGATGATCTCGATGGCTGAATCGGCACCCATGGCACGGAAGAAGCCGATGGCTCCCTGCTTGAGCTGCGCGTCGGCGGAATCGAGTTTCGCCTGGGCCTCGTCGACCTTCTGCTGCGCGGCGGTTACGGCGGCGTCTGCGGTATCCTTTGCGGCCTTGGCGTTCGCGAGCTCTACGTCTGCGGTTGCCTTGGCGGACTCTGCGTCCTTGACAGCCTGCTTCGCTGCATCCAGCTTGGCGATGGCGTCGACGTTCGCCTGCTTGGCGGCATCGAGGTCGGCGTTCGCGGCAGCGAGGGCGGATTGGGCGGCGGTCACACCGGATTCGGCATCGGCCGCGGCCTGTTGCTTTACGGAGAGGGCCACCTGGGCATCATTCAGTTCGGTCTGTGCCGTTGCCGCAGCGGACTGTACCTGCTCGAGCTCGGACTCGCACTGGGACTGTGTCGCCTGTGCGGCAGCGAGGGCTGCCTCCGCGTCCGCGACCTTCTGTTTTGCCGCATCGTACTCCGGACCGCTGGCGCCTGCCTCCGCTGCGGCGAGGTCTGCTTTCGCCTTCTCGTAGGCGGCGCTGGCGGCTGCGGCCTTCGCATCCGCCGCGTCCTTGTTCTGCTGGGCTGCGGCGAGGACGGCATCGGCGGAATCCTTTGCAGACTGGGCCGCAACCAGCTTGGACTGGGCATCGGCAAGCGTCGCGTTGGCGTTGTCCAGTTCGGCCTGTGCCCTGTCCACGGCAGCCTGGGCGTCACGCACGGCCTGCTCGGCGGCACTGATTGCCTCCGGGGTGGCGCTTACGGCATCTGCCTTGGCTTTATCGAGGGCATCCTTGGCATCCTGGGCCGCCTTGAGGGCGGACTGGTACGCTTCGTCCTTCTCGGACGCATCCGCCTTGGCGTCTGCGAGACCCGCCTTCGCCTGCTCGAGGTCCTTGCCGGCGGCATCGGCGGCGTCCTTGCCCTCTGCGACCTGACGGGCGTACTCGTCCATTGCCGCTCGGTCGGCTGCCGTGCCGGCGCTGACTGCCGAATCGTAGGATGCCTTGGCCTGGTCGCGGGCGGAAGCCGCCTCGTTGTAGGGACCGGCGGCCTCATCGTAGGCTGCCTTGGCGGCGTCCTCCTTCGCCTTCGCCTCGTCGACTGCCTTCTGCAGGTCCGCGATGGTCTGTGCGGCGGATTTCGCGCCGGTACCGGATGCCGCGCCGGCGTGGGCGGCGATCGGCGACATCACGGCGGGGTGCTGCGTGCCCCCGTCACCGGTCTGGGCGAATGCCGTGAACGGTGAGATGAGGCTCGATCCGGTCATGGCGGCCATGGTCGCCGCGGTGACAGTCAGACGCGCGATCCCCTTCGGAGTGTGAATCTTTTTGTTTGGCAGTGCGTGCTTCTTCTCGTACATGAATCTTTCGTCCTTTCTGCGAAACGTGCTGTCAACTATAGCGGATGACAGCCAATTTCGTTTAGTAACGCCCTGTTTTCTTGACGTGTATCAGTATACCACGGTACTAGAGTACTACCTCTGAGAATCTTCTGAAATTTCGTCTGCCCAGTACCAATGATGCCCTTTCGCCTTGCGTCCGGTGGTAATCGCCCGTTTGATCCCACTCCCCGCATATCCGTAGGCAGACATACTCGCCGCGGCAATACTGTCGAAGATCTTCCCGTCATCGCGACGGACCCGCTTCTTACCGCCTCCCAGCCCTGCGTAGATGTCGATATCGCTCACGGCCATCCCTTCCAATAGCTGCATGAATTGCCATGTCCGGTTTCAAAGGCATGTTCCTCTCCGCGCCTGACGCACAGATATTGAATCTGGGTGTCCTCCGGTCTATGACGTTTGTCGCGAACACGGGGGTTCTGTATGCAGTGTGCACACAGGCTGCAGACCTTTTTCTTCCGTGCCTGTTCTTTTTGAAATCCACTGACTGAAGCGTGAAGATCATCATCGGAAACCATAGCTCATCCTTTCATCGGCAAGTCGAGTTCGGATCGTACATAGCAAAACGATTGGGGCGGCCGTTTCAGTTCAGGATTCAAGGTTTGCAGTTCAAGCGAATCCTTGAACGGAACAACTGAATAGATACGGATGGCAACGGCCTTATCGCACCCTTCGTAATATCCAAAGAACCTGTCAGCCGTCAAGCCGCTATGGGTCTTCGAATACGTCCACACGGCCTCCGGAGACGCCTGTAGTATCGACCAATCGGCGATAATTCCTGTCACTTTCTGGACCGGCGCCGTCTCATATAGGAGGATCGGCAAGTCAACCAGCTTTGGAGCCCTCTTGCGGTATTCGAAGCGTTTCCTTTCGGTATATATCAGGTCGGCATAATGCGGCTTGATTGACATCAGGATATATTCTTTCGAAAGCCCATTTAAGCCCATTCGTTCCTCCTTTTTTGCATTTGCTGATACGATGATACCACAATACAACGGTGCTACTTACTAGGACGGAAAAATGGCCCGGCTCCTTATCGGACACCGGACCACACAACTGATCTTCAAACCATCTTATTTAAGAGAAATGCAGGGAACGACGTTCTCATTTTTTTCCGCCCTAAATATCTTTAGAAAGCCATGCACGTCTTTCCTCTTCACGCTCTTTCATCATTCTCGATGTCTGACATTCAATCTCTTCGATGACGCGTTTTCTTCCCTCATCATCAAGTCGAAGGTACGCACAGATCATGCTCCAATCGGCAGCATCCCTTGTCGTCAGTGGAATCATCAGTTGATTTCCTTTCCTTAAAAGGCATATGTGGTATCAATGCGGCATCGGTGACGCCATGTACTAAGCCGGACACCACGTGGCTCTCATAGTTGAGACGAAGTCTGTCAGCATATTCCAGCCGGATTGCAACCTAGAAGTGGTGACGTGACTCAGCAATCGAACTCATTGCCGACTACTTCCGCAGAGCAATGCGGGCAGAAGGAATCGGTCAGGGAAATCGATTCGCCGCAATTGGAACATACGGGAACGATTTCCCCTTCATCGGTCTCAAGTGTCCTGACAACACAAACTGGGCGGTTTATCAGCTCAACCAACCTACCGATAATCGGTCTATTACCAGTAATCTTGATTCCGGGTCCAAACAGCACAGCGGCCAGGAAATCATGAAGATCCGCCTCGCCGATCTCATTCGAGTAGCCATAGACTTCCAGCAAACGGTTTGCCGCTGACCGCCTCGCCCTGTCCGGCGTAAGCAGGGTTCTCGGATCGATGTCATATGTTACGTCGATCCCGTGTCGATCTTTGGGATCAATCTGCATTCCGTCCAGCCTATTCATCTACAGCATGCCCACAGAACGGACAGTAGGTGATCGGTTTGGGTTCCTTTCTCCCGATTGCCATATATATCTCGATGAGATGTTCAAAGCAGGGGCCGCTATACTCGCCGACACGGTCGATGATAATGATCTCGTCGGCAATCGCGCCGGCGTACGATGATGTAGCTTCGAGTTTGCTCCGATCGGCTTCGCGATATTCACAAGCCATCTAGAACTTCCCTTCTGTACCAAATCCATTGCCAGCAAAACCATATGTGTGGACAGATCTCGTCTTGATCAACCCAGCGCACTTCCCTATTTGATATCCAGATAGGTACACGGAACGCTTACGTATACGCCTCGATGGTCCAAAACCTTGATATGGCCGTAGGAGGAATCGATGACGTCAGCATGGGTGTAATCGGGAGGTAGGCGAAATAAATCCTCGCAGTCGATATAGGCCACGCACCTCTCATACCCGCCGCTACGGATAACAACGAGTTCGCGTACCTCGGTCTTTTCGCAACAATACTCAATAACGGTCATTTATCTATCCTTTCGAAAATTTCGCCCGCAGATCGGGCAATAGTTGATGGGAATATAAGCGCAGTCGATGCCGTTGTCGTGGGACATGCTCAAATGCACCCCTTGCGGGTTATTGACCTCGAGTGCGAGCTCTATCCCCTCAATCAGGTCCATATCCCCGCAGACATCATCGATATCGTTGAGGAGCTTGGCGCGGTACGGGCTGCACCACGGGCAATAGCCGTTCGAAAAGACCCCGCGCGATGTACGGTAGGAGTATGCGCTGTGGTTCACCATTCGGAACAGGAGCTCGGAGACGGATGCAATCCGGCTGCTCCCCGAGCCGATCCCGAGGTCGAATTTTTTCTGCAGACGCCCGCGGGCGTCCGGGCAGAAGACCGCCGCGTCCTTGGGGAGCTGTCGGGTCTCATAGAGCGTCTGGGCGAGATCAGGCGGGCAGACGAGCCAGTTCGCATCGCCCCGGAACGTCAGGCCGTGTCCGCTCTTGAAGTCATTCATACACGATTTGACCTCGACGAAGACGAATTCCCCCCGCTCGATGGATGATGGGAACGGTGAGTTCCGCGCGGGCCTGAAACCGACGAAATCGACGCGATGGACATCGTCCACCCACACCTCAGACGAGACCAGGGAATACTCGCGGCGCAACCGAGCCAAAACGCGCTCGGACAGCTCCTCTGTCGTCTCTTCACGCTGTCCCAATTTATGCCTCCTTATTCCGCATGGCGTGTATTCCAAGTCTTGAGGGCTGCGATACAGGCGTTGTATTCATCCTCGCCCTCGATAATCGATTTGCGCTGGGGACCGTCTATCTCGGCGGTGCAACCTCGACATTTGCAGGTGGCAGATGAAAGGTAGAGCGTAGGTACGCCCTCGACATACGAGGTGGTTCCCTGCCCGTAGGGATAGATAGTCACCTGCCTGCTACCGCAAAATGGACACGGCTCGGCATCGTCTACGTCCATATAGGCGGTGTTCCGGCATCCGATGAAGGCCGTCCGCTCCAGCCTGTATTTACGCGTCATCCGGACTCCTTTGGCTTCAAAATCATCAACTCTTTCCTTTAATGCAATACCATCATACCACAGTAGGAAGATACTACAGACGCGAAAACTTGATGGATCCGAATTCTTCAAAGTCTAGATTCTGGTCTTACGACATTAAAAAAGCCCTACGACACACGAAACGTGCCGCAGGGCTTTGGATTATGAAACAGAACCGATTCTGTCAAACGGGAAATAGCGTGCGAATACGATACCGATCACGCTATCCTCCTCCACCGGTCCGAAATAGCGTGAATCTGCCGAATCCTCACGGTTGTCTCCCATTACCCAAATGCATCCGTCGGGGATTGTATAAGGATAGGAATCGGGTGCTGATGACAGATGTGCATCCAGTGGCTTGCTCTCCCCCATCGCATAGGATTCATCCAGGCGCCTGCCATCGACATAGACCTTGCCGTCTTTCAGGTCGACGGTCTGACCGGACGTCGCGATGACACGTTTGACAAGGATGTCAACTCCGTTTCTCGGCCTCGGATTCTTGAATACGACGATGTCGCCTGGCTTCAAATCACTTCCCGTCTCAAGGGTAATCTTCTGCGCAAGTATGCAGTCACCCACCTCAATCGTCGATTCCATCGATCCCGTCGGCACGACAAACGGTTCGATCACAAACGCCCGCAAGAGGAAGACCGCCGCCACGACAGCGCCGATGAACGTTATGAATTTCAGAATATTTTTCAGGATTGAAGTAATACCGGTCGTCATGCATTTCGCCTTTCTGTTAGGATAGCACCATCATACTACAGTACCGAATTTTGGACTCGGAACGCCATCCCCTCTCCCATTACCACGAACTTCCCCATCAAACTGCAAACAACTCTGGAAAAGACGGAAAGATTGACGAGTTTCTTGAGGACTTCGCGATTCAGTTAAGCCCAATCAGTTGATTTCATCTTCGAAATCCCGGCTTGAAGATATTCTCCAAGTGGAATCTTATCGAGACTGTTGATCTCGATCTCAGGAGAAAGCCAACCGCTGTCTTCAAGGTCATTGCGGGCAATTTGATATGAACCGTAGTCGCCACGTCCGAGATACATCACTGCCTGTGCATCCTTGATAGCGTCGAACCCCCAAGAGTACAGACGGTCCCTAATCGGACGAAAATATGTGAATGGAAGCTCATCTGGGTTCCTATAGACCTGCATCGCCAGGTCAGAAAGATCCTTTAAGTCTTTGCGGCTAATCGAACATACGAATTTCTGCATCTGTTTTCCTTTCTTTGCAGTTACCTTCCTACCGTTTAGCCTTTAGAGGCCGCCCCGGTCAGATAGTCGAGGGCATATCCGGGCTGAACGTTATAGCAATAGACATCGAATGAAAGCTCATCATCCTGACTGTCTACTGACTGCGCCTGGATGCGAACGCCGCGAGCCATCAGCTCGTTGTCGCGGAAATCAGGGGTCACCTTTTGGCACTCCCCGTAGTTGAAACCAGGGGATTCTCAGTTCTGTGAGGTCTGCCGTTGGGGACCGATATAGTCCTCTAGGGTCTTACGTCCTCTCCCTG
>OLPV01001906.1_pt1 | contig 14580 bp, 17 predicted proteins | sample 1671961 | NCBI WGS metagenome assembly OLPV01 (sample SAMEA3136630, study PRJEB25190) | human gut metagenome | biome: human gut; feature: human-associated habitat; material: faeces | place: Austria | collected 2013
GCCACGGGTATGGCCAACTACCATTCCTGCGACGAATACATCACCGTCGACAACTTGAACGGCTGCGCGCGCCTAGTCGAGCGGCTCGTGCTCGAGGCTCGCAAATAGCGGATCGGCCCTGCCGCGAGCGGTTTCGCCGACGGGGAAGGGCCCAGGGAGATGCTGCCGGCGTCCGTGAAGCGTCGATTTCGCGCCCGTTGCAGGGCTTTGGGCTTGCTTGCTCCGACTGGCAAAACAGACTCGCCCACCGATTCGCAACTTTTGCAACAACTTTTCGCGAAATTGTGTGCAAAACGTGCATCACAGATTATTAAAACGTTGCATGACCTGCCAAAACACGGTAAAATACGGATAGGCACGCCCGGGTGCGTGGCGTTTGACAGCCCCTATACCCGGTGATAAAGTTCCAACTCGCGCTCCGAAAGGGGCAGGGTTTTCGCGTGCGTATCAGCTGAACGCACTTGGAAACCCGCGAGTAATGCGGCGGTGGTCTCGTACACCGCCGGAGGCAAATACAGAAGGAGAAGATTTTGCCTACCATCAACCAGCTGGTCCGCAAGGGCCGCAAGAAGTCGGTCGACAAGAAGAAGACGCCGGCTCTGAAGGGCAACCCGCAGAAGCGTGGCGTGTGCACCCGCGTGTACACCACCACCCCCAAGAAGCCGAACTCGGCTCTGCGTAAGGTCTGCCGTGTGCGCCTGGTCAACGGCATGGAGGTCACGGCCTACATCCCCGGTATCGGCCACAACCTGCAGGAGCACTCCATGGTGCTTATCCGCGGCGGTCGTGTTAAGGACCTCCCTGGTGTCCGTTACAAGGTCATCCGTGCGGCTCTCGACTGCGCTGCAGTCAACAACCGCATGCAGGCTCGCAGCCGCTACGGCGCTAAGCGTCCTAAATAAGTAATCAATAAGTCGCGCGGGCAAAATGCCTAATGGGGACAAAGGGTCCCTCGAAGCGCGCAGGAACATGAAGGAGTAATACATGCCGCGTCGTGCAGCAGCAATCCGCCGCGAAGTGCAGCCGGATGCAAAGTACAACAATCGTTTGGTCACCCAGCTGATCAACAAGGTCCTTCTGGACGGCAAGAAGTCCGTCGCTGAAGGCATCGTCTATGGCGCTTTCGACCTGGTCGAGGCTAAGACCGGCGAGGATCCTCTGTCCGTCTTCAAGAAGGCCATGGACAACGTTCGCCCCACGCTCGAGGTTAAGCCGAAGCGTGTTGGTGGCGCAACCTACCAGGTTCCGATGGAGGTCAACTCCCGTCGTGCAACCACGCTGGCTATCCGTTGGATCGTCGACTTCTCCCGCAAGCGTCGTGAGCACACCATGAAAGAGCGCCTTGCCGCCGAGATCATGGACGCCGCTGAGGGTCAGGGCGCTTCCGTTAAGCGTCGCGAGGACCTCTACAAGATGGCCGAGTCCAACCGTGCGTTCTCGCACTACCGTTTCTAGGAAAGGTTAAGCATAATGGCTGCTAAAACCTCCCTTGAGCATACGCGTAACTTCGGTATCATGGCCCACATCGATGCGGGCAAGACCACCACTACCGAGCGTATTCTCTATTACACGGGCAAGACTCATAAGATCGGTGAGGTCCATGACGGCGCTGCCACCATGGACTGGATGGTTCAGGAGCAGGAGCGCGGCGTAACCATCACCGCAGCTGCTACTACGTGCTTCTGGAAGAAGGACGGTGCTGACTACCGTTTCCAGATCATCGACACTCCGGGTCACGTCGACTTCACCGCCGAGGTTGAGCGCTCCCTGCGCGTTCTCGACGGCACCGTTGCGGTTTTCGACGCCGTTGCCGGTGTTCAGCCCCAGTCCGAGACCGTTTGGCGTCAGGCCGAGCGTTACGGTGTTCCGCGTATCGCTTTCATCAACAAGTACGACCGCGTTGGCGCTGATTTCATTCATGCTATCCAGACCATGCGTGACCGCCTTGGCGCAAACGCAGTTGCCGCTCAGCTCCCCATGGGCGCCGAGGACAACTTCTGGGGCGTTATCGACCTGGTTACCATGACCGCATGGGACTTCAAGGCCGATGACAAGGGTATGACTTATCCCGAGCCTATGGACGCCATCCCGGCCGAGTTCGCAGACGATGCTGCCATGTATCGTCAGGAGCTCGTCGACGCCGCAGCTGACTGCGACGACGATCTGATGGAGAAGGTCCTCATGGATGAGGAGATCTCCGTCGAAGAGCTCAAGGCTGCTCTGCGCAAGGGCGTTATCGCTTGCAAGATTAACCCGGTTTTCGTTGGCTCTGCCTACAAGAACAAGGGCGTTCAGGAACTGCTCGACGCCGTTGTCGACTACCTGCCTGCTCCGAACGACGTTCCCGCCATCAAGGGTACCAACCCTGCTACCGGCGATGAGGACGTGCGTCCGAGCGATCCTAAGGCTCCGTTCAGCGCGCTGGCCTTCAAGATCATGACCGACCCCTTCGTCGGCAAGCTCACCTACCTGCGTGTTTACTCCGGTAGCCTCGAGGCTGGTTCCTATGTGACCAACGCCACGAAGGACAAGAAAGAGCGCATCGGCCGTCTTCTGCAGATGCACTCCAATCAGCGTATCGACATCGATGCTTGCTCCGCTGGCGACATCGTTGCCGTTGTTGGCCTGAAGAACACCACCACGGGCGACACTCTGTGCGATGAGGACGCTCCGATCATCCTTGAGTCCATGCAGTTCGCTGACCCGGTTATCGACATTGCCGTCGAGCCCAAGACCAAGGCTGAGCAGGATAAGATGGGCCTTGCCCTTCAGAAGCTCGCCGAGGAGGACCCGACCTTCCGCGTTTCCACCAACCAGGAAACCGGCCAGACCATCATCGCCGGCATGGGCGAGCTCCATCTGGAGATCATCGTCGACCGTCTGCTGCGCGAGTTCAAGGTCGAGGCTAACGTCGGTAAGCCTCAGGTTGCTTATCGCGAGACGGCTACCCAGCCCGCTCTCAACGTTCAGGGCAAGTTCGTCCGCCAGTCCGGCGGTCGTGGCCAGTACGGTGACGTCGTCATCAACCTGTACCCGCAGGAGCAGGGCAAGGGCTATGAGTTCGAGAACAAGATCGTCGGCGGCGTCGTGCCGAAGGAGTACATCCCTTCGGTAGACAAGGGCATCCAGGAGGCTCTCTCCACCGGTGTTCTGGCTGGCTATCCCGTTGAGGACATCCGTGTCGAGCTCATCGACGGTTCTTACCACGAAGTCGACTCCTCCGAGGCGGCATTCAAGGTTGCTGGCTCCATGGCATTCAAGGCCGCTATGAAGAAGGCTGCTCCGGTCATCCTCGAGCCTGTCATGGCCGTCGAGGTCGAGACTCCCGAAGAGTACCTCGGCTTCGTCATGGGCGACATCCCCAGCCGTCGTGGCATGATCCAGGGTCAGGAGCAGCGCAGCAACACCGTTGCCGTCACTGCTAAGGTTCCTCTGGGCGAGATGTTCGGTTACGCAACCGAGCTGCGCAGCGGTACTCAGGGTCGCGCTACTTACACCATGCAGTTCGACTCTTATCAGCCGGTTCCCAAGAGCGTGGCAGAAGACATTATCAGCAAGGCCGGCGGCAACGCTTCTTAAGCGGATGCACGTAGCTTAATTTGGAAGGAAAACAAGTGGCTAATCAGAAGATTCGCATCCGCTTGAAGGGTTACGACCATGAGATCGTGGATCAGTCCACCAAGCTCATCGTCGACACCGCTCAGAAGACGGGTGCCAAAGTAAGTGGTCCCATCCCGCTGCCGACGGAGCGCAACCTGTTCACCGTCGTTCGCGGCCCGCACGTCGACAAGGACTCGCGCGACCAGTTCGAGATGCGCACTCATAAGCGCCTCATCGACATCCTCGAGCCCACGCCCAACACGGTTGATTCGCTCATGCGCCTCGACCTCCCGGCTGGTGTCGACATCGAGATCAAGCTGTAAGGGGGATACCGAGAATGATCAACGCTATCTTCGGTAAAAAGGTCGGCATGACCCAGATTTTCGACGAGAACGACAAGATCGTCCCCGTCACCGTTATCCAGGCAGAGCCCAACACGGTTTGCCAGGTGAAGACCGCTGAGACCGACGGCTACGAGGCTGTTCAGCTCGGTTTCGGCGACATCAAGGAGAAGAAGGTCAACAAGCCCATGGGCGGTCACTTCGCCAAGCAGGGCGTTGCACCTCGTCGTTACCTCCGCGAGGTCCGCGTCGAGTCCGGCGCCGAGCACACCCTCGGTGAGCTCCAGACCGTCGCTGCTTTCGCTGACGTGAAGAAGGTCGACGTTACCGGCACCTCCAAGGGTAAGGGTTTCGCTGGCGTTATCCGTCGCTATGGCTTCGCAGGCGGCCCTGGCGGACATGGTGCGCACTTCCATCGCGCTCCCGGTTCCGTCGGTCAGTGCGCTACGCCCTCCCGTGTCTTCAAGGGTGTCCGCATGCCGGGTCACATGGGCTGCGACCGCGTCACCGTTAAGAACCTCGAGGTCGTTCGCGTTGATGAGGACATGAACCTCATCCTCGTCAAGGGCGCCGTCCCCGGCGGCAAGAACGGCATCGTTCGCGTGCGCATGGCCTAATGAACTGAACCGTTAAGGAGCAATATCACATGACTGCTATCGATATCAAAGACGCCAAGGGCGCAGCGGCGGGTACCGCCGAGCTCGCAGCGTCCGTGTTCGGCATCGAGCCGAACGTACCGGTGATGCATCAGGTCGTCCGCGCTCAGCGTGCTTCCTGGCGTCAGGGTACTCATGACACCCGCACCCGCGGCGAGGTCCGTGGCGGCGGCAAGAAGCCTTGGAAGCAGAAGGGCACCAGTCGTGCCCGCCAGGGCTCCATCCGTTCGCCCCAGTGGCGTGGCGGCGGCACCGTTTGGGGTCCGCATCCTCGTTCCTACGCTTTCAAGGTGAACAGCAAGGAAATCAAGCTTGCTATGCGCTCTGCTCTCTCCGCCAAGCTCGCTGACGGCCAGCTGACCGTCGTTGACGACTTCGGCTTCGAGAAGCCTTCCACCAAGGCTGCAGTCGCTGCTATGAAGGCACTCGGCCTTGAGGGTCGTACCACCATCATCGTTGCCAGCGACGACGTCGAGACGTTCCTGTCTTTCCGCAACGTTCCGGCTGTCATCGTTGTTCCCGCAACCGAGATCAACACCTACGAGATTCTTGACAACAAGAACCTCGTCATCACCACGCAGGCTCTGAAGCGCATCGAGGAGGTGCTTGCATAATGAAGGACGCTCGCAGCATCATCATCCGCCCCATCATCACCGAGCATAGCTACGATGCAATGGAGCAGAACAAGTACACCTTCGAGGTTGCCAAGAACGCCAACAAGGTTGAGATCGCCAAGGCAATCGAAGAGCTGTTCAACGTCAAGGTCGTCAAGGTCAACACCCTGAACGTCAAGCCCAAGACCAAGCGCGTTCGCGTTGTCGAGGGTCTTACCCGCACCTGGAAGAAGGCTGTTGTCACCCTGAAGGACGGCGACGCCATCGAGATCTTCGCTTCCTAATTTACGGACTGACATCTCGGTTTTTAGAAAGGCACCCTGCATAGGGTGCCTTTCTTTTTGGGTATAATCAGTTGAAAGAGATAGAGTATCGCGGGTGCGCCTGCCTTCGGAGGGGTGACGTGCATGAGTTTCGTGGAGTTCCATGACGTTAAGAAGATCTACCAAATGGGCGAGGTCGAAGTCGTTGCCGTTGCGGGCATGACTTTTTCCATTGAGGAAGGCGAGTTCGTCTGCATCGTGGGTCCCTCCGGTGCCGGCAAAACCACGCTTCTTAACATGCTCGGAGGCATGACTGGCTGCACGTCAGGTAAGATTCTCCTTGATGGGCGCGAGATCAGCGGCCTTGGCGAGCGAGACCTTACTCTGTACCGTCGCCACGATATCGGCTTCGTGTTCCAGTTTTACAACCTCGTCCAAAACCTCACTGCGCTCGAGAATGTTGAGCTTGCCTCTCAGATCTGCCGTAATCCGCTTGATGCAGCTGAGGTTATGGGGCAGGTTGGTTTGTCGCATCGCTTGAACAACTTCCCCTCGCAGCTTTCCGGTGGCGAGCAGCAGCGAGTCGCCATTGCGCGTGCGCTGGCGAAAAACCCCAAGCTTCTTCTTTGCGACGAACCTACGGGTGCTCTGGACTATCAGACCGGCAAGGCAATTCTTAAGCTGCTTCAGGATACCTGTCGCAACACCGGCAAAACAGTCGTTCTCATCACGCATAACCTTGCATTCACGTCAATTGCCGACCGCGTGATCCATGTGCGCGAGGGTCGTGCGGCTTCCGTCGAAGTGAATGCCAACCCTGTTTCCGCTGACACGCTTGAATGGTAGATCTATGGCTAGCGCATTCGGAAAAGATGTCCTTCGATCGATAACCAAGAAGGTTGGCAGGTTCATTGCCTTGGCTGTCATCGTCGGCTTGGGCGTGGGCTTTTTTGCCGGCTTGCGCATGACTGCACCCGACATGAAAAGCACGGCCGATCAATACCACGACTCCACTTCAACCATGGATCTGCGTATCGCATCCACCATGGGCCTTAATGCCGACGACATCGACGCGATAGCCGGGCTTGATGGCGTCGATCAGGTCATGCCCGCCTTTGAAACCGATGCCGTCGCATCCCTTAACGGCAAGCAGCACACGTTTCGCATCCATTCATTGCCTGAAGCTGCAACTGGCGAATCCGACTTTCGCACGTCGGGGATAGTTCGAGAAAACGCGAGGGGGGCTTATCTCAACCAGCTCATTGTTGACGAAGGACGACTGCCCGAGAAGGCGGGGGAATGCGTCATCTCGGCTGACGTGGTTCTGGAAACGACTCCTTCGATCGGTGATGTCATCACCGTCGATTCCGGCGTGGGCGACATCGATGACGTTCTGGCAACGCGCACGCTCACCATCGTCGGCAAGGTTCATTCGCCCTATTACGTCCAATCGGCAAGCCTTGGCACAAGCACGTTGGGTTCGGGCGTGGTCCAGGAGTACGTCTACACAACCGAGTCCACATTTGCCAAGGATTACCCCATCACGGAGGCTTTCGTAATGGTTAAGGGCGCAAAGGGGCTGCATGCCTCATCCGATGCGTACCAAAGCCTTGTTGATTCGGTTTCTGAAGAGATCGCATCGATTTCCGACGATCGCGAGCAAGTGCGTCTTGAGCAGTTGAAGGGCGACGCCCAAAAGGAACTTGACGAATCCCGTGCCGAATTCGATAAGGAAAAAGCTGACGCTGAAGCCGAGCTGTCCAATGCCAAAACGAAGCTCGACAATGCGCTGAATGAGATTACGGTTAACGAGTCAAACCTCATCGAAGCTCAGCGTCAGCATGATACGGGCGTCAGCGAGCTCGTCCAGAAAAGAGCGGACGCCAAAGCCGCTTTTGAGTCTGCGGAACAGCAAATCGTCGACAATCAGGCACAGATCGACGAGGGGCGCCAAGCTCTCGAGCAGGGTGAGCAGCAGTACGCAGCAGGTCAGGCCGAGTATCAGAAGAACCAAAGCGCACTTGATGCCCAGCGGGCCGCATATGAACAATCGGGTGTGATCGATCCTTATACCGAGGCTGTTTTATCAGCTACTCAGGCGAAGCTTGACGAGGTGAAAGCTCAGCTTGCGCAGTCGCGCACTCAACTCGACCAAACTAAAGCTCAGCTTGACGAGGGTCAAGCGCAAATCGATCAAATGAATACCCAGCTTCAGCAGCAAAAGACCGAAGCCGAAGCAGCCATGGCTGCTGCCGAGCAGCAGCTTGCTAGCGCTCAGCAACAAATCAACGACGGGTGGTCTCAAATCCAGTCGGGCAAAGACAGCTATGCAACCGGTCTTGCCGAGTACAACGACGGTCGCGCCAAGGCTGACAGCGAATTCGCCGAGGCTGAACAAAAGATCGCCGACGCCCAGGATAAGATCGATTCAATCGAGCGCCCCGACTGGCTTATCATGGATAGAACGAAGAACGTTGGTTTGGTAAGCTTCACGTCCGACGCCGATCGCGTCGACCACATCGCGTCCGTGTTCCCCTTCATCTTCTTCTTGGTTGCCGCACTGGTCGCGCTCACCACCATGACGCGCATGGTCGATGAGGAGCGCGTGCTTATCGGCACCTACAAAGCTTTGGGGTACTCTCGCAGCCGCATCGCGTGGAAGTACCTCGGCTATGCCGTGGCGGCTTCGGGCATCGGTTCTCTCTTGGGTATCTTGCTCATGGGCAAGAGCCTGCCCATTGTCATCATGCACGCGTACGCGATCATTTATTACGTTCCAATGGGCGGTCTCTCATTCGACCCCTTCATCACTGCTTTGTCAGCGGGCCTGGGCATCGGCATCACCGTCCTTGCTACTGCGATTGCGGCGTTCACGCAGTTGAAGGAAGACCCGGCAAGCCTTATGCAGCCTCGTGCGCCGAAGGCCGGTAAACGAATCATTCTCGAGCGGATCACGCCGATCTGGAGTCACTTGTCGTTCTCATGGAAGGTTACGGCGCGCAATATCTTCCGTTACAAAAAGCGCTTCTTCATGACGCTTATCGGAATCGCGGGTTGCACGGCTCTCATGCTTACCGGATGGGGTCTGCGCGACTCGATCAACGACATCATTGACACGCAGTACGGCCAGCTCATCCATTACACCTCTACCATCACGCGTACCAGCGACGCTTCTCAGGAAGACATCGATAAGATCGAATCTGTTCTGACTAACGATTCCGTTGTGACTGATTTTACCGAGGCGTATTACGAGACCATGTTGGTCGTTGACGAGGCGGGGGAAGACCATCGCGCAAGCATCGTCGTCCCGAAGGATCTGACCGGGTTCCCCAACGTGTGGACTCTGCGCGATCTTTTGTCGCACGATCCCATTCCCATGACGGCCGATAGTGTGGTGGTCTCCGAGAAACTTGCTATCGACCTGGGTGTTCGGGTTGGCGACACCTTAAGCGTCGCCGCCCAAGACACCATGGGCAATGCCGAGAACGAGCGTCATTCGCTTACGGTTACCGGCATCGCCGAGAATTATCTTCATGATTATCTGTTCGTGGGCGAGGGTGCCTATCGTGAGGCGTTCGGAAGCGACCCTGATTACGCGACGTGGTACGCCTGCATCGGCGAGGATCAAGACGAACGCACCATTTTTGATGAGCAGATGTCTGCGATCGACGGCGTTAAGACGCTTGCGTACAACGATGAGATCATCAAATCGTACCGCTCCATGCTCAAGAGCGTCGACTTGATCGTGGTTGTTCTGGTTGTTGCAGCTGCGCTTCTTGCGTACATCGTTTTGTACAACCTCACCAACATCAACGTCGAGGAACGCGTTCGCGAAATCGCGACGCTCAAGGTGCTTGGCTTCACCAGGCGCGAGACGTACGCATACATCTTCCGCGAAATCCTTATCACGGTGGTGCTCGGTTGCTTGCTCGGCCTGTTCCTGGGCATCTTCCTCGAGGCGTTCGTGGTTCAATCCGCCGAGGTTGATCAAGCCATGTTCGGTCGAATCATCCACCCCATGAGTTTCGTCATATCGTTCGTGCTCACGGTTGCTTTCGCGTGTCTGGTCCTGTTCCTCATGCGTCATAAGTTGGCTCGAATCGACATGGTTGAAAGTTTGAAATCCACGGAGTAGGGGACATACGTTAGAATAATCTGTTCTAAACGCAACGCTCTGAACTGGGGAAACATAGAATCTTATCCTAAATCGTCCTAAGTTTCCTCGATTCGGAGCAGAAAGCCTCTGCGAAGTTCTCCACTAGCGACGCTGGATCTGGGCGCATGTAGTGGCTTCCAGTCACGCCTGGGAGCTTGTGCCCCATGAGCAGCTCGCACAGCCTGTCGGGGATTCCCCACTCGACCTCCGCTATCGTTCGCCACGAGGAGCGGAGCTTCTGCATCGACACGTCCTTGCCGTTCGGGCAGGCGCCGCCCGCCTCCTTCGACCACGCGAACACCGCCTTAGACACGCTCATAGGCAGGCCGTCGCCCCTGTCGGCGAGCCATTCCACGCTTTGAGCCTTCTTCTCGGAGACGATCTCCGCGAGCCTGAGCGAGTAGGGCGGCGGTATCACGATCGTCCGCTCGGACTGCGGGTTCTTCATGTCCGAGTCCGCTTTCGGCGCGGCTCCCGTCCTCGGCATCTGTCTTTGAATCGGCACGGCGGCGAACGTCTTCCCGCGATTCTCGACGAACTCCACCTCGGAAACCCTCACGCCTAGAGACTCCGCGACTCGGCACGACCCGAAGCACATCAGGATGAACGGCGGCTCCATCAAATCGCCCTTGAGCGCGTCGAGGGCGGCATCAGCCTCGCTCAGCGTGAGCACGTCCGCGCGGTGCTTCGCCACCTTCTGCGTGAGCCTGTACTTCAACCTGAACTTGTTCGTGCTCGCAAGCTCGTAGTTCACCGCCATGTCGCAGATCATCTTCGCCACCGTCAGCGACTTAGTGGCGCTTCCTCCCGACATTCCGTCGAGCCATTCCTGAACCTTCACGGGCTTCACGTCGTCAACTCGGACTCCCGCCCATACTGGCTTTATGTAGTTCTTCCATACCGACTGGTATATCGTCATCGACGACTGCTTCAAGTCGCCCGACTCCACGCGCTTGAGAGCGTCTGGGAGCCACAGATGCTCGTACACGTAGCCTATCGACGTGGAGCAGCCGACCTTCTCCTCTTCGAGCACCCTCGCGTGCTGCCTGTCCAGCTCCTCGCAGGCTTGGCGGTACGTTCCCCGAACGGTCATCGTCTTGCGCTTGCGCCCCTCTGGGGCGCCCTCAACCCACCGCAGGACGTATTTCTTCCCGCGCTTCGCCTCGGTGACGGAGCCCCATGCCCTTCTCTGCTGCTTCTTGGTCATGAAACCCTCCTCACGTCGAAAAGCGCTCGTAAAAGTTTTTTCGGAAAATCCTGAAAAACTGGCTACGCTGGGCTTTTGCGGCAGTTGTCAAAAATTCTTTGACAACTGAATCTGCTGTATAATTATCGAGTTGCGAGACGCACTTACGAAGGAAACAGGCTGGGTTCCAGAATGGGAGTAGGCGGTTGCCGCTTAGAATCCTTTGCCCCTGGGGTCGTCTCGCATTACTTTTTTCTCGCGCCAGGATCGGTTAAGATAACGGTGACAAAGGTTCCGCTGTTCCGATACGAATCCATGGGATTCTTCGCAAGATAGGTTCGGCGGTCGAGACGGGGGCGCTAGTCGCCCTCGTCTTCTTTTATCTCCGCGATGTCCCTTTTCATTTGCTAAGATGGGATTGCTCATCCACCGTGTGTGCGAAGGAGCCATCTGGAAGCGCCTAACCCGCGCTTCCGGCATTTTCAGCGCCTTCCCCCTCGCGTCACTCGCCCAGGCTCTTCGGAAATCCCCTTGACTCCTTCTCCAGCCTCCGCTTGTCGCCGTCGACCTTGCGCCTCAGCTTCTTCACGTCCTCCTCGGCGGGAAGGTCCTCGGGTCTGATGCCGCGCTTGCCGAGCAGCTCGCGAACGCCCTTGTTGTTCTGGACGTGCTCGTCGGAGATGGGAGCCTCTCCGTGCAGGTCGCGATCCTCGATGTTGTGGTTGGTCATCTCCGTCGCCAGCTGTTTCGCCGCGATCGTCACCGCAGGAAGGTGGTCGGCGATGGGGTCCCCGCCGCCGATGCCGAGCCTCCTTTTCATCGCGGCGGTCGAATGCCCGCCGAACAATGCGCTGTCGCCCTTCGACCGCACACGTGCTATGCCCTTGCCGTCGACGCCGCGCTCGAACATGTTCGCGGAGAAGACTTTCTCCGCCTCGGTCAGGCCGTCTCGGGCCGCGATGCGCGAGATGGCGCCCATGCGCTCCTCGATGAGCTCCTGCTTGCGCGTCTGGAGGGCGAAGTAGCTCTGAGCGAACGCTATCTCCTCCTTGCGAGGGTCTCCGTTCATGGCGATGAGGTAGCACGCGTAGCGCGTGAGCATGTAGTCGCGCACCTCGCGCTTTGCGCCTTTCCCGGTCTCTATCATTTTGCCGACCTCGGCAAAATGATTCTCACCAGGCGTTTTGCTGGCGTTCGCAGAGGCTTTCGCTCGCTCTATGGCATCTTCGAACCTTCGCCATTGCGAGTAGCCGAGGATGCCCTGTATCTCCCTCGCGTACCAGAACTCGACGCCCGTCTCCTCGTCGTAGTGCGCCAGGTCGTCAAGCGTGAGCCTGCGCTTCTCTATCTCCCTGCAATCCATGCCCGTCCCTTCCTCGCGGTCCTACCTCACGTCCTTCTCGGCTTGGTACCAGACGACGCCCTTCAATTACGCTCGGATCCGTCGTTGGTCAAGTGCTGCGCTTCCGTTCGCAAAACCTGCTCCGCGCTCAGAAGGAGTCCTGGCTCTGGAACCAGCTCACGTGCTGCAGCCTGACGCTGCGCTCGTCGTTCGCCGCCACGTACACGTCGCCGCTCCTCACCGCCAATCTCCGCGATGCCCCCTTTCTTTCATGTATTTTTGGCTTTGTTAAATCGCTGGTTGGAATCGATCGTGCTCAGTCTATTTCTTTTGATGCTTGGAACCAGACAACGGAACCGACGAACTCTACCGTGTGGCTGTCCGCATCGCTGATAACTATGTCCTCAAAACCGTCATCCCAGCTGTCAGGAGACAGCACGATAACGCTAGCGCCTTTGTACAGCTTTCTCATGACGTAATCAGCGCCGTCGATGCTAACGACGGCAATAGAGCCGTTAGACGGCTGCTTGTGCGGGTCTATGAGTATGTAACTGCCCTCTGGGTACACCTTGCTCATGCATTGACCCTCGACTTGAAGGAAATAACCGTCTTTGTGCTGCGTCCATACCTCGTACGGCAGCGAAACTCTATCCTCTAGCACCTGCGGGTCCTGAGCATCGCCAGCATGAACCTTTCCTAGAAGAGGTAGGTACGCCTTGCGTGGCTCTTGCGGGATGATCGCCCCAGGCACGTGCCTTGCAATCGGTCTCTTGGTAACGGGGTCTATAAGGTCCATGCCGCCGTCTTCTATGATGTTCGTCTTTGTCAGCCCATAGCAGGCTGCAATGCGCTCTACTGCGCCCATCCTTGGCTCTGCATAGCCGTTTTCCCATTTCGATACGGCGTTTTCAGACACACCGGCAACGGTGCCAAGCTCACGCTGCGTAACGCCGAATATCTTCCTAAGCTTGATGATGTTTTCGGCAATGCTCATAGCGTTTCCCTTCAACCGTAAAATACTTCTTGCATTTTAGTAAAAAAATTCTTGACTGTATACAGGAATTAAATTACTGTTAGAAACGTCGAAAGGAGGTCGAATGCAAACACTTGAAGCGCTTAGGGAATCAAAAGGCGTGACTAAAGCGGCTATCGCTAATCATCTGGGCATTTCCCGTCCGACATACGACGAGTACGAGAAGAATCCGCAGAAGATGAGAGTAGAGACCGCACTGTCCGTGTCCAGCTTTCTCGGCGTTGACGTGAACGATATTTTTTTCGCTGGAGACAGTAAATAGATTACGGTTCATTAGTACCACGTAAGGAGGGAACCATGAACGAGAAGGTCAAGGAACTGGTCGATCAGATCATGTCCCTCACCGAGGAGGCTCGGGAAGAGACCCCGATCCTGTTCGACCTCGACGATCTGGCGGTCAAGGCTGGGATACCCGCGAAGCCGCTCTACTCGCTCGGCGAGCTCGCGGAGATGACGGGCATACCCCGCGCCACGATCTACACCGAGGCGAGGGCGGGCAAGCTCAGGACCTTCATGCCCGCTGGCAAGCAGCGCGGCGCACTGGTCCGCAAGGAATGGTTCGACGACTGGTTCTTGGCGGGGACGCGCTAGAGCCGAGAGAAAGCATCCGACAGCCGGACGAGAGCGCACGGGCACCAGGAAACCTCTACCTGTTTGATCGATCGCTCCCATACGGCACTCAGCCTCCCGTGCGTTCGCGTCGGGCTGTCGGAGAAGGAAAGGAGAAAGGAAATGCGGCTAGCAAAAGAGAATGCCCGCGGCGGCAACCACGGGCATCCAAGAACTGACGGACCTCAACGTCAGGCTGATTATAACCCATACGAGCGCATCACGCGCAAGGAAAAGCTGATGGCCTGGGCGATGCTCTACGGCTGGGTGCTCCTGATGGCGGCGCTCGACTGGGCGATCCACGGGACGGCATGGTGACGATGGGCTGGGAGCTTGAGAAGACGGGCGAGGCGCAGATCTTACTTCACTTGGAGAAGATCGTCGGCAAGCAGCGCCCGAGGATGACCAAGGGCGGGCACGTCTACACCCCGAAGGAGACGGAGGACGCCGAGAAGCTGATCAGGGGCGAATGGCTCAAGCAGCACGGGACGAAGTACACGGGACATGAGGGGCCGATCTACCTGGACGTGACCACCCGCAGGGAGCTGGCGAAGTCCAACCCCAAGAGGAACGCGGGGAGGTCGGACACGGGAAAGCCCGACTTCGACAACGTCTTGAAGCTGGTGTGCGACGCGCTCAACGGCATCGCGTACCAGGACGACAAGCAGATCGTGTACTCGTCCATGTTGAAGTTGCCGAGGCTGCCCCACGGCGAGGGGAACCGAATGATGGTCACGGTGCAGTACTACGAGGATCGTTGGGAGGACGATTGATGGAACA
>OLPV01001907.1_pt1 | contig 14577 bp, 14 predicted proteins | sample 1671961 | NCBI WGS metagenome assembly OLPV01 (sample SAMEA3136630, study PRJEB25190) | human gut metagenome | biome: human gut; feature: human-associated habitat; material: faeces | place: Austria | collected 2013
ATGGCTACAGCGGATTTATTCGCCTGAATTTTTGGGAACGTTTTTGGGAACGCTTTGCCGGGTAGCATTGTCTGAAGCACCTACAATAATGCATATTTTTCTTAGTAATATACTTTACTTGTTCGTTTCATTGTAACACACCGTATAAAAAAATTAAAGCTTAAAATAGATGGTTGTGGGGACGGTTTGAAACTGCGGACAGTTCAAGAGACACAACCACCTGTACTGCATATATTAGACTGATCGGAAAAAACCGAAAAAAAGCTCAGAAAATAGGGCGAATTCCAGACAATACTCAACGTTGTCTAGTAATAGGAAAGAAGAAAATTAGATAAAGAAAAAGGAGCCTCTGAAAAGAGGCTCCTCTAGAAAAATAATTATTTAAGCCAAGGGTATCTATCAAAATGATAGTACATCCATTTATTTACATCATAACCATTCTCTGTATACCAATCACCACATTTAAAACCACAACGCTTACAATTTACAGGAATAGTGTTTTTGAAATCATCATGTACAGCTACTTTTGTCTTAAAAATCAGACCCCTGTAATTAGTAGTTATATATGTAGTACCACCTCGTCTACCCGATGGATATACCCTCATTGTGAATTCGCCATACCCTTTTTGGGCGTTTGCTTTATTTGACTTATCATCTACAGCAACAGTAATAAGAGATGAATCATACCCAGTTACTACCACATCATTAGGGTTTATAAGCACCTTTTTATACTCTGGTTCACTCACACCAAAAGAGTTTACACCTATAGAAATACAGCATCCAAAATCGTGGTCAACCTGATCCCTTAAATTTAAATCAAGTACATTATCATTACAGAAATTCATTCCGTATACGATATTACCTACCTGATAATCGTTACCTTTCTTCTTAACCTTTGTAGGATCAAACATACCGTTAGGTAATAGACACTTATCAGATGATAATGTCTTACCGTTAGCCGAACTATGAGAGGTTGATGGGTACTTAATAGGTGCTGCCTGGGTAGCCGAAGAACTCTTAGGGACACTTACTTTACATTTTAATGTCTTACCGTTCACCTTTGCCTTAATAGTAGCAGTACCAGAGGACTTAGCCGTCACACGGTACTTCCGAGCAGATACCTTCTTAATCGTAGCAACCTTCTTATTGCTTGTTGACCACTTCGGAGATGAAGATGTACCCGTTACAGTCAAATCATAAGAATTACCCTTAGTCAAAGAAATCGAAGATTTACTGATCTTAGGGGCATTCTTGACTGTCAACTTGCACTTGTAGGATTTCTTTCCTACCTTGGCAGTAATCGTGGTAGTTCCTGCCTTCTTACCCTTTACTTTCACCGAAGCACCGTTAGCCTTGATAGAAGCAACGCTCTTTTTGGCTACCGACCATTTTACCTTACCCTTGGCGTTTTTCAATGAGATGGTCTTGGAACCTCCCACAGCCACGGAAGTCTTCTTACTCGATAAAGATACCTTCCCAGCCGCCTCAGCCGTCACCGCATAACCCAAATCGTTCATTACAGAACTGCCAATCGGACTTCCCAGTCCTAACATGATAGCCATACCACATACGGCTAATTTTTTGAAACCTTTCATACTTCAAGTCTCCCTTCGTAAAATTACTTTCATACACCCAGTATATGCGATTTTATTCGCATATTCAAGCCCTTTTTTATGCCATAGAATTGAGAAAAAGGGGTTGAATTCTATGGTTCACATTGGTGTACAAGTAAATTATACGTTTCTTCTTGAAAAATTAAAAGAGCGAAACATATCGAGTTATCAGTTATCTAAGGATTATAAAATTCCACATAAAACCATATACAATGTGTGCCATGGGAAAATGATTACGTTAGAAACTTTAGCAAAGTTGGCATATGTGTTGAATTGTAATATAGGCGAATTAGTCCAGTTTGAATATACAATTACAAAAGAGGAATGAGAAGTCTCTGTTGAAAAGGCAGAGATTTTTTATTGCTTGTTTTCTAAAAATTAATTTTTAAAAGGCGGTATATCCAACCGCCTTTCAGCTAATTCACCTTTGTAAATGGAATATTGCAATCTCCACAAACTACGTTGACGTTTCGGGTACTCCTGATGATTGCACCACATTTCGGGCAGATCCACTTTATACTGTTTCCTTTCTTGGCAACAGGAGTAGTTGGATTTCCATTTTCTGAATCACCTTTAGTTTTATTACCATTATCACTCCGATGTGCTGTATATCTGCTGATGAGAATATCCTTCAATTCATATTCATTGCAAAAATCATAGATCCTTTCGGAAGGCTCAGTGATTGTCCAGCCATATGTTGGATGTTTGCTGATAATCAAGCCACGTTCTTCGGCAAGAGCTTTGAATCTGCGATTATGATAAACACCCCTGTTGGAAGTATCCTGAATTCCGTTTTGCATAGCATATAGATGACAACCTTCATGGATAAGAGTTGCTACTATATTGGCAATCGGTCGGTTGAGATAATCGGCACCGATATTCAATTCATTGCTTGCCTTACCGGATTCTGTCTTCCATACTTTAGCAACGGTTACGTGTCCATAGGCACCAACTGTTGATTGGATAGTAATGGTAGGCATTTCCAATTCACCATCGAAAAAAATTTTGTTAATATACTGGAATACCCTTACTAAATACTGTGCGCTTCCACTGTAGGTTGTATTTTCTTCCATGTCTGTACCTCTCTTAAAAATTAATTTTTAAAACTAGCAATTTGGTGGAAACCCACCGCTCCGCTATTTTGCTTAGCTGCCACATACTTCCCGAACAAGATTCTGTCAGGGATGCAGTTTACTGCACAGCGCTTGTCCTTGACAGGAATCTTGTGGGAAGTATACTTGGCTTGCAAATATAGCATATAAGGGATGTCAGACTGAAAACGTGCGTATTTGGCAAGACTTTCTTATTTGGCAATTATGTCATTAGAAAATAAAAACAGATAGCTGAGTATTTCAACTATCTGCTACAGAAGTTTCTTATATTTCAAATGGGTTAAGGGGTAGGGGTCTTTGTCTGAGCCTGTTCTAAAATTTCAACTAAATTCTCGATGTTAGATATATCAGTGCATAAAAGGATTTGGTCTTTCAAGGAAGAAAATAACGGGAAATCCGTGGGAGCATCCAAAGTACTTATATAGCTCTCAAAACTTTCCTTTGTAGCGGCTATCTCTTTTACAGTATTCTTAACAATCTTATCATTGCTTTTCTTTATGGATTTTGTTTCTTTTTTAGTTCGTTTTTTTCCTGTATCAGATAAATCCATTCCAATAAAGTCTTTCCAATTTCCATAGCTCTTTCCATGAGCATATAATAATAAGCCTTCATCTACAAACAGAATACGTGCAATTGCAGAGACAATACCATTTTCAAATGCATCCGGTGATGGAGATTTACATTTTTTCAAGGCTTGTACGTGACTGGCTTTTAATGGATGCTTTTGCTCCCCACTGTAAGCATTTACAATATCCTGTTCGGTTATGCCTTTATATTCCATTATTTGGGATAGTATCTTTCCAAAATGCTTCAAATGCCTTTGAACAAAAAGAGTGGCAATCGTCTGAAATGGATCTTGTAAATGTTGGATACGATTGGCTAAATCCATGCCGTGCGCTTGATAAGAAAGCGTATTACGTTCAGAATCCAGAAAATTACAAAATTGAGATATGCCACAATCTTCATATGGGAGATTTTTATGATTATAGTTTAGATAGCGCTTAATCATCTTGTTAATATTCTTGACTGCTATCTTAGCTTTTTCTTCTAATATCTTATATGTTTCATCGTTTGCTTCATACGCATCGAAATTTTCAATAGACTTCCACCATTTCATCAGATCGCCCTCGTTGGTTGATCCTGTGTTTTTATCCAATGCCCTAGCTATATCTCTTAAGAGGGGATTACATTTTCTGCTCATTTCGTTAATGCAATTGTAATTGATATCATATTTATATAATTCATAAAAAATCTGCAATATTTCCCTCAAATAATAGGTGCAGGTATCAATGTATTGTGCATCGTCTTCTATAACATCTTTTTGGTGGGCTTTTGGCGCTGGCTTAGTAAGAAAGAGTTGTGTTAAATACCTCCAATCATCTACGGGATTAGATTTTTCCCTATCAATAAATTTAAAAATAGCATCGTATTCGTTGGAGCGTTTTTCCAGTCCGTCAGATATAACTTTATAAAAGTTATGGATAAAGGGTAAGCCTTCTGAACAGAACAGGCATTTGTTAGAAATTGTTGATGTATTCATTTTACGATCTCCGCATCTTTGTTTTATTCAATTATAATGCAGTTTCCCTTCTTATAAAAGATCAAAAAATAATCAGTCGATGTAAAAAACGGCACCGCAGATATTTGCTATCTTTATTACATCCAACGAGGACATGTCCATTGGAAAAACATTACAAAGAAAAGTGACTATTAGGCCTAAAGCACTTCTTTCAGAGAGGAGTGTATAAAATGAATAAATACACATTTAGAGAAGAAGATTTTATAAGAAATTTTGGTAAGTGCATGGACAAGAAACCGGGGACAGCGAAAGCGCTGGCTGACAAAATGAATATGGAGCAATCCGCTATTTCCAGAATTAGAAAGGGACAACGAAAAGTATCTCTCGAAGAGGCTTTTGAAATTGCCAATTTCTTAGATATGGATATTTTGGACTTGGCATTTGGGGATAAAGCGATTCAGTATGCGAAAAAAGAAATCTCATCCGAACAGATGGAGGAGTGTATGAGAATCTTTCGTAAGCTTGGTTCGGATATACATTACGCTGACCATGAACTTCAGAAGGTTTTAAGACAATCCAGACACTGATTGCTAAAATAGCAAGATGGTGCTGAATTGGCAAGGCAGTATCTGACAGATCTGTTATGCTAGAGACAACAACAAATGAGAAAGGTGGTGATTCCATTGTGGGTATAAACGGTATGTTTCTTTACTGATTTACCAGTAAAGGAGATAGGAAATTAAAAATTAATATTTAAAAAAGCTGTTCTGATAGAGAGTGACGTCTATACCGGAACAGCCAGATCCACACAGCAAAGACCGTGATAAGTTGCTTGCTGTGAAGGAAGAGCTAAAAGCTCTACTACAGTATAATAGCCCAGATAAGAGCTAAATGCAATTGATTCTTAGCTGATGCAATGCAGACAGCGAGGAAAGCAAAATCAGCAAAGTTCTAGTTTGGAAGAGACTGTAAGTTGTACATTGACAACTACATAATGAAAGAGAGGTGAAGGCATTATGCAGGAAATCAAAGGCATAAAGAGTGTTTTACTGAAAAAAAGGATCCCGTTAACAAACATCATTGGAACGGATGTATTCGTTGCGCTTACTATTTTGCCGGTCTATAGATATGTTGATGGGAAGCGGACAGATGAGGTTATCGGCTCTCGATATGATGTCGTTGATGAAATCAAGTATGATCGCTATTCCATCAAGGTGCAGGGCGAGCCACTGATGTCCAATGAAGAACTTCAGGCAATGCGTGAGCATGAGAAGGTTATGTTGCAGTTTGAGAATCCAAGTGTATATCTCTACTACAGTAGCCAGACGAAATGCTATGAAGACTCCTATTCGGCAGAGGCTGTTATGTATGTACCTACACAGGAGGAAAAAAAATGATCTTTAAAAAATTAAAAGAAACACTGAGTGAATTTATAGATGCCCTTCGGGATACAGAAGAAACAGAAAACATTGACTGGGGTTCAACGATTGGAGTTGCTGCTGCTGTACTTATCACAATGGTGATGCTGGTCATATTCATTGAGCCGTTAGCTATGATCCTAAAGTATATAATATACGGCGTATTGTTTCTTATTGTGCTGGCTCCGCCAACCTTATTACTGAGAGGGGCATATCATCAAAACAAGCAGTCTGAGAATTATGTGGAATACCCGGTATATTTTGGATATAACGGGACTTGCTGGGTTATAAGTGATCTTAGCGTGGCATTCCGGGAAATGGAAAAATACTTTCTAGTGCTCTATCTGCAGAATATTTACTATCCAAGAGACAGCATCATCACATATCGATTCCGGTTTGTGCCTCGTAAGGAGATACAAGGGTCTTATGAACTTATTCAGATACTTCAACGGATAGGAGAAAAAATGTTGGCAAGGTCTTGCCAACAGTGGGGACTATCAGCCAATTACGAGGCCTTAGTAGCTTGCAATATTCAGGAACCGGAAAGTTGTTTGAGTATCACCTTTGCAAGGAATTCATTTGGAATTCCATACATAGTGGCGCTTAGAAATGCCGCTTACCGGGATTATCATCTGGCTAGTCAGGTTCCAGACATGGAAGAAAAAACGGAGGATGAGATTGGATGGAAGAATAATGATGAAATGGGGGTATCTGAGAAATCCGTATTATGAGTATGGAACCAAGTTACCCCTGTTGCTTCCAATGGACAGCCATAAGCATGCATTAATCACAGGCAGTTCAGGTGCCGGCAAATCAACGGCCTTGTTATTCTTATTTTGGAATTTTCTATCAAGTATAATTCATAGTCAAGGATATCGGAAAGGCTGTATACATATCACATTTTGCGACTTTAAGAATTCACCGGACTTTTGGTTCCTACGTCCTTATTCCTTCTATTACACGGGCGAGGGAGTCTACAACGGAATTCAGGCGTATCATGAACGGTTTCTTACAGCCAGACAGAAAGGATACAGCACAGTAAAACATTTATTGATATGTGATGAGTATGGTGCGCTGGTGAATTATTTTCAGGCAAAGGATAAGGCAGAGAAGACACATCTGGCAACAGATATTATAAGTGCAAATGCCGAAATCTTGATGCAGGGGAGGTCACTGTCCTTCTCTGTATGGTCTGTAGTCCAGTATGCAACCAGTGATTTGTTCAAAGGAAGTCGTTTGAACTATATGGTTAATCTGTCCTTGGGACGCCCGAATAGAGAACAGTTGGGCATGTTATTCTCCGGGGAAGATATCCCTCGTAACAGGAATTATCAGCCTGGTGAAGGCTTGCTTCTGGCCGATGGGTTCCCTTTGCTGGAAGTGAAATATCCGAAGATTGTGGATGAGGAAAGATGGAACCAGAGAATTTTGGATGTCCTGATGGAAAATATCTCTTAATTGTCTCCCGACCGAACGGGATGGGACAGAGTGCTGACGGCGGCAGAGCCGCAGGAATGCACTCTGGAACAGACCGGAAGGACGGGAAGCCGGTTGGGGTAGTATTACCCAACCGGCGAACAAACAGAGCTTTTTTATCAATTTTTCCTTTATTTTAAAGGATTTCTGAATGTTCGCACTAAAAGAACAAAGCGAACAGGCAAATAAAAATAGAAGGAGGAATCATGACGAAAAATAAAAAAACAACGTTAAATACGCAGTCACCGACGGATAAGCCGTTTAATACAGGTATACAACGCAATGCTTATCAGCTCACAATAAACAATCCACAGGATCATGGATTCCCTCATGAGGTAATCCGTAAGACGTTAATTGATAATTTCCCGACACTATGCTTTTTTTGTATGGCAGATGAAAAGGGTAGCTGTACACATACTCATATTTATGTGTATCTGAGATCCAGAGTAAGGTGGTCAAAGATCGCAAAATACTTTCCAACTGCGCATATAGAGATCGCACATGGGACGGCAAAGGATAATGTGGATTATATAAAGAAGGCTGGAAGATGGAAGGATACTGATAAATCTGAAACAAGTATTCTTAACACGTATGAAGAATTTGGCTCTATACCTATACAGAAAGGCAGAAATGCGGAGTATGAATGGATTTACCAGTGCGTGAATGCTGGAATGAGTAACGCAGAGATCATCGCAATGAATAATGATTTCATTTTTAACACGACGGATATTGATCAGCTTCGCCTTATGGTGATGAAGGATAAATATAGTACTACCAGAAGATTAGAACTCAAGGTTACCTACTGCTACGGAGAGACGGGAATTGGAAAAACCAGAGATATTTTAGATCGTTTTGGAGATGCGAATGTCTGCCGGGTGACAGACTATAAAAGGGATCCTTTTTCTGGCTATACATCATTTCAGCAGGTTCTGATGCTTGATGAATACAGATCACAGTTTGATATATCGGATTTACTGTTATATATAGATATATATCCGATTGAACTTCCGAGGCGTTACAGTAATGTATGGGCTGGGTATTCATATGTGTATATTGTATCCAATATCAGTCTGGAAGAACAGTATCCTGATGTGCAGGAAAAGTCACCGGAAACATGGAGAGCACTTTTACGGCGTATCCATGAGGTGCAGATTTACCAGAAAGATGGAACGATTGTGACATATAATTCTGTGGAAGAGTATATGAAGCGGAAGAATGAATTCCATCCCGTGTCGGATGATATTACAATTCCATTTGATGAAATTCAGAAAGGGAATTGATACATATGGATGATATAGAAGCATCGGTACATCGCATTTATGATTATCACCCGTATACTTATCACCGCATGAACCGGATACTGAAAGAGCATTATGGCTGTAAGCTGGAAAAGATCTGGCAGGGATATAAGGCAAATAGGAAAGAGGGGTATAAGGAACTGTACAATATTGTAACGGTTTCGGATGGAATGGTTGTAGCAGAACGGATTACACTTGATCGGTTAAGACACGTTTTTGCGAATGCAGATTATCCATTATATGATGAACATAGCGCAGTAAACGATGATGAGAATTAAAAATTAATTTTTAAAGCAAGGGGTGATATTATGCTGAATGATTACCCGGAGGTGCTTTCTGTAAAGGATATATGCTCAATTCTCCATATAGGAAGAACTACGGCATACCGCTTATTGCAGGATGGGGTAATAGCAAACAGGAGAATTGGAAGAACTTATAAAGTATCAAAGGATGTTCTTATTGAATATTTGAATAATCAGGAATAAACTGTAGGACTTTCGGGACGGGTATGCTATACTTTTTTTAGACAATGCTACCCGTCCGGAAAGGAGACAATAAAAGTGACGGGTTCATTACAAACAAAACAGTTAAAATCTGGCAAGTCATATTATTATGTCAGACTTAGTTATAAGGATAGATTTGGAAAATGGTGTACGAAAACGGTTGCCACGCACTTGGAAATAAAGAATAACAAGCGCAAGGCAGAGGCTCTTATCAATACATATATTGAACAATATGCTTATCTGGAAGAGTTGCCGTCCGAGTATAACAGAGACATCTCGCCTGATATCAGTCTATGTAATTATATGGACTATTGGCTGGAAGGAAAGAAAGGGCAACTAAAACGTTCTACCTATGAAGGATATGTATTTCGGGTAAAACGGATTAAGCAGTATTTTGAGGAAAAGAATCTCAGACTTGTTGATGTGACACCGAAGATTCTTGATAGTTATTTCAAATATGCGCTCCAGTATGGAAAAGTCAATCAAAAGACAAAAGAACATGGGCCGTTATCCGTCCGATCAGTCAGAAGCTATAAAAGTATTCTCTATTCTGTTTTTTCAGATGCCATGATTAACGGGATTGTAAAACAGAATCCAGTTGCCGGACTTACTGTATACGGGAAAAAATCAAAAGAATATAGCGAAGAATACCTTTTTATGACGGAAGAGGAGATTTCTGAACTTCTACACTTTCTCTCTCAATATTATCCACGCCTGCTTGGTATAGCATTCTTTGCCGCTTATTATGGGTTGCGCCGTTCTGAAATTCTGGGGCTGAAATGGAAAGCAGTTGATGATAAGAAAAGAACAATTACTATTAATCATACTGTGGTTCGTGTCAAAACGATTCAGGCAGATGATTCTACAAAAAGCCAGTCTGGAAGACGGACACTGAACCTGTTTCCGACAGCTGAAAGCTGTCTGCAAAGAATACGGGATGAACAAACGATAAATAAGAAATTTTACAAGAATGATTATAAAAATCAGGATGGATATATATTTACATGGGAAGATGGAAGTCAGTATGATCCCAACTATATTTCTCAGACGTTTGGAAAAGCTACAAAGGCTTTTGGTAGACCGGAAATCACCTTGCATAAGCTGAGACATAGTTGTGCTTCGATGCTTATTAACAAGGGCTGGGATATAAAGAAACTGCAATATTGGCTGGGGCATACAGATACTCAGACAACGTTAAATATCTATTCGCACTTTAATAAGCAGAGACTGAATACCAGTGAAAACGATCTGAGTGAAATATCAATGGCTACAGCGGATTTATTCGCCTGAATTTTTGGGAACGTTTTTGGGAACGCTTCAAAAATATGAAAAAATCAGATGGTCAGCAGTCCGGGAAATGTGGTTGAGAGAATCATAACAAAAGAAGTATAACTCTGAAAAACCTTGATTTTACGGGCTTTTTGAGGAACAAAAAAGGACATTGAAAAGAAAACCTTTCCAATGTCCATCAAGTCGATGCGACAAGATTTGAACTTGCGACCTCTGCGTCCCGAACGCAGCGCTCTACCAAGCTGAGCCACGCATCGATGTCTTTGAACTAGCTTTAATATCATAACATTGATGCGTGGAAAATGCAAGTATTTTCTGAAAATTATTCTTTTGTTAAAAGTCTTTGGTAGGTCATATCCATACCAAAGGCACCCAGGGGTGCGGTAATCACGATTCCCATAACTGCTACAGACAGGATAATTTTTCCGCAGGACAGTCCGGCTGCAAGTGGAACGGAACCAATAGCTGCTTGAACAGTGGCTTTGGGCAGGTATGCAATAACACAAAAGAGACGTTCTTTTCCTGTCAGGCTGGTGCCGATAGTGCAGAGGAGAACTCCGCAGGAACGAATTGCCAGTGCCAGGAAGATCAGGGCAACAGCGGTAATTCCTGCATTCAGGGTGTAACGGATATCTACAGCGGCACCCACCAGAACAAATAGAATGACTTCGGCGGCCAGCCAGAGTTTCCCAAATTTTTCAGAAAGGCGTTTAGACACAAAAGTGGTACTTTTCATTTTCAGAACCACAGCCATGCTAGTAACGGCAAGCAGACCAGATATAGAGATTTTGCCCTCCATCCATCCTTCAATTGCGATCAGCAGAAAAGATACACCAAGGACAATGATGACTTTCATGCTGTTTCGCACATAATGTTTTCGTGCGTAGGAGGTCTCAAAGAACAAATACAGCAGATATCCGGTTATGGCACCCAACAGGACACCGAGTATAATGGACATGGGAATATTGACAAAGGCCATAATATTGGCGTGTCCACCCTGTGCAATTCCAAGGAATGTGGTAAAGAGTACAATGACGAAGATATCGTCACAAGATGCACCGGCCAGGATCATTTGGGGAATGGCCTTTTCTGTGCCATATTTTTTCTCCATTAGTTGAACCATGCGTGGAACAACCACTGCGGGTGAAACTGCGGAAAGAACAGCCCCCATAAGGGCGCCTTCTGTTCTGGTCACATCAAGGAGCAGTGGCGCAAAAACAGTATATGCCAGGATTTCGCAGGATGCCGGAACGAATGACATCATGACAGCAGGGCGGCCTACTTTTTTCAGATCATTTAAATCCAGAGATAAACCGGCTTTGATCAGGATGATGATAAGTGCCATTTTTCTCAGGTCAGCAGAGATGGACAAGATGGAGGGATCAAGAAAGTCCAGGACATAAGGCCCTAGGATGATGCCAGTAACCAGCATACCGATGATACGCGGCAGTTTCAGCTTTTGGCAGATGGCGCCCATGGCGAGCCCTACCAGGAAAATAAGTGACAGTGAAGTTAACATAACAATCTCCTTTCATGTTGTGCAAATGAAATATTTCGCAGAAGTCATTTTCTGCCTTTTACGCACAAAAAAAGCTGGTGATTCTGCGATTGTGTAATCGTAGAAGTCATCAGCTTAAGTCAGCAGTTTAGGTTTCCCAGGGGAGAACCTCATTCCCCACAGACTTTAATCTTAAAAGAAGATGCTGAAAATGTCAATACCAATCTGTCCGAATCATGTTAAAGATAATGAGATTATAGGACTGATAAAAAAATCGCCTGAGTGTAAAAGTGATGATGCAGAGAAATCCTAAGAAAAATATAAGAAATCCTATGGAAAATTCTCATAACATTCCCATATTTTTGTGTTATAATGACACCGATAATGGAAATGGAGGATAAAAATGAGAAGAGGGAAAAAATATTATTTACCGATGCTGTTAATGGGTATTATTATGATTCTGCTTCTTGGTGGCACTGTATCGGCAAGTTCCAGTGTTTCAGCACCAAAATATTTAAGAGTGGAGTCCAGAGGCAATAAAAGTGCAGTTTTGCGATGGAGCAAGAGCAGTAATATTTCCGGTTACACACTTTATCAGTATGACAATACAACTGGAAAGTTTAAAGAAGTAAAGACAATATCCAAAAGCAGTAATAGATGCACGGTACGTGGACTTGAAGCAGGAAAAAAATATCGTTATATGTTAAAGGCTTTTGTGAAGAAAAATGGTAAGAAAGTATACAGCAAAGCTTCTAATAAAGTAGAATTTACTGCAAAAGAATTATCAGAAAGTGTATTAAGTATACGGAGACCAAGATACACAGTAAAAACCAAGAGAAAAGTGACACTGCTGAATCAGACTACAAAAGAAAAGATTACATTAAAAAAAGGTACGAAGCTCGCAGTTACGGCCAAGAGTGGAAATAAGGTCAACGGATACCTTCAGAATGGAGACCGCGTTTATATTAAGAGAAGTTATCTGACTTATACAGGTCTTGATGTATCCAGTAAGAAGGATTACACAAAGGCTGTAAAGCAGGAATTTGTGAATTCCAAGGGCTATGGAAGTGAAACAGACTGGTTGATCTGGGTATCAGAAAGAACTCTGAAAGTATATATTTATAAGGGAAGCAGAGAAAACTGGAAGCTGCAGAAGACATTCCCTTGCTGCATCGGAAAATGGAAAACGAGAACTGCCAGTGGTATCAGAAAGATTCTGGCAAAAGGAACCAAATGGGATTATGGCGGACCATGGATCTATTTCTCATCCGGAGATGGAGATACCAGTAATCCGAGTGGATGTGCTTTCCACCATAAACCGGATAAAAGAATTGGTCAGGCAATTTCCAATGGATGTGTTCGAATGAATATGTCAGATTTGATGTATATTTATAATAATTGTCCGGTTGGAACCAGAGTAGTAGTATATTAAAAAAATGCATATCAGTGTATCCGCACAGCGGAGCTGATATGCATTTTTTTTGTAGCTAATTCATTAATAATCCATGTACAATTTTTTTCTTATAAACCATCCAGGATGTAAATGCAGATACTGCCTCGGTAATCCAGAAAGCATGCCAGACGCCTGTAGCACCGATCAAATGGCTTAACAGGAAAGCCACAGGAACAATCACCAGAAGATATCTCATAAAAGAGATAATCAGTGACAGAGTACCCTGTCCAAGACCTTCCAGAAGACCGCTTGCAGTAACAGAAACAGAAGAAACCATAAATCCCAGGCTGATAATCCGCAGTGCAGTGCATCCGGCAGAGATTGTTTCCGGGTTAGAAGTAAACAGACCCATTAGCCAGGAGGCACAAATTATACAGATTATGGTACCTGCCAGCATGACTCCGGCGGTCAGCACAAGAGCAGTTTTGAATACACTTCGTACTCGTTTATATTCTCCTGCACCATAATTATAACCGGCGATTGGGCGGATACCCTGGACAATACCATTCGCAGTCAGATAGATGAATGTCTGCAATTTGTAGTAGATTCCCAGAACCAGAACATAGACTGATGAAAAGGATACCAGAATACCATTCAATGCAGTAATCATCAGAGACGGCAGCGCCATATTCAGGGCGGCCGGAATACCGACACCATAGATCCGGCTGCAAAGCTGTGGATCAAACATGCCTTTTCGCATACGCAGGCGAAGGGGGAATGGTTTTTTGAGATAAATAATAAAATAAAGCATCATAGGGACGATCTGCCCGATGCCCGTTGCCCAGGCAGCTCCGGCAATTCCCATTTGGGGTACCGGGCCGATACCAAAGATGAAGATTGGATCCAGAATAATATTGGTAATACATCCGCAAAGCATAGTGGTCATGGTAATCATCATCTGTCCTTCAGCTTGAAAGACCTTTTCAAAAGCAATGCTGACAGTAATCGGAGTGGTAAATCCGAATACAATATAAGAATAAGTCAGTGCATAGGAAATAACAGTTTCATCCTGTGTAAATAATTGTAAAAAGTGTGGAACAATCAGGACGCATATCAGTGTCAGAACCAATCCATGGATGACGCTCAGGATTATGCCGACAGAAGCGGAGTCATTGGCTTTTTCATGGTTCTGAGCCCCCAGATAGAAGGATGCAGCGGTGTTCAACCCGATGCCAAGGCCGACGGCTACGGCATTGATCAGAATTTGCAGAGGATAAACCAGAGAAAGGGCAGTCATGGCATTTTCGCTGATTTTAGCAACAAAGTAGCTGTCGATAATGTTATAAAGTGAATTTACCAGCATGGATAAGACCATTGGAAGTGACATGGATAAAACCAGTGGCAAAATCTTTTTTTCTTTCATAAAAATCTGATTCATAAATTCTCCTTTTTCGATA
>OLPV01001912.1_pt1 | contig 14556 bp, 10 predicted proteins | sample 1671961 | NCBI WGS metagenome assembly OLPV01 (sample SAMEA3136630, study PRJEB25190) | human gut metagenome | biome: human gut; feature: human-associated habitat; material: faeces | place: Austria | collected 2013
TAGATTGATATTTATATCATCAAAAGCATACTCGTTGAAGTAGGAATGGAACATAGAAGTTTATAACTTTTTATAAGTTTTCAGTAACGGGAAGAAGAAAAGGTATTCGCAAAGTTATGAAACATCAAAGTATGCAGGAGGCTACATGGCAAAGAAGAAATTTTATGCAGTAAAACAGGGACGAAAGACCGGGATGTTCCTTACCTGGGATGACTGTAAGAAACAGGTAATGGGATATCCTGGAGCAATATATAAGAGCTTTGGAACCAGAGAAGAGGCAGAAGCGTATCTGGGAGTTACGGGAGCACAGACAGATCAGAAGGATAGAGAAGCAGGAATTACCAGATCAGTCTCATCAGGAAACAATAAATCAGAAAATACAGAAAACGCAGTGGAGATTTATGTGGATGGAAGCTACCATGCTGCTACGAAAGAATTTTCTTATGGGATGGTAGTTCTTGTTGATGGAAAAGAAGAGAAATTTTCACAGAAGATGACAGACCCGGAACTTGCACAGATGCGTAATGTAGCAGGCGAGATCAAAGGTTCCGAAGCTGCCATGCAGTATGCACTGGATCATAAGATTCCTTCTATTATTATATATCATGATTATCAGGGAATCGCCAGCTGGTGTAACGGAGACTGGAAGGCAAACAAACCGGGAACCATTGCCTATCGGGATTTTTACAGAGAAGCTTCACGGAAAATAAAAATTCAGTTTCGTAAAGTCAAAGGACATTCCAACGACAAATATAACGATATGGTGGATCAGCTTGCCAAAGAAGCACTGGGAATTTGTTGACGGATCATAAACAAATGATTAAAATAAATTTGGTTAAGTACAACAGATAAATGAGGGAGGTCTTTTTATGTTTAACTTAATGGTAAATGCTGACGGTGGACTTACCACTGCCGGATATGTGATCACAGTCGTAGCAGGCATTATTCTGTTCCTGCTGGCAATCTGTTTTGCAGGTAAAAATTCAGACAAAAAGAAGCTGACAACAAGACAGCTGGTATTCTGTGCAGTTGCCATTGCGCTTGCATTTGTTACTTCTTATCTGAAGATTTTCAAATTGCCATGGGGCGGCAGCGTAACACTTTGCAGTATGCTCTTTATCGTGCTGATCGCCAACTGGTACGGTGTAAGCACCGGTATTATGGCTGGTCTTGCTTATGGTATCCTGCAGTTTATCCAGGAACCATATGTACTTTCTTTTTTCCAGGTATGCTGTGATTATATACTTGCATTTGCAGCACTTGGTGTGGCAGGATTTTTTGCAAAACAGAGCCATGGACTTCTGAAAGGCTATATTGTGGCTGTAATCGTCAGAGGAGCTTTCCATGCTCTGGGAGGATATCTCTACTGGATGAGCTACATGCCGGACAATTTCCCGAAATCTCTTACTGCAGTATATCCGATTGTGTATAATTACAGTTATCTGCTGGCAGAGGGAATCATCACAGTAATCGTGATTTCCATACCGGCCGTTGCCAAAGCACTGACCCAGGTGAAAAGAGCTGCACTTCAGTAAATATCATATAGAATAATCAGATATAAAATTTTGAAAAGGTGGAAAATTGTGATGGTTTTCTGCCTTTTTGAATTCAAAAGTTTAAAGTATTTTGGCTTTAAACCCCAAAAGTCCTTGTGTTTAAGGGTATATATAGGCTATACTGAGAGAGTAACTGTCTGGCAGAGATTTTCTGTTGGATTTTTCAGTATTGGGAGAGGAAATACTTATAATGATCGTAAATTTAATTGAAAAAGTCTATAGTTTTTTGTGGGGAGATCTGCTGCATATTCCCCTGCCTGGAGGAAACAGCCTTGGGATTTCACTGCTGATCATCCTGCTGATACCTACAGGCATTTATTTTACTATTCGTACACGATTTTTACCCTTGCGTTTGTTTCCGGATATGGTGAAGGCACTGGTAGAAAAGAAAGAGCATGAAAGCAGTCTGTCATCTTTTCAGGCATTGATCGTATCCACTGCTACCAGAGTTGGTATGGGAAATCTGGCAGGAGTAGTTGCAGCAGTTTCTGTAGGTGGAGCCGGTGCGGTATTCTGGATGTGGGTAACAGCCCTGATTGGTTCATCTACAGCTTTTGTTGAGGCAACTCTTGCACAGCTTTTCAAAGAAAAAGATCCCCTGTATGGCGGTTATCGTGGAGGTCCGGCTTACTATATCCATGCATTTGTAGAGGAAAAACAGGGACGGAAGAGAAAAAAAGTACTGATCTCTACTTTGTTTGCTATTTCCGGTCTGATCTGCTGGTGCGGTATCAGCCAGGTGGTCAGCAACTCAGTAGTATCTTCTTTTAAGAATGCATTTTCTATTCCGCCGATTTACACAACTGTTGTTCTGGTTGCTCTGTCAGCGGTGATTGTACTTCGCAAAAACGCTACAGTTAGAGTTCTGGATTTTCTCGTTCCAGTGATGGCAGCATTTTATTTTGTTATCACTCTGGTTATTATCGTGATGAACATAGGGAATCTTCCGGGAGTATTTTCCAGAATCTTCCAGGAAGCTTTTGGGTTACGTCAGGTGGCAGCAGGGGGATTTGGAGCTGTTCTTATGAATGGAGTCAAGAGAGGACTTTTTTCCAACGAAGCAGGTTCCGGTTCTGCTCCATGTGCGGCAGCGGCAGCAGAGTGCAGCAGCCCTGTCAAAGCGGGTCTGGTACAGGCTTTGGGAGTTTTTATTGATACCATTGTAATCTGCAGCTGTACAGCATTTATCATGCTTCTTGTACCGGAAGACATGGTAGCTGGTCTTTCCGGGATGGATCTTCTTCAGACAGCGATGAGATACCATCTGGGAGAATTTGGTGTGATCTTTATTGCAGCCACACTGTTTATGTTCAGCTTTTCCACATTCCTTGGAATTCTCTTTTACTCCAGAAGCAATGTGGCATATCTTTTTGGCGATAACTGGGCATCCCAGACAGCCTACAAAGTACTGGCACTGGTGATGCTGTTTATTGGTGGTCTGGCAGCCTATACTTTCGTATGGGATCTGGGAGATGTGGGAATCGGACTGATGACCATATTTAATATTATTATATTGTATCCTCAGGGTGAAAAGGCACTGAAAGCCCTGAAGGAATATGAGAAAGAGAAGAAGAAATCTTAAAATAAGGGGGATGTCACTTATGAGAAAGAATATGAAAAAGTTACTGGTAGTTTTGCTTGCAGCGATAATGATGCTGCCCGCAGGAGCAGTTCAGGCAGCAAGCAGCACCGGGTATGTGATGGGGGAAATATCAGTAAAAGGCTCTCCGGTAAAAATTGCCAGTACAGGTGGTTATCAGGTAAAATTAGTTGCCTATTCTAATTCTTCTTTGTATGCACGAAAGGGCAAAAACGGCAAATGGAAGAAACTGGCATCAGGAGTGAACTGCTTTACCACAAATGGTTCTACAGTATATTATGTAAAAAGTAATTATACTTACAGTAGTGGAGAAGGAAGCAGTAAAATATACAGCATTTCTGTGAAAGGTGGAAAGTCCAAAAAAGTCAAAACTTTATCAGGTAAATACATACGAACAATATATTGTTATAAAAATAAACTATATCTGACAGAAACAGCAGGAAAACATGGCGGTGCAGTGTATACCTGTTCTTTAAATACAAAAGCACATCGTATTTATAAAAATAAGCTGGCATTGGATGGAGCATATAAAGGAACTGGAATTGTATTGGATGATTTTTATTATAAATCACCGCAGCCTATGTATACTATGAATCTGACAACTGGTAAAAAGAAACGCATAGAAAAATACAGTTTTCAGCATTGTGTCTCTGGAAAATATGTTTATTACGCATCGTTTTACAGTAATAAGAATATGAATGCTGGTGACAATACTTTTGTAATTAAGAGAGCAACAGTTGATGGAAAAAATGTAAAGAAAATGACGAAAACTATAAGGGGATATGTAACCAGTATTACACCGCATTCTGTACAGTACAGTACATCTGTATGGGGAGATGTAAAAACAATTAAATTCTGATACTTTATCAGATTAAGAAGAAAAGAGAAGGCACTTTTGAAACAGTTCTTCTCTTTTTTTATGAAACCTGAACAAATATGCAACAGAGATTTTGTATAATCAGATGTATAGTCAGGGATGTGAACAGGATTCCTGACCTGCTATAATCAGAAATAGCAGAAGTTTTGTACACTGAAAAAACGCAGGACGTAGAAGTCCTGACAATACAACAAGGAGAATATAAAAATGAAGAGAAAAATAGTTAATATTATCATGATGGCAATGGTATTATGTGTCAGTCCGATGGTGACTTCAGGTCAGGTGGATGTGTATGCAGCAGAAGGCGAGTATATTTTACCGGACAGTGACAGCAGAGCGTATACCTATGAAGAACTTTCAGGGTTGTCAGCCCAGGAAATCCGACTGGCAAAGAACGAGCTTTATGCAAGACATGGATGGATCTTTAAGTCGGCAGATCTGCAGGATTATTTCAATTCCAAAAGCTGGTACCATGGTACCGTGATGCCGGACGATTTTTCTGATTCTGTATTTAACGTTTATGAGAAAAATAATGTAGATCTCTTAAGTGCAATGGAAAAAGGTGAGGCAAGCGGCAATACCGGAAACAACGCAGGAACAGATGCAGGTGCCGATTCTGTCAGCAGAATGCTGAAAGGTGAGTTTGTGTCACTGGGCTCTTCCTTCAGTCTGGATCTGGATCAGGATGGAACTGCTGAGAATATTCAGATGTCTGTACAGTCTTCAGTAAATGGTGCACAGGATTCTTATAACCTCCAGGCAGCTGCTGCAGGGATTACAAATAATGGAGAAAATACAGAGAATAATCTCTATGGGGTAAGCCTGGACGGAAAAAATATTCTGTTGATTGTTTATGAAAATGGTCCAAGTGATGATCCGAAGTGTACTTTTTATAAGTATAATGGTAGTTCTTTATCAAATTTGGGACAGATTTTGTCCTGGCCGGAAAATATGAAAGTTGAAAATGGAGAAATCCACACAAAAGTAAGATGTAACATCATGGGAACAGAAGCAATGGAAGCATCCTGGAAGCTTGATCAGAATGGCAGTCTGACTATGATTCCGCAGGATTATTATAATTACAGCAGGGATTTTACTTATCCGGGAACACCAGATGATTATGTGGTTACTCTGAAACAGGAATTATCTGTTTACGCAGAAATGAATATAGATTCCGAAGAAATTTGGCTGGAACCACAGATGGTGGCATTCCCTTATACGGATGGCGAAGACTGGGTCTATGTCCAGGGAGAAGATGGCAATGGAGGCTGGCTTGAAGTTGGTGACTGGGATTACCAGGTGAAAAGTGAAGTGTTTGAGGGATTGTTGTTTGCAGATTAATTAATAAGATGTTTGAAAAATTTTAATTTTAAAATAGAAGCTTAACAAAAAACAGATATCCTGTGCAGGATTATAGTACAAAAGGTACTGCAACTGCACAGGATATTTTTGTCTGAAAACATAAATTTCTGGCATTAAGATGTAAGTATTATGAAATATATTTGATCGTATGAATGTAGAATCACTGTTGGGTATTCAATCGTTCTGTTTCTTTGATTGTATTGATGGCACAGCGTAAGTTTGATTCAATTAAAAAATGATATTTGGGATCTACTGAGTCTGCCATAAGTAAAAGATTATTTTTAAATGTAGAATCTGTGTCTACACCCATCAGGATAAAATCAGATGATACATTTAACACGGTACATAATTTTTGCAAGGTGGAAAGAGACATTCCTTTCTGACCACATTCAATATATCCGAGAAATAAAGTGGAGATATCTAATTTTTCTGCCAGTGCATCACGAGATAAATGGGCCTGTTCACGTGCCAATCGTACTCGCTGACCGATTTGAATATTTATATTTTTTTTCAGCGTAATATCCTCCTTATAAGTGTTTGTTTATAATTATTGTAAGAGGATTGATTAAGACAGACAATTTACTTGCAGTAATATAAAAATATTACTAATAGGCATAATGGATGAAAAAGTCTAATAATTCAAAAAAGTAAAAAATACAAAAAGTAGTGTGTTTAACGTACAAAGAACAAAAAAGAAACAACCTTATAGTAATATAATGCACATACTATTAGGTTGATTTTGGCTGATAAGAATTGTATAATACTAAAAAAAGCATAAATATGTCGAATTCTGAAAACTGAAACAGACATATTTACAGAGGTATGGAAAAGGAGAGACAAAAAATGATTTCTATTAACAAAAACTGTAAATGGATTTGCAGGATCATTTTGTTGTTCGTTGGTTGTCTTGGATTAATTTTCTGGCAGAAACCAGTAAAGGCAGCAATACAAAATGATACTCCGGTGGATTTTGTTTTGGTTCTGGATTGTTCGGGATCATTAAGCGCCAGTGATGAGCAGAGATTGAGTGTAAGTGCTGCAAAAATGTTCGTAGATATGCTTCCGGCAGAGAACGCACGATTGGCTGTTGTAGCACTTGGCAATGATTATGGTGCGAATGCATATGTTTTGGATGCAAATTCAGGAGAAAACTATCAGGTTGAGCAGGCATTTGAACTCCAGAACATTGCAGGACAGGAACAGAAGCAGCAGGCAAAAAATGTTATTGATGATGTCACATCCCAGGTAAACAGGAATGCATATACACAGATCGGTTATGCATTACAGGCAGCCTGCAAAATTCTGGAAGATGGTGGAACTGTATCTGACTCCGCAAGTATTATTCTTCTCAGTGATGGACGTGTTTCCGGACAGGCTGATAGGTATAATGGTGGCTATGATTATACAAGCATTGATCAGGCAAAAGCTAAAGCAAAAGAAATGGGATGGCCCATTTATTGTCTGGAACTGAATTATGATCAGTTGAACAACGAAACAGGCAAAAATGCAGAAGGTAAAGAAGATTACCATGGCAAAATAGCTTTTTATCAGATGCCAAAGATTGCTGAGGAAACTGGTGGTGCGAGAATAGAACTTAACAGTCCAACGGAAGCCCAGAATGCTTTTTCAGAAATTTTTGCAAAGTTTTTTGATGCAGTGCCGACTACTGCTTCAGGAACAATTCAGAATGGACAGGTTGCTCTGGATTTTGATATTGACGAGATAATCGCAGAGACAAATATCACATTGACAGGCAATACCAGTGAAGTTAATGAGATTGTAATCAAAAATTCCGATGGCAAAGAATTTTCTTATCAGAAAGATACAAAAGATGAGAATAAGATCGTTACATTTGGAGACAAATATATTACAGCCAAACTACTGACTCCAAAAGAAGGTAAATGGAGTGTGATTGCCAAAGGTACAGATGGTGTTGAGATTGGTATGTATGCTGTATCTATCAGAGAGATGAATCTTCAGTTAAATGCGCAGACAGATCTTTTAAAAGATGGAAGTAATGAAGCAACAGTTCCAAAAGGATCTCAGATTGATTTTACAGCGACTTACATATATAATGGCTCTCCTTATTCTTCTGAGACTTTCTATAAAGGAAGCAAAGCATTTCTTTATGTAGAAGAAAGTGGACAGAAAGTTGAAATGACAGGTGGAGAAGATAATTATCAGGGCAGTCTGCAGTTTAGCGGAAGTGGAACTTATACAGTCAAGGCCATTGTAGAAAGTGATAAATTCCGTAATGAAAAAAAAGAAAGTGGATCATATGTTTTTCATGTAGGAAATATTCCAACAGAGACGAAAGATACAATTCCAGATCAGGAAACAAATATTGGTGGTAAGATTGGTCCCATTGACTGTTCTCAGTATTTTACAAACGACGATGGAGACAAGATTACATATACAGCTAATTTTGATAAAACAGCTGACATGAAAGTTGACTTTACAGAAGACGGTGTCATGACTATTGAAGCCGGTCATGCAGCAGGAGATTACGAAGTCAGTGTTACAGCAAATGATGGCAGTATGGATCCTGAGAAACCGGTGGTTCAGACATTCAAAATCAAGATCAATAATCAGCCATTGCAGCTGAAATCTGGTAATACTGAAAAAATATATGTTTCCTATAATGCAGGATCTATGCCGGAATTTTTGAGAAAGATGACAGGCGTAGATAAAGAAGGAGAAACAAGCATCAGCTGGACAAAATATTTCGAGGATGCAGATGGCACAGCGCCAATAATCAATATTACACCTCAGAATGAGTCAGATGCAATTTCACTGGATTATGTAAATGATGAATTTCATGTAAAAGCATTAAAAGCCGGAAAAGCTAAATACAAAGTAACAGCAGAGGATGGCAGTGATTCTTCTGTAGTATGCGAGATGAATCTGGAAGTAGAATCTGTAAATGCCAAAACCGCAATGTGGCAGCAGGTTAAATTATATGTAATCATAGCTGTAATTCTTCTTGTTGTCGTAATTATTTTGTTGTTTGTGGTATTTGGAAACCGCAAGATTTATGGTATCTGGGATATTAGTGGTAATAATGGCAAACATGCCGACAGAAAGAAACTGGGAGCTTCTAGGCATGGCAAGAAGGCAAAATGCAAACTGGATAATATTCTGAATGATCTGGATATTCCTTCTGGATTCGGAAATGTTATGTTGGTAGCAGGAAATAATATTAATAAGAAGGTATTTATCACAGGTCTGGAAAAAGCGGACGAAATTATATACAACGGTCATGTGATTTCTGACAAAAAACGTGCCAAAAAGCTGGCCATCGGTAAACGTCAGAGAATTACCATTAAGAAAAATGGAATGATTGTTACATTAGAGAGACACTAAAGGTGAAGGAGGAACATCGGGTATGCCGGAAAAGAAAAGCAGAGCAGAGCTTCAGAAAATGTTACAGGTAGGAACAGTTGATGTAGGAAATGGAACCTTATTTGGAAATGCGGTATTAAGAGATCCGAATAAACAAAAACTTACATTGGTAATCAGTACCGGAGGCAGCGGTATGGCTGCGATTGATACAGCAATGAGGATTGCGGATCAGAAGCTCAAAGTGGATTACAAAAATTTCGTAAAGTTTATTGTTGTAGATTCAGATACAGGTCAGGTAGAAGACCGACACAAAAAAGGCGTTAATGTCCTGAATATATCAACTCCCGGGGCACAGGATCGCTTTGCGTTGTCCAGCAGAAGTAGTTATTTTAAGGATATTATGCCGGAACACTATGATATGAAACTTTTAAATCCAGATGGTGCAGCACAGGACCGTATGACAGGTCTTATTAAATTTTTTGACAGAAGTCAGGATGGAAGTACCACCAATGATGCAAAATTCAGAGAAATGATCTCCAATATATTTGCCCATGACTGGGCACCTTATGCAGGCAACGGTGTAGATATTATGATTTTGTCGGGATTAAGTGGAGGAAATGGCAGTGGTACCTTTATAAATCTGGCTGTTTCAGCCAAAAAAGCCTGCCCACAGGGAACAGACGTACGAGTTTATGGTTATCTGATGTTGCCGGATACTGCAAAAGATTTTGCCGAATCAAACAGTGCAAGAAACATTCTGTACCGAAACGGATTTGCTGCACTGAAAGAGCTGGAAAGTTACATGAGTATGGGATTTAATCTGGACAGTGCGACTACATTTAAAATGCCAAATGCTACAGAAAATGTAACTATTACTGCAAAAGATTCCATTTTTGACTATCCGGTTTTGATTTCGGGAGATTATGATGATGCTGTGGAAATGATTGGTGAGACTATCGTTAATTTTATTGCCGACAGTCAGGGTTCCTTTGACCAGAAATCTTTTTACAGCAATGTTATTCAGGCAAGACAGACATACCTGTCTGTAAATGAAGTATCTGATCAGGGGATTTTGAAGTTAAATACATTTCCAGAAGATTCTCATATGTACAGTGGCATTGGCTATGCACATGCTTCCATACCGGAGAAGATAGTAATACCGAATATTATTGGAAAAGTATGCCGGAAACTTTATGTACAAAATGGTATAGCAGGAATTAATGGTGGAAACAACACTGCATTCTGTACAGTAACACAGCATCTCAGCCGACATGACTTTGAACAGCAAATCCGAAGACTTCTGGGTATTGAAACAGCAATCCCACTGACCAATACTACTCTCTGGAATATTCTTAATGAAGAAATCCGAAATGCAGTTGTAATCGAAGAAAATGATTATGATGTAACACGATCAGATCTGATCAATGGAGATGTGCGTGATTATATTGATGGATTTAAAAAAGAGAAAGTCAGACAGGAAACAACAAGGAAAATGATTGCCACATTAAAGAAACATTATGAGGCATTCAAAACAGCGGCAGAACTGGTAATGAAAGAATTTGGACCAAGGGCTCTGGAGTATCTGTATAATGGAGAGGGTGATGCAGATGCTGCCGGAATACATGAGGATTTTTCTGAAATCTGTCTGAAAACCATGATGGCAACAGCAACAACAGAATTTTTGAAGCTTGCCAACACACCGGGAAAATATCCGGGAACAATTGAGCATGGTGGATTCCTTCATACCTTTGTCCAGAAAATAACCAAAGAAGAGGTGGATACCTGGAAGGGTGATGTTTATAATGCAGTACTTCAGGATGTATACAGTGGAGTGGCAGCGGACATGAACGGAGCCTCCGGCAACTGGAAAAGAGATTATATAAACAGAATTGAAAATTTTGTAAGTTACTGTATTCGATTTGCAGACATCGTTGAAATGATGATGGATTACTATACAGGAGAAGGAAAAAGTCTGGATGCTGCAGATTTTGCTGAATTTGCAAGTACGACCGGAGAAAGAAATGGTGTTAACCTCTGTTCAAACAGTGAAATGTATCTCTGGGTTAAAAATCAGGTGAACAAAAAAGTTAATGGAGTGCCTGTACAGGATATTAAAGAAGAACTTATTGATGATTTTATGGCACATTCCGAAGAATGGATCAGTGAAGAAGAAGGGAAAGCAAGAAAACGTTTTGATGAAGTTATGAGTAAGTGCTGTAAACTTGGAAAAAATGCAGATGTAACAGACGGACTAGGACTTTCTATTACAGATTATTTTGATGAGATATTAAAAGATGCAGCGGATCCGGTACAGCAGCAGATGATTATCAATAATGAAGTCAGAAGTATTATGGAAAGACTGACACAAAGCAGTAAACCGTCAATTAAAGTAATTTCAAGCAATATCAATAAATATATTACAAACAAAACTGTACTGATTCCACAGAGTCTGATGTTGGGACAGTACAGTGCAATGATAAAGACTGCTTTCAATAATTGCCTGGGAGTACAGGGAGGAGGAATTGGAAAGGTTGGTGAATCGACAATAGCAGACTCAATTATCTGCTATCAGGCTTCTGTAGGTCATGCTATGGCTGCACTTCAGGATCTTCCTTTATGGGAAAGTGCATATGAAGCCGTTCCTACTATCAGTATGCATACCTGTAACGGACAATATAAAAATGAATATTCGGAAGAAGCATATGTAGAAGGAACCACTCCGGAAGAAATGGAACTTTTTGGCACTGGCCTCAGTTGGATTCATTATCCTTCTGTTAATATTGCAGCGTATGAAGATCAGAATGACAAATTTATTCTCAACGGAGATACCACAGAGTCAAAATATCGAAAAGATGTTTTCAACAAAAAAATAGAATATGCATTAAAAGAAAAAATTATTGAATGTGTGAAGAATGGAGATAAATATAGTTATTTCCTGAATGTGATTCCAGAAGACTGGGAGAATCTTGGTATTACAGCATATAAAGGAGAAAAAGGTCAGAAATTATTTGATTTCTGGGCTAACCAAAATCCAGGATCAAATGCTACATATAGGAAACCGATTATTCTTACAGGTTCTATGTTCTTTGAACAGCCATTTGATTTTTCAGGAATCATTGCTACAGAGAAATGGACCAATGAAAGAGTTAGCAAAGAACACAAAGCTTATATGAAACGTATTATGAGAAAAAATACTTACTTATATAGAGAACTGGAAAAAACGCTCAGCAAATACCGTGAAGTTATCAAAGAATGGGATGCAAAACAGGCTGTAAAGCAGCAGGGAAAACAAGCACAGATTTTCTGTGAACTGTATCTGTACCATGTGATCAACTGTGATGAAGACAGGTATGAATGGTCAGTTCTGGTGAATAAAAGAGGTGGAAACATTCCACTTCTGGATTTCAGCAAAAGGGAAAGAACAGGATTCGCGGAACTTGATAAAAAGCTGTATGGAGATGATTTGAAACTTTTTATTGTTTATAAAAAATTCTGTAAAATGTTGAAAGAAAATGTTATCACAATGGAACAGCTGGAAAATATAAAACAAGCTATTATAGATTCAGTTTCAGATAGGGAATTTGACGAAATGGTTGATGAGCGACTGGAAGTACTTAAAGGAGAGTTACAAAAATATCAGTCCAAACTTATGTCAAAAAATTATGCAGTTGATTTACTTGTGAGTTATAAACTTGATGTTGAAGATGTGGACATGCTGGGAGAAGCGGAATCTACCTGTAAATTTTATGAAATGGCACAGGCTGTTGCAGAAGCCAACGAATAAAATGGGACAGGAGGTAGCGTAAGATGCCAACAAATTTGAAGAAATTCAATGAACAGCAGGATGCACTGGTGATTTTTCTCAATTACCAGTGTGAAAATCGCAAAGAAATCATAGAAAGCTATTTAAAGGACTGTTTTGAGGATTTTTCTACAGAATATCTGCTTTTGGACTGTCTGGATAAAGAATATTGCAATATAACAGGAAAAGATATGTTTCAGCTGATTCGCAAAAAGGTGGATCAGCTGGAGATAAATCTGCCAGACAGTCAGAGACTGATTTTCTGTAGTTATATGCCAGTGGAAAATCTGAACGAGGAACAGTATACAATTATCAATAACCGTGTGAAGGAACTGGCAAAATTTCTTCCGGGAGTCAGCCAGCAACACATGTTCTGCTTCAGTTATGAAAAGAGCAGACCACTGGATGAGAAAAAAGACGAGGTTGTAGATGTTCTGAAAAAATTCGGAAAAGAATTCCCACCGGAAATTTCACATAGTGAATATCTGCTTTATGCAGCCGGATTTCAGACACTGGATATACAGGAACACGGTCTGGCACGACTCCTGCATGTACTGAGCAGAAAAGATTATCTAAAGGCAGTAAGACCCATTTACGGTGCAAATTATCTGAAAATGCTTCAGTATGCAGATTATTACGAAGATCGCGCATATTTTTGTCAGAGAGAAATAGATAAGATTAAAGCATGGAACACTCAGGAGAAAGATCCGGACCGTAACCAGTTTTATGTAAAAATCAGGGCGGCAGTACAGCCGGTTCTGGAAGAGTTCAGAAGAAGAAAGAACAGTTTTGAAGATAATATTCAGCTGTATCCGGCAAGCATCAGTGAGTATAGAAGACATTTTTTCTTCTGGCATGAGAGAGATGTTTCGGTAGATCATCCAATGGTTCAGAAACAGAAAAAACAGTTTGTAAAAAATATTGAAAAAGAAATGCTCAGGAATCTCAGCATAGGAGAATTGGAAGACTATGTAAAAAATGAACTGTACTATGAAGATTCCTGTGCATTAAAAGAAGAAATTCAGAACGGAATGTTTATGAAACGGGTTCTTGGTTCTGGTGAAAATGTGGAAGCAGATGAAGAAACAAAGCTGTTTTCTGCACATTGGCTTTCACAGATCAGCGAGAAACTTCTGGAAAACCTGGATGATCTGGAAGAACGAAAGATTGCTTTACATAAAAAACAGCAGAAATATTTGCGCGAACTAAAAAATGCAGGTAAATATTCCAATATCAATGACTGCTTTCAGAACATTAATCAGGATACAAAATTCAGACCAATGGCAGGCTATTTCCCTGAGATAAGTGATGTAATAGCACTTATTGGTGGAGAGTGTTATGATAACTGGCTTCACATGAATTACGATATTACAGGAATTGGCAATGCATTCAGATATGTGTCCATCTATCCCTGCGAAATCGTTGTACTGAAACAGGGAAATATTATAAATCTGAATAAAGATAATACAGAAGAAAAACTGAAAAAAATGCTGGATTAAGGAGCAGAGAAGTATGTTAAAAGATCGTATAAAAATATCAGATAAAATTTTTTCTGTATTTAAAGATCCAGAAGATGAAAACCGGCAGGCATATTACTGTGAGTTTACATTGAGGGAATCCGAAGAGGAACAGAAAGAGTACAGAAAAATTGAATACTGGCAACCTGGCAGAGCATGTGGAATCAGTCTGGAAGCTGGCAAACCTGTTTTTATCAGAGTAATTGAAAAATCAGGTGAACAGATTCTGGATACATTCTGTTTTTATCATTCTGGTGGCAAGCCACAGGGAGAGATTCAGTTTGATATCAGACCAAAAAGATTTTATGGCAAAGGTGCCCATATGATTACAGTAGAGTGGGTGGACTGTGAAGGGGAAGCCATAAACAGCCAGTACATAAAACTTCAGAATGATGACACAAAGGAATTGTATCCATTTCTGAAAAAATGCATAGAACCTTTAAATCCTGATGGGAAAAAATTACAGGATAAATATGTTTTTGTATTGCCAGAGGGAGATT
>OLPV01001917.1_pt1 | contig 14530 bp, 14 predicted proteins | sample 1671961 | NCBI WGS metagenome assembly OLPV01 (sample SAMEA3136630, study PRJEB25190) | human gut metagenome | biome: human gut; feature: human-associated habitat; material: faeces | place: Austria | collected 2013
ATGAAGAAGGTCAAGGATATGAAGGGTAATCCACTGCTGATCTGGGTAAATTCCTGGAGCATCGGCATGACACTGGACCGTAACCCGGGATTAAAACTGGCTGAATTCGGACGCCAGTAGTTATCACGTTCGACTTGAAAAAGACAGGAAAGTTTGTTATACTGTGTGTTAGAATTGATTAGGAGTGCCTGATTCGATTTGTGAAAGTACAAAAGCAGGTACGATCAGGAAACGCCGCAAAGGAGGTCTCCGGTATGGGAAAAGAAGAAGTTCAGAAGAATTATACAGTAACAAGCAGTGATGAAAAAGGACAGGTTCAGATATCCAATGAAGTAGTGACAATTATCGCAGGACTGGCAGCTACAGAAGTAAAAGGTGTGGCAAGCATGGTTGGCAATATCACCAACGAACTGGTCAGCAAGCTTGGTATCAAGAATCTTTCTAAAGGTGTGAAGATTGCCATTGAGAACGATGCAGTAAGCGTAGATCTTGCACTGAATCTTGATTATGGCTACAGTATTCCAAAGACCTGTGAGAAGGTTCAGGAAAAAGTAAAGACCGCCATTGAGAGCATGACAGGTCTTACAGTGGAGAATGTAAACATTAAGATTGCCAATGTGACAATGGAGAACGGAAAATAGAATATGTTGCGGTGGCAACCCACCGCAGGTGGAGAATCCTGCATGCAGGATTCTTTTTCTTATCAGAGAATTAAAGGAGTGTAAGATGAGCAGAAGAGAAATTCGGGAACATATCTTTAAGTTATTATTTTTACTGGAATTTTATAAGGGAGAAGAGCTGAACGAACAGGCAGAGCGTTACCTGGATGAAGTAGAAGAAGCAGTTCCGACAGAGGAAGAAGCAGCTTATATCCGCGGCAGATTCCACAAAATTGAAGAAAAGATCGAGGAACTGGACAAGATGCTCAATGAAGCATCCAAAGGATGGAAGGTAAACCGTATGTCCAAAGTGGATCTTGCGATCATGAGACTGGCTGTTTATGAGATGAAGATGGATGAAGACATTCCGGTTAAGGTTGCAATCAATGAAGCAGTGGAACTGGCAAAGAAGTTTGGCGGAGATGATTCACCAGCATTTGTAAACGGTGTACTGGCAAAACTGGCAGATTAGTCAGAAGAATTTATGGGAAACATATATACCATCAGGCAGGTAAACCGCTATATCAGCAACATGTTTACCCAGGATTTTATGCTGAACCGGATCTATGTGAAGGGAGAAGTATCTAACTGCAAGTATCATACATCCGGCCATATTTATTTTTCACTGAAGGACGATTCCGGAAGTCTGGCATGTGTCATGTTTGCGGGCAGCAGAAGTGGTCTGAAGTTTCACATGGAGAACGGACAGAGCGTAATCGTTCTGGGAAATGTCAGTGTGTACGAGCGGGACGGTAAATATCAGTTATATGCAAAGGAGATTGTGCTGGACGGCATTGGTCTGCTATATGAGAAGTTTCAGGCAATGAAGCAGGAACTGGAGGATATGGGGATGTTTGCCCCGGAATATAAGCAGCCCATTCCTGTTTTTTCCAGACGTGTGGGAATTGTGACTGCACCGACAGGTGCGGCAATCCGGGACATCATGAATATTTCCTATCGGAGGAATCCCTATGTACAGCTTATATTATATCCTGCACTGGTACAAGGCGAGGGTGCGGCAGACAGCATTGTGCGTGGAATTGAGATACTGGATCAGAGTGGCGTGGATGTGATCATTGTCGGAAGAGGCGGTGGATCCATGGAGGATCTTTGGGCATTTAACGAAGAAATCGTGGCAAGGGCGATTTTTAACTGTACCACACCGATCATTTCTGCGGTAGGTCATGAGACGGATGTGACGATCGCTGATTATGTAGCGGATCTTCGAGCACCGACACCGTCGGCGGCAGCGGAACTTGCTGTCTTTGATTATCGCGGCTGGCAGGAAGTGCTCGCAGGTTATGTGCGGAGACTGGAGCTGTCTATGGACAGCAGACTGGAGATGACCAGACAGAGACTGACTGAGAAGGCAGCACGTCTGGCGTATCTCAGTCCTGAAAACCAGATCCGGGAGAAACGGATGTATCTGCTGCGGGCGGAAGAGAAACTTACCGAGCGGATGGAAAAGAAGCTGCAGATGGAGAAAACAAGACTGTATCTGTATGCGGAACGGTTGCGCGGCGTATCTCCACTCGAAAAACTGCAGCAGGGACTTGGCTATATGGAACATGAGGACGGAACCCGGATCTCTTCGGTAAACCAGGTTACGGTGGGAGAACGGATGAAAACTTATGTGAAAGATGGTGTGATCTGGTCGAATGTAGAAAAAACAGAGCATTCGGAGGAGTGGAATGCCAGTAGAGACAAAGAACCGGATAACTGTGAATAGCTGTCACTGACAGGTATTAGAAATAGAAAAGAGACAGAGTATATGCCAAGAAAAACAGTAAGCATGGAAGAGGCGTTTCAGGAACTTGATGCGATCCTGGAAAAGCTGGAAGGAAAAGATATTTCGCTGGAAGATTCTTTTGCCTTATATCAGAAAGGTATGGAACTGGTGAAAACGTGTAACAGTAAGATTGACACGGTAGAGAAAAAAATGATAACCATTACAAAATGATGAAAAATCCCGTAAGGTTGGTGAACAGAGTGAATTTTGAAAAAGAATTGCAGGAAAAGAAACTGGAATGCGAAGACATGATTCGAAAGTATCTTCCGAAAGAAGAAGGCTTTGCCGCACAGCTGGCAGAAGCTATGAATTACAGCATGGAAGCCGGTGGAAAACGGCTGCGTCCGATCCTGATGGGAGAGACATATCGGATGTTTGGAGGAACATCGGCTATCATTGAGCCATTTCAGGCGGCGATGGAGATGATCCACACATCTTCTCTGATTCACGATGATCTCCCGGCAATTGATAACGATTTGTACCGGCGGGGAAAAAAGACTACCCATGCGGTATATGGGGAAGCACTGGGAATCTTAAGCGGAGATGCATTATTGAATTATGCATATGAGACAGCCGTGCAGGCTTTTGAGCTGGAACCGGAAAGTACCAGGATCGGAAAGGCACTTGCCATCTTAAGCCGGAAAACGGGTGTTTACGGAATGCTTGGCGGACAGTGTGTAGATGTGGAAGCAGCAGGGAAAAATATTACCAGAGAGAAACTGGATTTTATTTACCGGCTGAAGACCAGCGCACTGATCGAGGCATCGATGATGACCGGAGCGGCACTTGCAGGGGCATCGAAGGAACAGATACAGCAGATCGAAGCGGCCGCAAGGGACATTGGACTGGCATTTCAGATACGGGATGACATTCTCGATGTGACCAGTACGGTGGATGAGCTTGGCAAGCCGGTATTCAGCGATGAGAAAAACGAAAAAATGACGTATGTAACGATCGAAGGTATCGAAAAAGCAAAGAAAGATGTAGAGGAGATTTCGAAACGTGCCATCTGTGCATTGAAATCCATGGAAAAAGAAAATGAATTTCTGGAAGAACTGGTGATAAGCCTGGTTGACCGGAAAAAATAAGGAGCGGTTCCATATGGTATTAGAGAAGATCAATCATCCAAATGATATCAAAAATCTGGATAAAGAGGAATTGCCCCTGCTTGCAGAAGAGATCCGGGAGTTTCTGATCCGGACGATCAGCGAAGGCGGCGGACATCTGGCATCGAACCTCGGTGTGGTAGAACTTACCATGGCGATGCATCTGGTGTTTGATCTGCCGGAAGACAAGATGATCTGGGATGTCGGACATCAGTCCTACACGCACAAGATTTTAACCGGGCGTAAGTTGGGGTTTGCCACTTTACGGCAGTATGGCGGGATGAGCGGCTTTCCAAAGACACAGGAAGATCCGGCGGATGCATTCAATACCGGGCACAGCTCCACTTCCATTTCTGCAGGACTTGGCATGGCGCAGGCGAGGGAACTGACCGGTGACAATTATTATGTGGTCTCTGTGATCGGAGACGGGGCACTGACCGGCGGTATGGCATACGAAGCAATGAACAATGCTTCCCGCATGAAAACCAATTTTATTATTGTGTTAAATGATAACCAGATGTCGATCTCCGAAAATGTGGGAGGAATGAACCAGTATCTGAATTCTTTCCGCACCTCGGACGCATATTTGGATTTAAAAGACGGTGTGACAAATTCACTGAACCGGATTCCGGTTGTGGGGGAACGGATGGTCAAACGGATCCGGAATGCCAAAAGCGGTATCAAACAGCTGTTTGTTCCGGGAATGTTTTTTGAAAATATGGGGATCACATATTTAGGTCCGGTGGATGGCACCAACATAAAAGAAATCCGAAAAGTGCTTGCGGAAGCAAAGCGTGTGCGCGGTCCGGTGCTGGTTCATGTACGCACGATCAAGGGAGAGGGATATCTTCCTGCCGAGCGTCATCCGGCGCGCTTCCATGGAACGGGACCGTTTGACATTGACACCGGTGTTCCGTTGTATCATCAGGAAAAAGCGCATTACACGGATGTGTTTTCCACAGTCATGCGCAAAATGGGGGAGCGGGAGCCGAAGGTGGTTGCGATTACCGCAGCGATGGCAGACGGAACCGGTTTAAAGAGATTTAAAAATCTTTTCCCGGAACGTTTTTTTGATGTGGGAATTGCCGAGGAGCATGCAGTGACGTTTGCGGCCGGCATGGCAAAGGCTGGGCTTAAACCGGTATTTGCGGTGTATTCTTCCTTTTTACAGCGTGCCTATGACCAGGTGCTGCATGATGTGTGTGCACAAAACCTTGCGGTTGTGTTTGCCGTAGACCGTGCAGGATTAGTCGGAAAGGATGGCGCCACGCATCAGGGAATTTTTGACCTGTCGTATCTGTCAAGTATTCCGAACCTGACGGTTATGGCTCCGAAAAGCAAATGGGAGCTTTCCGATATGCTCAAGTATGCGATTGCTGCAGAGGAACCGGTGGCGATCCGTTATCCGCGCGGAGAAGCCTGCGATCTTTGGAAAGATCAGCGGGCACCGATTCAAAAAGGCTGTGCGGAAGTACTCGCCGAGGGTACAGAGGTTGCACTTTTTGCAATCGGTTCGATGGTGGAAACCGCCTGGCAGGTAAGAAAAAAACTGGCAGAAAAAGGAATCACGACAACGGTGGTAAATGCAAGATTTGCCATGCCACTGGATAAAAACTGCCTGCGGAAACTGGCAAAATCCCATCCGCTTCTTGTGACGATGGAAGAGAACGTGGCAAGCGGGGGATTTGGAGAGCATGTGGCTGCATTTCTGGAGGAAGAAGCACTGCATACAAAGGTCCTCAGGATTGCAATTTCTGACTGCTTTGTGGAACATGGAAGTGTTGGCGAATTAAAAAAAGCACTGGGACTGGATGCAGATTCCGTGACGGAAAAAATATTAGCAGAATTACCGGAGGAATTATGAAAGAACGATTGGATGTACTTCTTGTAAAACGTGGTCTGGCACCATCGCGGGAAAAGGCAAAGACCATGATTATGGAAGGCAATGTATTTGTCAACAATAACCGGGAGGATAAGGCGGGAAGCACTTTTGCAGAGGATGCTCCGATTGAGATCCACGGAAATACATTGAAATATGTCAGCCGCGGCGGTCTGAAACTGGAAAAAGCGATGACACATTTTTCCATTTCCTTAGATGGCATGGTGTGCATGGACATCGGTGCTTCGACGGGCGGGTTTACGGACTGCATGCTGCAGAACGGGGCAAAGAAAGTGTATTCCGTCGATGTGGGATATGGCCAGTTTGCATGGAAACTGCGCCAGGACCCAAGGGTTGTCTGTATGGAAAAAACAAACATCCGCTATGTCACACCGGAAGATATCGAGGATGTGCTCGATTTTGCTTCGGTGGATGTCTCCTTTATTTCCCTGACCAAAGTGCTCCCGGCGGCATATGCACTGTTAAAGGACGGCGGACAGATGGTATGTCTGATCAAACCACAGTTTGAAGCCGGACGGGAAAAAGTGGGAAAGAAAGGCGTGGTACGTGATAAGGCCGTTCACGAGGAAGTGATCGAGAGGATCATTACCTTTGCACTGGAAAACGGATTTTCGGTACACCATCTGGAATACTCACCGATCAAGGGACCGGAGGGAAACATCGAGTATCTCGTGCATATTGAAAAATCGGACGAAGCAATAAAGGAGGAATCCGTGGATATTCACGCAGTTGTGGAAGCAGCACACGGAGAATTGGATAAGTAGATGCGTAAATTTATGCTGATCACGAACCGGTACAAAGATCGTGATCTGACACTCTCAAACGAAATTGTCTCGTACATACAACAAAAGGGCGGCAGTGCTGCAATCTGTGTCAGCAATGTGGAGGATGATAACCAGAAAGATTTTGCACTTTCCGAGATTCCGGCAGACACGGAATGTATCCTTGTTCTCGGCGGAGACGGCACGTTAATCCGCGCAGCAACCAAGGTGGAGGCGCTGCAGATTCCGCTGATCGGTGTCAACCTTGGGACACTGGGGTATCTGTGTGAGCTTGAGGAAGCTACCGTATTTCATGCCATTGACTGTCTGATGCAGGATGATTGCATCATGGAAGAGCGGATTGTTCTGACCGGCGAAAAAATTGGCGGAAACGGCGCACATATGGCATTGAATGATGTCGTGATCCACTGGTCCGGGGATCTGTCCATGCTGCTTTTAAATGTGTATGTCAATGGGGAATATCTGACAACTTACCACGCAGATGGCGTGATTGTTGCGACACCGACCGGTTCCACAGGGTATAATCTTTCCACCGGAGGTCCGATCGTGGACCCGAAAGCAAGGGTACTTCTTCTGACACCGATCAATGCACATGACTTAAACTCCAAAAGCATTGTGTTTGGAGCGGAGGATGTTGTGGAGATTAAGATGGGAAGCAGACGGTTTCAAAAGGACGAGACGGCATGTGTCAGCTTTGACGGGGACACACCGGAGCATCTGCACGTGGGAGACCGTGTGCGGATTGCACAGGCACAAAGTACCATCTGGATCTGCAAAATCAGTAACCAGAGTTTCCTGGAAATACTGAGGAAAAAGATGAGACCGTAGGACGCAAAGGAGGACATATGAAAACAACACGACAGGCAAAGATACTCGAATTGATTCAGAAAAAAGATGTGGAAACACAGGAAGAATTGTCCGCATATCTCGAAAAAGAAGGGTTTCAGGTTACCCAGGCAACCGTATCCCGTGATATCCGTGAACTGAAGCTGACAAAGATTTCGACCGACAACGGCAGACAAAAATATGCGGTGATTACGGACGCGGATTCCAATATGATGGAAAAATATGCAAGGGTTCTCAGGGAAGGATTTTTGTCCGTGGATGCAGCGGAAAATATCGTTGTGATCAAAACCGTGTCCGGTATGGCGGGAGCCGTTGCGGCTGCAGTAGATGCCATGCGTATGCAGGAGATTGTCGGCTCACTTGCGGGAGACGACACGATTCTGTGTGTGATCCGTACGTCCGATGACGCGGTGCACATCATGAAAAAGCTTCGGAAAATTGTAGAACAGTAATAAAAATGCTTCGGAAAAGTAGAAGGAGAATGTATGTTACAAAATCTACATGTGAAGAACCTCGCTCTTATTACAGAAACAGAGGTAGAATTTAAAGAAGGACTTAATATTTTGACAGGAGAGACCGGTGCCGGTAAATCCATCATCATTGGTTCGGTTGCACTGGCACTCGGAGAGAAGGTTCCAAAGGAACTGCTCCGGGATAACGAAGAGACCGCACTTGTGGAGCTGGTCTTTTCGGTTGAAAACCCAAAGGTTCTGGATGCGATCCGGCAACTGGGCATAGAAACAGAGGATGAAACAGTAATATTAAGTCGTAAGATAACTTCCGGAAGGGCAATTGCGCGGATCAATGGAGAAGCAGTGTCTGCTTCCCGGTTAAAAGAGGTGGCGTCCCTGCTCATCGATATTCACGGACAGCATGAGCACCAGTCCCTTCTTTCCAAAAAGAAACATCTGGAAATCCTCGATGCCTATGCAAAAGACGCGCTGGGAGAAAAAAAAGAGCGTCTTGCCGCCTGTTATCAGGAATACCGGAAACTGAAAAAAGAGTGGGAGTCCTCGTCTTTGGATACCGAGGAGCGCGCCAGAGAGTTGTCGTTTCTTGCGTATGAAGTAAAGGAAATCGAAGAGGCACAGCTTTCCGTCGGGGAGGATACCCGGCTGGAAGAACAGTATCGCAGATTTGCAAACGCAAAAAAGATCATGGATGCCATATCGGCTGCCGGTGCAGCTACCGGGGGAGACGGCGGTACCGGAGAGAATGCATCGGAACTTATCAGCCGTGCCCTGCGGGAAGTCAGTTCGGTTTCGGCATATGAGGAGCGCATTGCGCAGATGGAACAGATGCTTACCGATATTGATAATCTGCTGAGCGATTTCAATCATGAGATTTCTTCCTACCTGTCGGGGGAGGAATTTGATGACGAAGTCTTTTATCAGACCGAAAAGAGGCTTGATGAGATCAATCACCTGAAATCCAAGTATGGAAATACGATGGAAGAGATTCTGCAGTCAGCGGAAGAAAAAACAAAGCGTATTGCCGTATTACAGGATTATGATAAATACTTAAATGATCTTTTAACTTCCATGAACCGGAAGAAAGAAGAATTGGACGGGCTGTGTGCAGAGGTTTCCGGAATCCGGAAGAAAGCGGCAAAGGGATTGACGAAAGCGATTGCACAGGCACTTGAAGATCTGAATTTTTTAGATGTGCAGTTTACGATGGAATTCCGGAAGACGGAGTACAGTGCCGGAGGCTGGGATGAGGCAGAATTTATGATCTCCACCAATCCGGGAGAACCGTTAAAGCCTCTGGGAAAGGTTGCTTCCGGCGGAGAACTTTCCCGTATTGCGCTCGCGGTCAAGACCGTCATGGCGGATACGGATGAGATTCCTACGTTGATCTTTGATGAGATTGACAGTGGAATCAGCGGGCGTACGGCACAGATGGTATCGCAGAAGATGAAACTGCTGGCAAAGACGCACCAGATCATCTGCATCACTCATCTGCCGCAGATTGCTGCCATGGCAGATGCCCATTTCCTGATTGAAAAATCGGTGGAGCATGCGTCCACGGTTTCCCGGATTCATCCGCTGCGGGAGGAGGAAAGTATCGAGGAACTGGCGCGGATGCTTGGCGGCGTGGAGATCACGGATACGGTTTTACAAAACGCACGCGAGATGAAACGTCTGGCAGAAAAATACGAATAGATAAAACCAAAGTCCGCATACTAAAGGTATCCGAGAAGATAGGAGAACCTTTGGCATGCGGTCTTTTTATATGCGTATATTCAAAAATATTATCTGTATTTATGTTCTGGCGCTGTGCTGCTTTGCCTATGCCACCATGATACATGCCATTCCCGATCATGTATACGTGCAGGAGGGGCAGAAACTGGAACTGGACAAAAAAATTCCGGTCACACTGGCAATGTCCACAAAACCGCAATCCGTTATGGCACAGATCGGGGCGCGGACGTTTCAGGCAATGAAGCAGGAACGGGCAGTGGAAACGTGCAGCCAGCTGAAGCAGGGGGAATATACACTGACCTGCTATCTGTTTGGCATCCTTCCTATGAAAGAGGTGCAGGTTTCCGTGGTGAACGGAAAATCTTTATACGTGAGCGGACAGGTGGTAGGCATCTACGGGGCTGCCCAGGGAGTGCTGGTGCTGGGATCCGGCCCGGTGGAAACTGTGGACGGAAGCAGCGCACAGCCGGCAGAACACATTGTATTTCCGGGGGATTATATTACTGCTGTAAATGGGAAAGCGGTCACAAAAAAAGAAGAACTGATGGAGCGGATCAATCAGTACGGGGAACAACCGGTGGTGCTGACCCTGTGGCGCGGAGCCGAGCAGATTCAGGTATCGGTGGAGCCGGTTGAGGCAGCAGAACACAAAGGCTATCGTCTGGGACTCTGGGTGAAAGATGACATGGCAGGGATCGGCACGCTGACCTATTTTGATCAGGACGGAAACTTCGGGGCACTGGGACACGGAATCGGAAACGGACAGACCAAAGACCTGCTCCGTCTGTCAGACGGCCGGCTGTACAAAGCACAGGTGCTCGGTATCAAAAAAGGTGTCCGGGGAACACCGGGAGAGCTGGAGGGAGTTGTCTATTATGGGAAAGACAACCAGATCGGAGAAGTGTCCAGCAATACACAAATCGGTATCTATGGCACGTTGACGAAAAACTTCCGGGAAGAAAAGAAAAACGAAAGTCTGTTGTGTCCGGTCGGTTACAAACAGGAGATTCAGACAAAGGATGCGGTAATTCTGTCGGATGCGTCCGGGGAACTGCAGTCGTATCGCATCGTAATTGATGATCTTGATTATACACCGGGAGATAAAAATAAGGGAATCCGTTTTCATGTGGAGGATGAGAACCTGCTGAAGCTGACCGGCGGAATCGTGCAGGGACTCTCCGGAAGCCCGATCCTGCAGGACGGAAAACTGATCGGTGCCGTGACCCATGTGCTTGTTAACGATCCAACGAAAGGATATGGCATTTTTGTGGAGGAAATGACGGTAAATAAAATAGGACAAAAGACCTAGATGTGAAATCTGCACAAAAAAAGAAACGGTCAAATGCAAAAAAGTTATATTTTATACATGAAAAAGGATTGCAATAGAGAACCAAAAAGGTTATAATAATCATTAATTGCTCGAAATTATTCGAAAATAATAAATGTTTAACGTAGTGGGAGTATTACATGGATAAGTTGGTAGGGTTTGCCCGGAAGAAGCGACTGGGCGATCTGCTTGTGGATGCAGGAGTCATTTCGCAGGATCAGCTGGTAAAAGCGTTACAGGTCCAGAAAACAGAAAAACAGGGAGAGCGTCTCGGAGTGGTACTTCTAGATCTGGGGTTTACAGACGAAAAACAGATCGTAGAGGCACTGAAGGCACAGCTGAAAATACAGAGTGTCGATCTGTCAACCCTGCGCATCCCGGAGGAAATCATTCGGCTTTTGGACGAGGCAGTGCTGCGGAAGTATAATCTGATTCCGTTTAAGTTCAATGAGAAAAATCCCAATCTTTTGTGCGTGGCAATGAGCGATCCGCTGGATATCCGGGCGATGGACGATGTTTCCATCATTACCGGGTGTCAGGTGGAGCGTTTTGCTGCAACCCCGAGTGATATTGCGGCAGCCATCGACCGTTACTATGGAAATGCAGAAGCCCTGCGTGTGGCAGAACAGTATACAAGGGAAAAGCAGGAACAGGCAAAAGCCAGGGCAGCCCTAGATCCCGGGAGTGGAAACGATGAGAACAATGTCCAGCAGGCACCGATTGTCAAACTGTTAGGACAGATCATCGAGCAGGCAGTCCACAAGAGAGCCAGCGATATCCATATCGAGCCGATGGAAAATCAGGTGCGGATCCGGTTTCGTGTGGATGGCGTGCTGCACGAAGCCATGCGGCACGACATCAGCCTGCATGCCGCACTGATCGCAAGAATTAAAATTGTCAGCGGACTTGACATTTCTGAAAAGCGTCGCCCACAGGATGGTCGTGCGACCAGCATTGTGGACCGGCAGGAATACGACATCCGTGTGTCCGTGCTTCCGACCGTCTACGGGGAAAAGGTCGTTATGCGTCTCGCACAGAAAAAAGCACTGACATTGGACAAGCGGGATCTGGGATTCCCGGAGGAAGAATTAAAAAAATTTGATCATATCCTAAGCCATCCGAACGGGCTTATTCTCGTCACGGGACCGACCGGAAGCGGTAAATCCACCACACTGGCATCTTTGATCGATGTCATCAATAAAGAACGGAACGAACATATCATTACACTCGAAGATCCGATCGAGTATTTACATAAGCATAACCGGTCCATCGTAAACCAAAGGGAGATCGGGCTGGATACCGATTCCTATGGAAATGCGCTCCGTGCGGCACTCCGTGAGGATCCGGACATCATCCTTGTGGGGGAGATGCGAGACTTTGATACGATTTCCACTGCCATCACGGCAGCAGAAACCGGACATCTGGTATTCTCCACCCTGCATACCATCGGTGCGGCACCTACCATTGAGCGTATTGTCGATGTGTTCCCACCTCACCAGCAGAACCAGATCCGCTCGCAGCTGGCATCGGTTCTTGAGGCGGTAATTTCCCAGCAGCTTCTGCCGACGATCGACGGGAAATCCCGTGTGGCGGCATTTGAAGTCATGCTCGGTACCCCGGCGATCAAAAACCTGATCCGGGAGGATAAGGCACACCAGATTCCATCCATCATGCAGACGAGCAAGAAGATTGGCATGCAGACGATGGATGATTCCTTATTCAGCCTGTACCTGAAACACAAAATCGATGCGGCAAATGCCGTAGAGTATGCACAGGATACAGGAAACATGCAGCAGAAGCTGTTTTAAAAAGGAGTTAAGACATGGCAAGTTATAAATACGAAGTGGTCGGGGCCGATGGAAAACCAAAAACCGGCACCATCGAGGCCGTGAACATGGAAGTCGCTTCGGCAGAACTCAAATCCGGCGGCAACACCATCGTTTCCATCACAAGAGCCAACGCATTTAACAAAGATCTCGAAATCCATATCGGAAAAGCCGTCAGCGTCCGCGAAATGAGCGTATTCTGCCGCCAGTTTGAGAGCGTATTAAATGCCGGTGTGACCGTCGTCGAGGCACTCGACATGCTATCCGAGCAGACCGAGAACAAACCGTTTGCCAACGCAATCGCAGAAGTGCGGGATTCCGTACAGCGCGGGGAGACCCTCGCCGTTGCGATGGCGGAGCACCCGAAGATTTTTCCAAACCTCATGGTGCAGATGGTTGCCGCCGGGGAATCCTCCGGTGGACTGGATAAAGCATTCAGCCGTGTGGGAAGTCAGTTTGAAAAAGAAGCCCACCTGAAGGGGCTGATCATCAAGTCGGCGATTTATCCGGTCATCCTGATTCTTGTTATTATCGTTGTCGTAGCCATCATGATGATTAAGATTGTGCCTACCTTTACTTCCCAGTTTGACGAAGTCGGCGGAAAACTGCCGGGCATCACGCTTGCAGTCATGGCAGTCAGTGATTTCTTTGTGCACAGCTGGTATTTTATTGTTGCCATCATCGCAGGGATTGCCATATTTATCCATGCGTGGAAAAAGACAGAGGGCGGGGCACATATATTAGGAAAATTTATTCTAAAGGTACCGCTGGTCGGCCCGCTCAGCATCAAGACGGCATCCTCGCGCATGACGCGAACCCTGTCTACACTGATGGGTTCCGGTGTCCAGCTGGTGGATGCACTCGGGCTTGTGACCGAGATGATGGGGAATGCCGTGGTTAAGCAGGCATTAAAAGATGCGACCGAAGAGGTCAGCCGTGGAATCCCGCTCTCGAAGCCACTGGCAGATTCCGGGGTCTTCCCACCGATGGTCTACCACATGATAGAGATCGGCGAGGAAACCGGTAATATGGAAGACATGCTCGACAAAGTCGCAGCATATTATGATGAAGAGGTGGAGTCGGCGACCGAGGCACTGCTTGCCGCGATGGAACCGCTCATCATCATCGTGATGGCAGTTATTGTGGTGCCGATCGTCCTTGCGATCATGATGCCGATGTACAGCCTGTACGACAGCATCGGAGCCTGACCGCAGGCAGAAGAAGGGTTGTTACATGTCTGCCATGAGACATGTGATGATAGATACATAAAAATATATTCCAAAAAGGAGAACAAAGGGTATGAAGAAAATTATGGAACTGCTTCAGAACATGAAAGCAAAGAATGAAAAGAAGGATAACAAAGGTTTCTCTCTCGTAGAGTTGATTATCGTTATCGCAATTATGGCAATTTTGGTAGGTATTGTTGGTACACAGGTAATTCCGTATATTAATAAGTCACGTAAAGCGAAAGATATACAGCAGCTGAGTGCATTATGCACAGCAGCAACAACCGCTTATTCATCTAATGCTTCTGTATGCACTGATGCAAGTTATACAATTACAATTAATGGTTCTGGTGTAACAGTTGCGTCAGGAACTGAGTCTGATAAATTGCAAAATGATTTTATAGATATTTCTAAAATTACAAAATTAAGTGATTTAGGATTTGAATCTACTGAAGGAAAAGCAATTGGAACAATTACCATTCAATGCCAGGATACTGCGCCGATGGTTTCGGTATCAGAAGATACTGGTAAATTTGAAAAGATTACATCTAAATAATAATTAGGAGAAACAAATGCTAACTCAACTTACGATTTTTCTTTATATTGTTATATTTTTATACGGAATCGTCATCGGCAGTTTCTTAAACGTGCTGATCTTCCGTATCCCGAAAAAAGAGAATATCGTGCAGTCCTCGCACTGTATGAACTGCGGGCATAAGCTGGGCTGGCGGGACATGGTTCCTGTATTTTCCTACATAATTCTTCGGGGCAGATGCCGGCAATGTGGTGCTAGGATTTCCATACAGTACCCATTAATCGAGGCTTTAAATGGTGTGCTGTATGTGGTCGTTTTCATGGCGGGCGG
>OLPV01001923.1_pt1 | contig 14508 bp, 11 predicted proteins | sample 1671961 | NCBI WGS metagenome assembly OLPV01 (sample SAMEA3136630, study PRJEB25190) | human gut metagenome | biome: human gut; feature: human-associated habitat; material: faeces | place: Austria | collected 2013
TTCCGTGGCCTCCACGGCGGCGGGGGTGGTCAGCCCCTCCTTGTGCCAGCGGTTCAAGATGCTGTTCATATAGCTCCACTTAAATTCCTGGAGGTTGAAGAGGGTGCGGTCGCGGGCCAGGAGCAGCAGCTCGTCGGAAAAGCCCAGACGGATCCAGCTCTCCAGATAGTCCCGCTCCTGGGGCACGGGGGTGCGGCTCTCGCCAAAGAGGAGCTGAAGGATCTCGGTCCCCCGGCTGTCCAGGCGGCTCATGCGCTGGAGGTGGGCGTCGGCGGCGTCCAGGGTGGTGATGCCGGCCTTTTCCCACTTGACCGCCTCCCGGCGGATCAGGGGCAGGGTGGTGGTGCGGCCGGGGCCGCCCTTTTTGGCCTTTTCGTTGCACCAGCCCGCCAGGGTCAGGATGACCTCCGGGGGCAGGCCCAGGAAGTCATAGATCATATACAAAATTTTCAGGTCGGAGGGGGAGAGGATCTTTCCCAGCAGATGCTCCATGGCCGGGACCAGAGGCTTGAATTTTTCGTTGTTCATGGCCTGGGCGATGTCCTCGCTGGTGTACTCCGGGGGCCGCTCGTCGGCCAGCTTCACGGGCCGCTGGGGGGCCACCGGCGTGTCCGAGCGGAGCAGGCCAAGCTGGATGAGAACGCTGCGGGCGGCCTCCACCCGCTCCGCGCCCCAGGGGAGCGCCCCGCTGGTCTGGCCCGTGGCCAGACAGAGATAGAGCAGGGCGGCGTCGCCGTTGCCGGATTTGGACAGCTTTTCCACCGCCTTGCGGTGCAGGCCGATGATATTGCCGGGCAGAAGCAAGTCTTTTGCCATGGGCAGGGCCTCCTTTCATGGGAAGAAATGATCTGCCTTATTGTACCGAAAAATCGCGGGTTCGTAAAGAGGGCAGGAAAAGAGTCTATGCCCTTTTGGGGATAGGGGAGAAGAGAATTCGATGAAAATTGACAAGCTCTCTGATTTTATGCTAAAAGCGGTAAATAAGAAGTGGTGTACCGATGTTACAGAAATGAAATATGGTGCCAGGGGCGAGAAAGCCTATCTCAGCGCTATTCTGGACTTGAAGAGCAGAGATATTGTTTCCTTTGCAATTGGCAGGCACAACAACAACCAGCTCGTATTTGAAACCTTCAATTGGCAATCCAGAAGTACCCAGATGCACACCCATTGTTTCATAGTGACCGGGGCTTCCAGTACACGAGCAAGCAGTTCAAGGACATGCTGGAAAAACAGGGAATGCGGCAAAGCATGTCTCGTGTTGGCAGATGCATTGACAATGGTCCGATGGAGGGCTTCTGGGGCATCCTGAAGTGTGAGATGTATTATCTAAACCATTTTGAAACCTATGAGGAACTTGTTCATGCTGTAGGCCATTTATCCATTACTACAACCACCAGCGACGTCAACACCGGCTAAATTGCCTTGCACCAATGGATTACCGCAGCTTGCTGGAAGCTGCATAAAAGAAAACCAGGACCTCATTTCTGAAATCCTGGAAAAACTTTTTGTTTTTTCATCTGTCTACTTGACAGGGAGCGGTTCATCACTTCTTTTTGTCATCGTTATGATGCTGCTGTTTGGGGACAGGATAGCTTACACTCAGTATACCAAAGTTCGACAGGTTCTGCAAGCAGAAAGCGCTTTCTCGGACAGCAGGCGAAATACTGGACCTTATCGGCAGAATATGCTATCCTGTTCGTAATAAGACAGGGAAAGAGAGGGATTTTTATGGTACGATACCTGCATTCGATCCTCCTGGCCGGACTTCTGGCTGGGGTGCTGGCCCTGGGTCTGGGTGTTGGCGCTGCGGCCACGGCCCCGATGGAGCCGTTTGTCCCACCGAAAGCCCCCACAGAGCCAAGTGATCCAGAGACAAACGGCGAGATGTACGGCTGGGGTACAGGCGGTGCCAGCCTCGTCTACGACCGCTCTGTCTGGTATGTCCGCGAGAAGAAGACCAGGGGCATCAACAGCGGGGAGTGGCAGAGCGAGACCTATAATGAACACGGTGACATCGTCGGTCGGGCGTACTCCTCTGGTAAGAAGCTTCATTTCCGCCATTGCTACACGCCTGACGGGGCGCTTCTTTCGGATGCGAGCCAGTCCTGTGTCTATGATGAGCAGGGGCGGCTGATCGACTACACGAACCTCGTGGATGATATTTGGATGGGCGGACCGATCCGCTATCACTTCACCTATCGCTACGGCACCGATGCCGAGGGCCGGACCTATGGTGAAAAAGTCGATGCAGACACCGGTCTGCCCCTGCTTCGCACCACCTTCGATGCCCAAGATCGTCCGATTCAGATCGTCGATCTGGACAAAAACGGGAACGCGACCGACGACGGCGTGCAGTATACCTACGACGCAGCGGGCCGTCTGACGAAGCGCGAGATCTGGGGCCGCAATACCTGCACCTGGAGCTACGACGATGCAGGGCATCTGATCGCCTATACCGATACTCCCTCCTGGGGGGAACCCGTGCGTGTGCGCTATGACTACGACGACAGGGGCTGCTTCCTCGGGGCCTATTATGGCGACAGCACGACACCGCGCACGACCTTCCACTACGACGCGCAGGGACGGCTCATCTCCTGGGAACGGGACGAATATTCTTGCCGGTATACTTATAATGAAAAGGGACAGCTCCTGCGTGCGACTTCCGAGGATGGACGCTGGCAGGAATTCTCCTATGACGCCGAGGGCAGGACAGCCTCCATCCGGTCGGACTCCGCCGAGACCACCTATCGCTACGCCCGGTACGGCAGCTTTCTGGATGTGGATGAGAGCGACTGGTATGCCCCGTATATCCAGAGCATGGCCGACAAAGGTCTGTTAAAGGGGATGGAGGACGGGACCTTTTCCCCCAACGCGAACATGACCGTCGCCGAGGCGATCACCCTGGCCGTCCGCATGGCCGCAGACGAGGGGCAGAGCTTCCGACAGGGGCAGCCGTGGTATCAGGTCTATATTGATTGGGCAAAGACGCACGATCTGCCGTGGGAGTACGCCGACTACAACGCGAAGATCACCCGGACTGAGTTTGCCCAGCTCTTCGCGGCGGTGTATCGCAGCAGTGAGACAATGCAGAAAACGGTGCAGCCGATCAACACCGTGCCGGACGGCTCCATCCCCGATGTGGCGATGGACGATGCGAACGCGGCGGACATCTACCTGCTCTACCGTCTGGGCGTCCTGGCGGGCAGCGATGAGGCGCACCACTTTGCGCCAGACAGCCAGATCCTCCGTAGCGAGGTGGCAGCAATCGCCTGCCGTCTGCTCAACGAGGGCCGCCAGAGCTTCTCTATCACATGACAAGCTGTTTATAACACTTATATAATTATTTCCAATCGAGATCACGCACGCGAAGCCGGGAGCTTTTCCGGCGGTATCCCCGCCAGCAGCAGCACCCCGGCCCAGGCCAGCACCAGCTCCGGGGCCACCCCCGCAAAGCCCCGCAGGGGCACCTCCTGCGGCTCCAGGCTCCGGCCGGCCAGGGTGACGACCTCCCGCTGGAGCGCCAGGCACAGCCCGTGCCGCCCTCCAAAAGCCCAATGCGGTGCATCGCCATTCCCCCTTTTCTCCCCATAGTGTGAAAAAAAGTCGCAGAAATTATGCATTGGGCATTGTCGTTGTTTCCCGATGAGCGATTCGAGCAAAATTGACAAGCTCTCCTATCCTATGCTAAAATAAGTCTGCCCTGTTTCCAGGGCAGGAAAGAGCGCTGTGATCATACGGCAGGCGGTTCGGCCACTCCCTCCGAAAGGAGGTGACGCCTATGCCGATTATTTTGACGTTGCATGTCTTCGGACTTACCGTGACGATCAGAATAAAAAAGCAAAACCGCCACTCGGCCAAGTGACGGTTTTGTTGACATAAGTGATATGTCCAATAACACCATTTCGGGCTGAACCGCTTGTCGCAGCGCCCTTTCTTTACATTTATGGTAACAGGGAAATCTTTTTTTGTCAAGTTCTCTGCCACGGGAAAATACACCGGGCGGGGAACTTTTTTTGCTGTCATAGCATATCTAGGATGATCGAGAGCAGGTCTTGGATCTGCTTGCGGTTTTCTGGTTTTAGATCTGTGATGCGGCGTGCAATGGCCAGGGCTTCTTGCTCCTGTGCGTCCAGGCCGAACAAGATCCGGTCTGCGCTGACGCCAAGCAGGAGACACAGGCGCTGCAATGTTTCCAGGGAGATCCCGGAAACCCCGCGCTCGATCGCGCTGAGGTGGTTCGGCGTGATGTCCAGTAATTCCGAGAGGGTGTCCTGCGTGTACCCTGCCTCTTCCCGAACGAGTTGGATATGATTTCCGACCGCAATGTTGATCTCCTTTTTCTCTCGCATAGCCTCACCGCCCTTGTGTTTAGTCTAACCAATGACGGTGCCATTATAAACATTGCAGTGTCGTTGATTTTTCTAACGACAGTGCATTGACTATTTGGGGGAGACGGTGGTAAAATGGCGTTGTTTTGTGGCCCCAGGCGGTGACGTTCTAGAACTGTGTATACAATTTTCTCATGTGACCAGAGAGGAGAGCTTATGAAAAAAAGAATTATCACAAGTATTTTAACAGTCATCATGCTCATGACCATGCTTCCGACCGCTGCTTTTGCGGCAGACGGAGAGAGCACGGAGACAGGTGACTCGACCACCCCGGAAGCTGCCATTTATCTCGACCAGCAGCATGGCGCAGATGATAATGACGGACTGAGCAAAACGACTGCTGTAAAGACGATTGAAAAGGCAAACGAGCTTGCAAACGAAAAGAATATCAAGGATATTTGTCTTTCGAGTTTTTATAAGGTCACAGGGACGGAAACTTGGGACCTTGGCGGAAAGACACTGCACCGCTATAATCTCGGCGGCTATATGATCGAACTCGCCAATGCGTCTGCCTCGCTGACACTGAGTAACATTGTGATTGATGGCGCAGAGTGCAGTGTAGATGCAGCACACGCTGCGGAGACCGACTCGATCATCAAGGCGGCGAACGGTGGCACCATCGTACTGAACAGCGGTGCTATTTTGCAGAACAATAAAGCGGCTCAGTTCGGTTCCGGTATTTTAGCGAATAATGGCGTCAACATAACAATGGAGGACGGCGCGATCATTCGTAACAATACAAACCGCAACTACGAATTGGGCGGCGGCATTCTGATTGGCAACGGCAGTACCTTCACCATGAACGGCGGCGAGATCAGCGGCAATACGGCGAATGGCGGAGGCGGTGTCGCGATCATTGGCTCAACGATGGTTATGAACAATGGTACGATCTCCAACAACAGCACCTACCAGACATCTGGTCAGGGCAGTTACGGTGCCGGTGTTTATGTTGCGGATTACGCCAACTCAAGCGGCGGCGATACATTGTTTACAGCTACACCGGCCTCTTTTGAAATGAATGGCGGCAAAATCACCGGAAATAAGGCACTTGACTACGGCGGCGGTATTGTCACCTTCCCACAGCGAAGTCAGAAAATTACAATCAATATTAACAACGGCGAAATTTCCGGCAATAAGGTTACACGGGGAAGCGGCGGCGCAGTTGCAGCATTCTTCGGCGTAACTGAGCTGAATATCAAGGGCGGCACGCTAACGGGAAATAGCGCGTATCAATTCGGCGGCGGTGTCTTTCTGTATCAAGCAACGAATGTAACGATTTCCGGCGGTACGATTTCCGAAAACAAAGCCCTTCGGGGTGGCGGCGGTGTATGCTTGCGCGAAGGCTCTGCTGTTAAGCAGACCGGCGGCTCTATTGAAAATAATGTTGCAAAAGTAGGCGGCATTTACAGCGGCACCTATACCATGACAGGCGGTGTCATCAAGGATAATAACAATTCTCTGACCGAGGCAGCACGGCTTTCGACCTTAGGTGACGGTGTTTTTGTAGGAACTGCCTTCAATCTTGGGAATGATGCTGAGATCAGCACGAATAACGATGTCTATCTGACAGCGGGCGACTCTATTTCCAAGGAAGGCCGTTATATCAATGTAATCTCCCCATACACGGGCGCAAGCACCGCAAAACCGATTCAGATCCACAGCGAGGATCACACGGTAGAGAATACCGAAATCGGTACGCAGCTTGTTCGTTATACGACGGACGCAGGCGGTGAAACTGCGGCAGCGACGGCCGATGCGGACGGTATTTTCGTCCCGAGCTGGAAAATGCCGGAGGGTCTGGCCATTGGACAGAGCAAGGCGGCAGGAAAGACCGACTGGATGACCTACGTACCGGCTGTTAAAATCCAGTATCAGTGGGTCAGCACGGATAACCCCAACGATGTAACACCCCCTGCGAATGATTATATCCGTACCGGCAGAGCATATACGGCGAAAGCACAGCAGAATTCCCACCAGGGATATACCTTTGATGGCTGGTACACGGATACCACATGTACAGTGCCGTATGTGAACGGTACGGTTCTGAATACGGATACGGTTCTTTACGGTCGCTGGAAGGCGGAGCACGGCAATCTGTCCGTTGCCAAGACCGTAGCCGGAAACAACGGAGATACCTCCAAGGCGTTCAACTTTACCGTGACGCTCGGCGATACCGGCATCAACGGCACATTTGGTGAAATGACTTTTGCCGATGGAGTCGCAACCTTCGTTCTGAAGCACGGTGAGAGCAAGACTGCTGTCGGCCTGCCTGCAGGAATCACTTATACCGTAACCGAGGCGGAGGCAGATAAGGACGGCTACACCACAACGTCTGTCAACGCCAGCGGCAGTATCATCAAGGATGACACCGCAGCGGTAACCTTTACTAACACCCGAAACAGCTCCTCCTCCCATCATTCGACCCGCTATACGCTGCACTATGAGTCGAACGGCGGCACAGCTTACCAAGATGAGCGCTATTCCTCCGGCACGAAGGTCACGCTGGACAAGGCCCCCATCCGCGAGAGCTATACGTTTACCGGCTGGTACACCGATGAGAAGCTGACCGACAAGATCACCAGCGTTACCATGACCAGCGACAAGACCGTTTATGCCGGCTGGGTGGCGACCGGTGTTCCGGATATGCTCAACGGCGACGACCACGATGCCTATGTGATCGGTTACCCGGACGGAAACGTTCACCCGCAGGGGAACATCAGCCGCGCAGAAACGGCGACGATCTTCTTCCGATTGCTCAAAGCGGACACCCGCGACGGCAACCTGACGGCAGAGAATGTTTTTGCCGACGTGGCCAACGGCAAGTGGTTCAACAAGGCAGTCTCCACCATGGCAAAGCTGGGCATCGTGAAGGGCCGCAGTGCGGAGACCTTTGCTCCCGATGCGCCCATCACCCGCGCGGAGTTTGCCGCGATCTGCGCTCGCTTTAACACCAAGCCGACCAACACCAGCAACAGCTTCTCCGATATTTCCGGCCACTGGGCGGAAGCAGAGATCGAGAGAGCCGTGGCCTTCGGCTGGATCGCAGGCTATCCCGACGGCACCTTCCGCCCCGACACCTATATCACCCGCGCGGAGGCGATGACGATGATCAACCGTGTGCTCTGCCGTATGCCGCAGGATGAGAAGGATCTGCTGCGTACGATGGTGGTCTGGCCAGACAACAAGCCCACGGATTGGTACTATCTCGCCGTGCAAGAGGCGACCAACAGCCATGAGTTTGAGCGCAAGGGCGCGGTCAACGAAAAGTGGACGAAGCTGACCAGCGCACCGGACTGGACGCGGTATCAGTAACAGCAAGAACGAATTTTTCTGCATTTCCCCGCCCGATGGATTTTTCCGGGGCGGGGAAAAGTTTCTCTTTTCATTGCTTCGGCGGTGTGTTATAATTTAACCTGTACTAGCATGGGCACTTGCCCAGCGTTCTTTTACTTATGAAATATTATCAAAGGAGCGATTTACCAATGGAACTGGAAACCGTACTGTATCGCGTTGAGGGCCCCGTTGCCGTCATCAGCCTGAACCGCACCAAGGCTATGAACTCTCTGAACAAGCAGATCTTCGCCGATCTGACCACCGCCTTTAACGCCGCAAAGGACGACGCTGCTGTCCGCTGCGTCGTGATGAACGGCGAGGGCCGCGCTTTCTGCGCTGGTGGCGACATCGCTGAGATGAAGACCATCAACACTGAGCCTGCCTTCTTCGACTTCATGACCGTTGCCGGCGAGTTCACCACCCTGCTCAACACCTTCCCCAAGCCCGTCATCGCTGCTGCTCACGGCGCCATCGCCGGTGCCGGCACCTCTCTGGTCATGGGCGCTGACATCGCACTGGTGGCTGACAACGCCATGTTCATCGTGGCCTTCGGCCAGGTGGGCCTGATCCCCGACTGCGCCTGCCACTATCTGCTGCCCCGCGTCGTTGGCCCCAACCGCGCCAAGGAGCTGATGCTGACCCAGCGTGCCGTCAAGGCCGACGAGATGCTGACCCTGGGCATCGCCAACAAGGTCGTTCCCGCTGACCAGCTGATGGAAGAGGCCATGAAGCTGGCCAACAAGATCGCCAAGGGCCCCCTGAACTGCTACACCATGTCCAAGGCTCTGATGAACAAGGCCCACGAGACCACCTTCGAGGAGCTGCTGAAGGAAGAGACCGCTATGCAGGCCGCTGCCCGCATGAACCCCAACGCTGAGGAAGGTCTGTCCGCTTTCCTGGAGAAGAGAAAGGCCAGCTTCCAGTAATTTCTGGTGCAACTTTTTTGAATTCATGCAGTATTCATAAAAAATTGCATAAATTCTCGAAAGTAAGACAGCGCAGAGGGTTTCTGCGCTGTCTTTTTTCGATTTTTTAGGAAAAGGCCTTGCAAGGGGACTGCATACTGTGTATAATGTGTTCTGTTCTCGATCTTGTAAACGCAGAACAAAAATGAAAAGAGGTTACTGTATCATGAAAAAACTGCTTTCTGTCCTGATGGCCGCCGCGATGCTGGTCGGCGTGCTGTCCCTGGCAGGCTGCGGCGGCAACGGCGGCGAGACCACCACGGATCCCGCTGCCGACGCTGACAACAGCGCTGCCACCACCGAGACCGCTGGGGACCTGACCACCGTCACCGCCGGTAAGCTCACCATGTCCACCAACGCCCAGTTCCCCCCCTATGAAATGGTCGCAGACGACGGCAGCTTCGAGGGCATCGACATCGAAGTGGCTGACGCCATCGCCAAGAAGCTGGGCCTGGAGCTGCAGGTCGATGATATGGACTTCGACGCCGCCCTGCTGGCCGCCCAGAACGGCAAGAGCGACATGGTCATGGCTGGCGTGACCGTGAACGAAGAGCGCCAGGCCGTCATGGACTTCTCCGACAGCTACGCCAAGGGCGTGCAGGTCGTCATCGTGCCTGAGGACTCCGACATTCAGTCCATCGACGACATGGACGGCAAGATGATCGGCACCCAGCGCGGCACCACCGGCTACATCTATTGCTCCGACACCCCTGAAAACGGCGGCTTCGGCGAAGAGCACGTCACTGCCTATGACGACGGCGCCACCGCTGTCAAGGCCCTGCTCAACGGCCAGGTGGACTGCGTCGTCATCGACAACGCCCCCGCCCAGGAGTATGTGAAGGCCAACCCCGGTCTGAAGATTCTGGACACCGAGTTTGCCAACGAGGACTACGCCATCGGCGTGGCCAAGGGCAACACCGCTCTGCTGGACGCCATCAACGGCGCTCTGAAGGAGCTCATCGACGACGGCACCGTCCAGAGCATCATTGACAAGTACATTCCCGCAGAGGCTGCCAACTGATCCCGCGTCAGTTTCGCCGAAACGGAACCCCACGCAAAGCGGGCGGTCTTTGTTGGCCGCCTGCTTTGACTTTTCAAAAGAGAGAGGAGAATGTCCGTGAACTGGGCACAGCTCTATGCCGACCTGTCTGCGCAGCTCCAAGCCCATGTGGATCTGCCCTTCTACCAGGACTTTTTCGTCAATTTTTACCGGGCCTTCATTGATGGGGCACGCTGGAAGCTCTATCTGTCCGGCCTGCGCATGACCATTGAGGTCACGGTCCTGGCCCTCATCATGGGCATTATTCTGGGTGTGATCGTCGCCGTCATCCGCACGGCCCACGACCAGCAGCGGCCCGGCCGCCACAACCCGATCCTGTTCCTGCTCAACACCATCGGGACCATCTACACCACCGTCATCCGCGGCACGCCGATGATCGTCCAGATGCTTATCATGGGCAGCATCATCTTCGCCAGCAGCCGGAACTTCACCGTCATCGGCACCATCGCCCTGGGCATCAACTCCGGCGCTTACGTCGCTGAGATCATCCGGGGCGGCCTCATGTCCCTGGACCCCGGCCAGGCGGAGGCAGGGCGCTCTTTGGGTCTGAACTACTTCCAGACCATGCGCTTCATCGTCATTCCCCAGGCGTTTAAGGCCATTCTGCCGGCCCTGGGCAATGAGTTCATCACCCTCTTCAAAGACACCGCCCTCATCACCGTCATCGGCGGCAAGGAGCTGCTGTACGCGGCCAAGGCCGTGGGCGCGAAGACTTACAGCGTGACCTACCCCTACCTGGGCGCGGCGGCGATGTACCTGGTCCTGGTCATCATCCTGACCTGGCTCCAGGGTAAACTGGAAAGGAGGCTGCGGCAAAGTGATCGACGTTAAAAACCTCTCCAAGTCCTTCGGGGACCACCTGGTCCTGGACGATATTTCGGCCCACATCAGCCCCGGTGAGAAAGTGGTGGTCATCGGGCCGTCCGGCTCCGGCAAGTCCACCTTCCTGCGCTGCCTGAACCTGCTGGAGACGCCCACCAAGGGCACCATCACCTTCGAGGGCACGGACATCACCGACCCCAAGACGGACATCAATCTCGTCCGCCGTCAAATGGGCATGGTCTTCCAGCACTTCAACCTCTTCCCCAACATGACCGTGAAGAAAAACATCACCCTGGCCCCCGTCCAGACGGGCCGGATGAAGCAGGAGGAGGCCGACAAGCTGGCCATGGAGCTGCTGGAGCGCGTGAACCTGGTGGAGAAGGCCGACGCCTACCCCAACCAGCTCTCCGGCGGCCAGAAGCAGCGCATCGCCATCGTCCGCGCCCTGGCCATGAAGCCCAAGCTCATGCTCTTCGACGAGCCGACCTCCGCCCTGGACCCGGAGATGGTCGGCGAGGTCCTGGACGTCATGAAGCAGCTGGCACAGGAAGGCATGACCATGGTCGTCGTGACCCACGAGATGGGCTTTGCCCGCGAGGTGGGCGACCGCGTCCTCTTCATGGCCGACGGCAAGATCCTGGAGCAGAACACCCCAGAGCAGATCTTCACCAACCCCCAAGAGGAGCGGACGAAGGTGTTCCTCTCCAAAGTGCTCTAACCTTCAAAAAGCGCAAAAAAGAAAGGCCGTCTTGACAGGACGGCCTTTCTGGGCTATACTGAAACCATCAGGGGTGGCTGGTAACGGTTGCTCCCTCAATTGGTTAAGCTGTCATAACGACAACAGTAACCGCTCGGGTGGTCGTCGCAGGATTATTGCAATCCTGCGGCGATTTTTTATATAACCTCTTGACATTGTCTGTCTTGCATGTTAGTATAAGCACATCAAAAGACATAGTCAGCAGACAATGAGACTTATACAACAGAAATAGGAGGACTTTATCATTAGCACATTCCGGTTTGACTTAAATGAGGAGTACAGCAAGCGGCTGGAGAAGATGGCAGAAGAGGCTAAGATGAACATTCAGGACTTCATCCGTTACAAGCTCTTCGGGGAAAAGACCATTTTCACCGTAGAAGAGGCAATCAGACGAATCCACACAGGGGACTTTGACGGCAAGGAATTCACCCTGCCCGATGTCTTTGGAGAGGAATGGACCCTGGAAAAAGGCCCCTCCGGTACCCTTGGTCGAAACTTCTACCGATATATCACAGCCCACCCGGAGCTGGGAATCCGCCATGTCCCAGGCCGCCAGATCAACCGTCGGACCGTCTACATCTATCACAAGACCGAAGTGAAAATCACGTTCTGACAGCACGAAAAGCCGCCGCAGGTTTGAACCCTGCGGCGGCTTTTGCACGCTTATTCGACTTCTTGATCAGAAGCATCTAATATTCGATACGCATATTCTCCTCCGTTTTCAGAAAGGGGAAACAGAACGATATCCGGGTAAGTCGCAACAGGAAGCTCCGACCATGCTTCATCATTAACACGCCATTGGATGTATTTCACTGCCTCATTGTTCACCAGGAACATCTGATAGCAAGCGCTTCCGGAACCAACGGTCGTGACCCACACGTCAGAGGCTCTGGTGGGCAAATGATTGACCGCAGATAAGAGCTGCGGTTTTTCGATCGACGAAAACTCGGCGATCCCCATTTTTTCCTGGTTGGAAAACGCAACCAAAATTCCTTGGCCGTCGGGGAAGGATTTGACAAAGAACGGCTCTACGCTTCCAGAGGAAAGGTCTTGGCTTTTCTCGATCTGTCTGGTGATGGAGGGGTAGCCCGGTTGGTGGGCCACGACGGCAATGAGGATAACAGCCACTGCGAGAAAGAGACTTTTGGTAAGATAGCTTTTTCTTTGCTCAGACATAAAAATACTCCCTTCTGAAAAAGAAAGGCCGTCTTGACAGGACGGCCTTTCTGGGCTATACTGAAACCATCAGGGGTGACTGGTAACAGTTGCTCCCTCAATTGGTTAAGCTGTCATAACGACAACAGTAACCGCCTGGGTGGCTGCCGGGCGGTTACTTCTTATTGTCATCGTTATGATGCTGCTGCTTATGCAGATAGATGCTGAACACAACACCGAATACCGCATTTCTGTAAGCAGCAAGCCGCCGCAGGGTAATTCAAACTCTGCGGCGGCTTCTTTTCTCTCTCTATGTTAGGAAGCTGGGGGGCTTAGTAAGCGACACCCCAGTAGATCATTTTTTTGGCGGCGCGGCCGCAGATGGGGCAGGTGTCGGCCAGGTGCTCCTGGGCGAAGGGGACGCAGCGGGAGGTCATGCCGGCCTCTTCCTTCATCTTCAGCTCGCAGTCCAGCTCGCCGCACCACATGGTTTTGATGAAGCCGCCGTGTTCGGCCTGGAGCTGCTTGGCCTCCTCCAGGGAGAAGGCGGGGAAGGTGTGCTCCTCCAGGTTCTTCTTGGCCCGCTGGTACAGGCCGTCGTGGATGGCGTCCAAGGTGGCCTTGGCGGTCTCCTCCAGGGTGTCCAGGCTGACGAAGACTTTCTCGCCGTTGTCCCGGCGGACCAGGACGCACTGGTTCTTCTCGATGTCCTTCGGGCCGATCTCCACGCGCAGGGGCACGCCCTTCATCTCGTACTCGGCAGCCTTCCAGCCCATGGACTGGTCAGAGTCATCGATCTTGGCGCGGATGCCGGCGGCCTTCAGGCGGTCCAGCAGGGCGTTGGCGGCATCCAGAACGCCGTCCTTGTGCATGGCAACGGGGATGACCATGGCCTGGACGGGGGCGATGCGGGGGGGCAGGACCAGACCGTTGTTGTCGCCGTGGGTCATGATGAGGCCGCCGATCATCCGGGTGGACACGCCCCAGCTGGTCTGGTGGGGGTGGTGCAGGGTGTTGTCCTTGCCGGTGAAGGTGATGTCAAAGGCCTTGGCGAAGCCGTCGCCGAAGTAGTGGCTGGTGCCGGACTGGAGCGCCTTGTGGTCGTGCATCATGCACTCGACGGTGTAGGTCTCCTCAGCGCCGTTGAACTTCTCCTTGTCGGTCTTCTGGCCCTTGACCACGGGCATGGCCAGGACGTTTTCCAGGAAGTCGGCGTAGATGTTCAGCATCTGCTGGGTCTCGGCGCGGGCTTCCTCAGCGGTGGCGTGCATGGTGTGGCCCTCCTGCCACAGGAACTCCCGGTGACGCAGGAAGGGGCGGCTGGTCTTCTCCCAGCGCAGCACGGAGCACCACTGGTTGTACAGCTTGGGCAGGTCCCGGTGGGACTGGATGACGTTCTTATAATGCTCGCAGAACAGCGTCTCGCTGGTGGGGCGGATGCAGTAGCGCTCTTCCAGGGCGTCGCTGCCGCCCATGGTCACCCAGGCGCACTCAGGGGCGAAGCCCTCCACGTGGTCCTTCTCCTTTTGCAGGAGGGATTCGGGGATCAGCATGGGCAGGTAGACGTTCTCGTGGCCCGTTTCCTTAAAGCGCTTGTCCAGCTCTGCCTGAATATTCTCCCAGATGGCGTAGCCATAGGGGCGGTAGACGAACATGCCCTTGATGGAGGAGTAGTCGATCAGCTCCGCCTTTTTGCACACGTCGGTGTACCACTGGGCGAAATCCACCTCCATGTCGGTGATCTGTTCCACTTTCTTTTTGTTATCCTTAGCCATAGTTTCCATCCTTTATTCAAAGTTCCCCGGCGGACCGAAACAGGGGCCGCGCCCAGGTGTTACAGATATGTTCAGATAAAATCTATTGTAGGGCCGAGGGGGGGAATTGTCAAGTCTCTTGGGCCTGCTCTGCATAATCCGCGGGGGATTTTTCCACACTAGGGGAAGAAAAGGGGGAGTGGGGGATGCACAGCATAGGGATCTTGGCCGGGGGCGCGGCCTGCGCAGATCTGCTGGCCCAGGCGCTGCCGCC
>OLPV01001924.1_pt1 | contig 14495 bp, 14 predicted proteins | sample 1671961 | NCBI WGS metagenome assembly OLPV01 (sample SAMEA3136630, study PRJEB25190) | human gut metagenome | biome: human gut; feature: human-associated habitat; material: faeces | place: Austria | collected 2013
GACGGGATCGAACCGCGCAGTCAGGCTGACCATTCCGGTGCGCGTCGTTGCAAGCTCCACGCTTCGGAATGTAGTTTCATACAGCTCATCTGCCCATTTGAGCGCGATTAGGCGGTTTTCATGGTGCCCGGTAGCGCCGAGACTTTTGCCATACGCAAGATCGTCATATTCCATGATTAGACCGTCGACAGGGTATTCGAATTTGGCCGGCTGCATACTGGAAATAGCAAGCTCCAGATCATGGGCGGTGCTTGAAGACGGCAGATAAAGATACGGAACCACACTGAAACCACAGCGCGCCAAAAGCTGCTGCTGCGCTCGCTTGCTGCCAGATTCCAAGCTGTCACTGACCAGATCAAACGCCCAGAATTCCAGCCTCCGCTTTTTTGCCTCCGAAGCATCGAGCTTTCGCACGCTCCCGGCGGCAAGATTTCGGGGATGGCTGTAGGCGTCATCCAGCTCCGCGCTGATGGCGTTGAAGTTTTCCCATGAAATCACGCCCTCTCCGCGAACCTCGAACGATTCTAAAATGGGGATGGTCAGCGGCACATTGAGAAAGTTCTTTACTGTGTGGGTGACGTCCTCCCCGATGATCCCGTCGCGGCCGCGACGCTGGCGGAGAGCTACCAGAGCTATCTGGACACGGCCGAGCCGTCCTATGCCTACGACATCGCCCTGGAGCTGACCACCAACCCGGAGTATTTCAACGCCGAGCAGGGCGGCCGCAACGCCGGCAGCGATGCCGAGCACGCCGCCGCCGATTACCTGGTCGGCGTGATGCAGGACATCGGCCTGGCCGACGTGGAAAAGCAGGCCGCCCAGTGCGACCGCTGGCAGTTCAACAGCGCCAGCCTGACCATCGACGGCAAGGACTACAACGTCTATACCTACGCCACCGCATCTACCCCCGCCGAGGGCCTGACCGCCGAGGTCGTGTATGTGAACAAGGGGACCCGGCAGGACTATGAGGGCCTGGACGTGACCGGCAAGATCGTCCTGCTGGACATCGACCAGCGCAACGACTGGTGGATCACCTATCCCATGCTGGAGGCCATGCACCAGGGCGCAGTGGGCGTGCTGGCGGCCAACGTCGGCGGCTTTGCCCAGATCGCCGATGATGCGCTCAACAGCCAGGACATCTGCGGCCCTGTGGGCATCCCCACCCTGTCCATCGGCGTAGCTGATTCAAAGGAAATTCAGGAGAAGCTGAAAGCCGGCTCCGTCAGCGCCACCATGAAGGTAGACAACGAGGTGGAGATCGACGCCGGTACTACCTATAATATTACGGGCGTGCTCAAGGGCAAGTCCTCCGACCATCAGATTTTGGTGGGCGGCCACTATGACGTTCACTTCCAGGGCTTCCAGGATGACAACTGCGCCGTGGGCCTGGTGCTGGCCATGGCCAACGCCATGGTGAAGTCCGGCTACCAGCCGGAGAACGACATCGTCTTCTGCCTGCACGGAGCCGAGGAGTGGGGCTCCTCCTACACCCAGTACGACTGGACTGTGGGTGCCTGGGAGATGATCAACCACGTCCATCCCGAATGGGTGGGCAAGACCCTGGCCTTCCTCAACTTTGAGCTGCCCGCCTATGAGTTCGGCAGCTACACCAGCACCTACTCCGCCCCGGAGATGTTCTCCATGCTGGACTACTTCGCCAATGAGTATGCCTATTCTCCCGATCCGGAGGGCTGCTTCTCCGACGGTGTGCTGACCGAGGGCTATCAGACCTATACCTACTCCGACGACTTCTCTTACTACGCCGCCGGGGTGCCATCCACCGTCAACGGCTTCCTGTTACAGAAGGATATGGAGACGGTCTTCCCGTTCTATGAGGAGATCTACCACAGCCAGTATGACACCCCTGACACCTATAACGAGAACGTGATGAAGTTCAACCTCCGGTATTACGGTGCCCTGGCCATGTACATCGACCAGACCCCCGCCCTCTATCTGGACTTTACGTCTCAGTATGACCGCATCGCGGCCTCTCTGGATGAGGACCTGATGGCTGAGGTCGGGGTGGACATGGCCGAATATAAGGCGGCACTGGAAAACCTCAAGACCGCCGCCGAAGCGAAGAAGGCTCAGGTGGAGGAAGTCAACGCTGCTTATCTGGAGGCCCGCGAGAAGGGCGAGACGGACAAGCTGGCCGACCTCTGGCAGCAGGGCCGCACCCTGACCGAGCAGAATCTCAAAGCGTTTGAATACGCCCAGAAGCACCTGCTGGGCCTGATGTACGAGCGCCCCATCGTGCCCCACGAGGCTCCTCAGGAGAACATTCAGCTCTGCCGGGACGTGATCGACTGCCTCAAGACCGGCGACGTGCAGACCGCTGTGGACGAGTACGCCTGGACGGTGAACAACGTCCTGGAATGGTACGCCATGTACTTCTCCCCGGAGACCATCGCCGTGCAGGACGATATGCTCTGGGGCGAGGACAACAAGGACAACCTCTACTGGGGCACCGACATCGGCTTCACCAAGGCCGACGTGGACGCCGCCACCCGCAGCATCTATGACCGCTACGATGAAAAAGGCGGGGACTTCTCCAAAGAGATCGCCGTCTATGAAGCGGCCGTCAAAGCCCAGACACAGATCCTCAAGGACCTGGGCAGCGAGGAGACCCAGTCCATGAAGGAGCTGGCCGACCTGCTGGCCTGAACCCCCGCGGATCGAATCCCGAAAAATAACACTCCGCCCCTCTTGACAAGTGGGGCGGAGTTTTTTATACTTAATTTTATTGTAGCAAAGGCAAGGAAGGGAAGAAGTACGCGGCAGCGCGGAACAGATGCTTTCGCCCTGAGTCCCATTCCGGGACCGGGGCGTTTTTTGTTGCTCCGGCCTTGCCGCAGAAGAACAGGAGGCAACGACGAGCTATGAACGAATCGCTGTATCCCTTTGTCAACCACACGACCTATGACCTGAACGCCCTGCGGGCGCTCAACGACATCGCCGAGGCTACGGTGCGGAAGGAAAAATCCCGCCGGACGAAGTTTTTCGGGCTGATCTTGGGTGTGTTCGGCCTGGTGGCCGGGGCGATGCTCTACCCCAAGCAGAACCTCATCGGCAGCCTGCTGCTGCTGTACGGCGTGGTGCTGCTCATTATGGTCCTGCGCTGGAAGTCCTTCCAGCTGCGGACCTCCCAGCAGCAGCTGCAAAAGGGGATGCGGGAGTGTACCTATGAGTTTGACGAGGAAGAGATGATTTGCAACACGGAGGCGGGCGTCACGCGCCACCCCTATGAGCAGATGTTTGCCGTGGTCAGCAGCGCGGATTGGTACGCCATTTTCTTTGACGAGAGCCACGGCGTTATGTTAGACAAAAAGGGCTTTATCGAGGGGGACGCCATGTCCTTCAAGTCCTTCATCGGCCAGCGCACGATGCTGCCCATCCAAGAGATCTAAGAAAGAGGAAACACCATGAAAAAAGAACTGTCCAAAGTCTACGATCCCCACGAGGTAGAGGAACGCATCTACCAGCAGTGGGAGGAGAACAAGTGTTTTGCCGGGGTGCGGGACGCCAAGAAGAAGTCCTACACCATCGTCATGCCGCCCCCCAACGTCACCGGTCAGCTCCACATGGGCCACGCCATGGACTGCACCTTGCAGGATATTCTGATCCGCTTCAAGCGCATGGAGGGCTACGCCGCCCTGTGGGTCCCCGGCACGGACCACGCCGGCATCGCCACCCAGATCAAAGTGGAGGAAGAGCTGCGCGTGAAAGAGGGCCTGACCCGCTATGACCTGGGCCGGGAGAAGTTCCTGGAGCGCGTGTGGGACTGGAAGCACAAGTACGGCGACCGTATTGTTGCCCAGCAGAAGAAGATGGGTGCCTCCTGTGACTGGGACCGCGCCCGCTTCACCATGGACGAGGGCTGCTCCAAGGCCGTTCGCGAGACTTTCTGTGAGCTGTATGAAAAGGGCCTTATCTACAAGGGCAGCCGCATCATCAACTGGTGCCCCCACTGCGTCACCGCCCTGTCTGACGCCGAGGTGGAGTATGTGGACAAGCCCGGTCACCTGTGGCACATGCGCTACCCCCTGACTGACGGCTCCGGCTATCTGGTCGTTGCCACCACCCGCCCGGAGACCATGATGGGCGACACCGGCGTGGCCGTGAACCCCAACGACGAGCGCTATAAGGACCTGGTGGGCAAGACCTGTATCCTGCCCATTATGAACCGGGAAATTCCCATCGTGGCCGACGATTATGTGGAGATGGACTTCGGCACCGGCTGCGTGAAGATGACCCCCGCCCATGACCCCAACGACTTTGAGGTCGGCCTGCGTCACAACCTGGAGACCATCCGCGTCCTGGACGACAACGGCGTGGTCAACGCCAACGGCGGCAAGTACGAGGGCATGGACCGCTACGAGTGCCGCAAGGCCGTCGTCGCCGATCTGAAGGAAATGGGCCTGCTGGAGAAGGAAGAGCCGTACAGCCACAACGTCGGCACCTGCTACCGCTGCCACAACGACGTGGAGCCGATTATTTCCGCCCAGTGGTTCGTCAAGATGGCACCCCTGGCCAAGGAGGCCATTCGCGTGGTGGAGGAAGGGGAGACCAAGTTCGTCCCCGACCGCTTCTCCAAGACCTATCTCAACTGGATGGAGAACGTGCATGACTGGTGCATCTCCCGTCAGCTGTGGTGGGGTCACCAGATCCCCGTGTGGTACTGCGATGACTGCGGCCACATGACCGTGCCCCGCACCGACCCCACCGTCTGCGAGAAGTGCGGCTCTGCCCACATCCACCGGGACCCCGACGTGCTGGACACCTGGTTCTCCTCCGCCCTGTGGCCCTTCTCTACCCTGGGCTGGCCCGAAAAGACCGAGGACCTGGACTATTTCTACCCCACCGACGTGCTGGTCACGGGCTATGACATCATCTTCTTCTGGGTGGCCCGCATGATCTTCTCCGGCTGTGAGCAGACCAAGCAGACCCCCTTCCACACCGTCTTCATCCACGGTCTGGTCCGGGACGACCAGGGCCGCAAGATGTCCAAGTCCCTGGGCAACGGCATCGACCCCCTGGAGATGGCCGACAAGTACGGCGCGGACGCCCTGCGCTTCAACCTCGTCACCGGCAACTCTCCCGGCAACGACATGCGCTTCTACACCGAGCGGTGCGAGGCCATGCGGAACTTTGCCAATAAGATCTGGAATGCCTCCCGCTTCCTGATGATGAACCTGACCATCGAGGACAACGCCCTGCCCGAAAAGCTGGAGCTGGAAGATAAGTGGATCCTCTCCAAGCTCAACACCGTCATCTCCGAGGTCACGGAGAACATGGACCACTATGAGCTGGGGGTCGCCGCCCAGAAGATCTATGACTTCATCTGGGACACCTACTGCGACTGGTATATCGAGATGACCAAGGCCCGCCTGCAGGGCGAGGACCCTGCCGCCAAGGAGCAGGCCCAGCGCGTGCTGTGCTATGTCCTGACCGAGACCCTCAAGCTCCTGCACCCCTTCATGCCCTTCCTGACCGAGGAGATCTGGCAGGCTCTGCCCCACGAGGCGGGCAACGACGTCAAGTTCCTCATGCTCCAGAAGTGGCCGGAGTACCGGGAGGACCTGGCCTTCCCCGCCGAGGAGAAGGCCGTGGAGCTGCTGATGGACGCCGTGAAGGCCGTCCGCACCCGCCGCTCCGAGATGAACGTGCCCCCCTCCAAGAAGGCCCACCTCACCATCGCCACCCAGGAGACGGAGACGTTTGCCGCCGGCATCCCCTTCCTCAAGCGCCTGGGCTATGCCAGCGACGTCACCGTCACCGGCCCCGACGGTCTGGGCAGCGACAAGGAGGAGGCCGCCAAGGGCGTTGTCACCGTCGTGACCCACGTGGCCCGCATCGGCATGCCGCTGGCTGAGCTGGTGGACCTGGAAAAGGAAAAGGCCCGCATCGCCAAGGCCCTGAAAAAGAACCGGGGCGAGTTAGATAAGCTCAACAACAAGCTCAAGAACCCCGGCTTCCTGGTCAAGGCCCCGGAGAACGTGGTCAAGACCGAGCAGGAACGCGCCGAAAAGCTGGCCGCCCTCATCGCCCAGCTGGAACAGCAGGCCGCGTCGCTCTGAGAGCGCACCTGCCCCGGCACAATATCCTGAAAACATAAGCAAGACCGCCCCGGGTCGGACAGATCATGTCCCCCAGGGCGGTTTTTTCAAAAAGTTGCAAAAATTTTTGAAAACAGCGTCACAAATCAGCACCCTCCAACGTTATAAAGGTAGAAGCGATCTATGCCATGTAGTGGCCGCAGACCCCTGCGGCCAGCGTGAAATGTGAAAGGAGCAAAGCGATGAAACGAATTCTTTCCATGGGCCTGGCTCTTTTGATGCTGCTGAGTGCAGTGTGTATCCCTGTGTCAGCGTCCACACCAGAAAGTCATACCTATGACCACGAAGGCTACATCCGACCGGGAGACAAGTTCCGACCCTACGATGCGTTGACGCGGGCAGAAATGGTGTGTCTGCTGTATCGTATGCTTGATGACGAGCAAAAGACGTGGAGTTTTGTCGGCTACGATTGCCGGTTTACAGACGTACCTCAATATACTTGGTACTATCTTGAGCTGATGAATTTGGACCTTCTTGGCATAGTAAAAGGCTATGAGGACGGAACCTTCCGTCCTGACGATCCGATCAGCCGCGCGGAGTTTGTGACCTTACTGTCTCGTGTCCATGTGCTAGAACCGGGGAAAACGTGTTTTTCTGATGTGCCAAAGACCCACTGGGCTTACGATACTATCGCTGCCGCAGGGGAAGCGGGGTGGATCCATGGCTATGAGGACGGGACGTTTCGGCCCAATCAGTCTGTCAAGCGGATCGAGGCCGTTAAGATGATCAACAACATGTTGGGTTGGAGCTGTGACCGGGACTTTGTGGACAATGAGACACATCTATCAGGCTTTGAATTTGAGGACCTGGAACGGGGTTCCTGGGAGTATTATGAAGTGATGGAAGCCTCACTCTCTCACAACTGCATCCACGAGAACGGGAAGGAGATTTGGACCAAGGCCGCAGTTGCGGCTTAAAGAGACAGATTTCCTTTGAAACCTACGAAACGACTGCCCTGGGTTGGACAAACTGCGTCTCCCAGGGCGGTCTTATCTTCTGCCGGAAAAAATAAAAATTTTTTTGAGAAACCTGTAAGAAAAGCAGGGTCTGAAACGTTATATAGGCAGAAAGGAAAAAACCTTACCTATGTTGATGATCATTCAAGCAGAGGTGAAAGGAAAAGACAGGCAGCGCACCTTGTCGGCCTTTTACGAAACGCACAAATTCAATCTCTTTCGCTATGCGCTGCGTTTTACAAAAAACAATGCCGCAGCGGAGGATGTTTTTCACACAGCCTGGATGAAGTGTTTGACCCAGGTGGATACCTTTTTTGCCATTTTACCGGAAGAGCGCATTGCCTGGATGGCGGTGCTGGTCAAAAACACAGCGCTGGACGCTCTGCGAAAAGAGGGGCGGCACGAGTCGATGGACCCAACCAAATGGGAGCCGGAAGCACGGGAGGAGAAGGGCGTCGAAGACGTTGCGGCGATCATTCGCTCCATGCCGGAGCAATACCGAGAGATATTAGACCTGAAATTTCTGGAGGAGAAAACGGACCAAGAAATTGCCGACCTTCTCGGCCTGAGCAAGGGCGCCGTCAGCACCCGCATCAGCCGGGGGCGGAAGCTGCTCCAGGAAAAGCTACGAGAGGAGGGTTACAGACCATGAAAGAAGATCAAAACACCAACGAACTGCGCCAGATTCGACGGGCCTTGCTGCAAGCTGCCAAAGAGGATTATCTGGAAGCCTTAAAAGACGCCCCCGAAGCGCCGCCCTTCTCCAAAAACCACCGCCGTTGGGAGCGCCGCTTCCTGAAAGACCCCTTCTCCCTCATCACCCCCCATCGCCCACTCTGGCAGCGCGGCTTGCAAACTGTCGCTTGTGTTTTGATTTTGATTTCTACCGTTTTTGGCTCTGTTCTCATGACGAACTCCACAGCCAGAGCAACGGTGGAAGGATGGTTTGTAAGAAACTACAGTACACATGATTCATATGAATTTCGAAGAAGAGGCGAAACCGGGGTTATGCTACCCTGGAGAGTGACCAAGCTGCCAGACGGCTATCAGCAAACGGAATGTATCAATTTGGTTTCTATGACAAATGTTATTTATAGTAATGGCGATTCGGAACAGGATATCGAGCTTAGCTATCAAAAAATGTATGAGGGGGGAGGAGAAAACTTAGATAATGAGTGGCACACGGTCAGTGTTGTAAAAGTTCATGATATGGAGGGTAGATTCTACCTTGCTACAGAAACGGGACCCAATATGCTGGTTTGGTTTGATGAAAAAAATGTCTACGCCTTTTTGCTGATCGCAAGACAGCCGGAAGAGGTTATGATCGAGATGGCAGAAAGCGTAGAAGTGGCAGAAGACTAAAGGGTGACATATGAAAAAACAAAAAACGATATCATTTTTAGGATGGATACTGTATTTCGTTATCCTTGTATTTGCGCTGTATACAGGCTTTCTTTGCCAGTTTGTATACAATGAGATTGGATTCCTGCTGTTGCTGATCGTCGGTTTTGGCGCAGCCATCTTGGCAAATACGGGAAAGACTTCTATCCGCGGAAAATTATTGTCTACCAACGCATTGAAGATGTTTTTAGGACTCTATGGCGTTATTTTGCTTATCCTGCTTTTTGGAATACGCTACTCAGCAGGACAGGCGGAGATTGGTTTTTCCTCTGACTATATCAAGAATAATTCTAATTGGATTCCATTTACTACCATACGAAACAACCTGAACACGCATAGCTGGAAAATCTTGATTGGCAATCTTCTCCTGTTTCTGCCAATCGGGGCTTTGTGTCCGATGATATGGAAAGCCCAGAGAAAGAAGCGTTATTTTTTTGGAACGATGCTGATCATGTCGCTTCTGATTGAAAGGATTCAAGTCATAACGGGACTTGGGTCGTTTGATATTGACGATATGATTTGCTATTTGATTGGGAGTAGTTTGGGATTTATCATAGCTGCGCACTGGAAAAAACGATGAAACTACTTAGATTATCCTTCCTTCGCATTACCAGCCACATTCAAAGAAACCGGCTGACCTTTTGCTTGTTTTTTGTGGGGGCCATGCTGTCCAGTTTTGTCTTTGTTTACTTTTATGGGAATGCCATGAAGGGCCAGATTTCAGAACGGGAAAACAACGTGTCCTACCGGATGTTTGAGGTGTGCTTTGACGAAAATGTGTCCCTGCGGGAAGCGCAGCTCCATGTATTGGATGACTATGGGATCGAAGAGGTCTTTACCAGCTGCCAGGTCACGTTGCCGGAAAACTTGACGGACAAGCAGTTTGCGGGGATGCCCCAAGAAGTCACGGCGGCGTTGTACGACTGGCGCACGACACAGCCGGACTTGTTTTCCTCGGACATCCAGGGCAAGACCGGTGTCCTGGCGGATAAAATCTATGGAAACGATAGGACAAGTATTGAAATCAATGGGATCGACTTTCCGATTTTGAAGCGATTGGACAGCGGGAGCGGCGTGTTATATGTGCCGCTGGCGACCTATTTGCAGTATTTTGGGGAAACGGATTACTTGGTCTTCCAGACGAAAGAAATTCTCTCCCCGGAGGAAATACAGGCAGCCAACGAACAGCTAAAGGCCGCGTTTCCAGAGGCCAGCGCGACCCTCTTCCCGGACGTATTTATGGAGACAGACCACCAGATGGCGCGGAGCGATCAAATCAATGCCGCTCTGCTGTATGTGGTTTCTCTGGTGAGCTTTCTATTTTTGTTCCAATATATGGAGGAACAGAACCAGATGGAAAACGTGGTCTATCAAATCGTCGGGGCAAAGCGCAGGCAGATCTTTGGCATGATTTTGCTGGAGGTGGGCGTGCTGGCGGCTGTGGCTTGTTTGCTGACAGAAGTGCTTCATGCGGTGTTCTATGAGCCAATATTCAGCAAGCTCAACATGACGGAGACTTGGATCACTTACTCGGTGAAAGAATATGGTGTGGTTTTGCTGCTAACGGTCATGCTGGCTTTGGCAACGGCAGTGCCGTTCTTTGTTTCCTGCCTGCGGGAGACCCCTGTTGGTTTGCGGCGAAAATATGGCAGGTAGGGGGAGTGAATATGAAACGATGGCGTCTTCTTTTTGAGTTTTATCAAAAAAATGGCATTGCGGTGCTGTTTCTTCTGCTGCTGATGACGGTTTCGCTGTTTTTCTTCGTGCAGTTTTTAGGCTATCTGGGTTACCAGACCTATTCCCTGCGGATCATGGACCAGCTAGGCTTTCAAGATGGAGCCTATTTCATGGCAGCCGAGGGCTATGACGAGTGGCAGAAAAATGAAAACATCGCCTATCAAGCATTGCGGAAGCAAGAGTTTCCGGCGGTCAAAAGCGTGACGAACCCCGCCTATACCCAGGGTGAATTGCAGGGGTATGGCACGGTCAATATCCTGCTTTGCGACGAAGCATTTCGGAACCAATTTGATTTTGCGGACAAAGGAAGCTGGTTCTCAGAGGATATGATTTCGGCGGATGCTCCGAAGGTCGTGACAGGCGGCTTAGCGTTGAGCGCAATTGCTCCGGGGGATGTGCTGAACCTGACCCTTTGGGATCGAACTGGTTAGCCGATCGGAGAAACTCCGGTCCAGGTGATCGGGACAGACAAAACGCCGACGCTGGGCTTTAGTTTGGGATTCAAAGGGGCAGAGGTCGCTGCATATCGGGTGTTTGAGAACGTACACAAAATTCTCTACCTGCCCAAAGAAGACTATGTGAACCTGCTGGGAGAGGGAGCGATCAATTACCACAGTAATTTTTTGCTGACGTTCCAAGACGATGCCACAGCAGAAGAAAAACAGGAGGTCTATGCGTTTCTTACTCAGTACGGCAGCTATGTGACCTATGATGACATACGCCAGACCTCTTACAGAGACATCAAGAACCAGGTCAGAGCGGAACTCCCAAAGCCTTTGTTCTTGCTGGGGGTCTCTATGTTTTCTATGATCTCCCTTTCGGCGCTGCTGACGAGCAAGCAGATGAAAGATTACCGCATCTATTATTTGGTGGGGTATTCCAAACGGAGGAGTTTTTTCGATACGTTTCTGGCCATTGCTGGGATCGGAGTTGTTGCCGGAGGGCTGAACCTATGCTATTTGGCGTATTTGAACCACACCTTTCCGGCGCTGGCCAGCGACCCGGACAAGGCGCTGGATTATGCGGGCTATCTGGTGATAAATCAAAGCGCATGGTATGTCTTGCTCTTTGTTGCAGTGACAGCGGTTGTGTCCGTGATCCTGCCATTTTCCATGCTGCGCAAGCAGAGCGTGATGGAACGATATAGGAGGTCCTTATGATCGACATACAACATTTGAGTAAGCGATACACGGTCGACACCCTTCCTTTTTTGGCGCTGGATGACGTTTCGCTGTCCATCCGAGCGGGGGAGTCTGTGGCGATCATGGGAAGATCGGGTGCGGGAAAGACAACGCTGATGAATATCATCGGCTGCCTGGATACATTTGATGCGGGAAGCTATCAGTTGGATGGCGTGAATGTTGCTGCATTGTCTGACGAAAAATTGGCGCATCTCCGCAATGAAAAGATCGGGTTTGTCATGCAGGATTTCGCCTTGCTGCCCCATAAAAGTGTTTTGTTTAACGTCATGCTGCCGATGTACTTCGACCAGACACCGAGACGAGAAATGGTTTCCAAAGCGAAGACGGTGCTGGAAAAACTGGGTATGTCAGCGCAGGAGAAAAAGCGGGTCAATCAACTCTCCGGCGGTCAGAAGCAGCGCGTTGCCTTGGCGCGGGCGCTGGTCAAATCCCCCGCTCTGCTCCTAGCGGATGAGCCTACCGGGGCCTTGGACAGTCAGACAGGAAAAGAGATCATGCAGCTCTTGTTGGAGAGAAATCGGGAAGGGGTCACGCTCATCATTGTGACCCACGACGAACAAGTGGCGGCTTATTGCCAGCGGACCATTGTGATCTCTGACGGGAAAATCGTGCAGGACGGGAGACAGTGAGGCTTGTGCCGCCCCGTTGCAATTCCCTCTGAAACTTGCTACAATACAAGTAAGTCAAATCAGTCCAACAGAGAGGAATGGAACGGAAATGGAATACAAACTGGTCCCCATGGACCGCTCCCATCTGGCGGGGGTGGCGGAGCTGGAGCGGCTTTGCTTCTCCACGCCCTGGAACGAGGCCATGCTGGAAGAGGAATTATATAACCCCACGGCGTCTTTTATTGTCGCGGAGGACCCGGCGGGGGAGGTGCTGGGGTACGCGGGGCTGCACGTGGTATTGGATGAGGGGTATATTGACAATGTGGCCGTCCGGCCCAGCTGCCGCAAGCAGGGCATCGCGGACCGGCTGCTGGATGTCTTTTGCCGCTTCGGACAGGAGCATCTGGCGTTTCTGACGCTGGAGGTCCGGCCCTCCAACATCGCCGCCGTGGCGCTGTATGAAAAGCACGGCTTTCAGGAGGCGGGCCGCCGGAAGAACTATTATGAGGCACCCCAGGAGGACGCCCTGCTGCTGACCAAGGAGTTCCGGCATGACCCTGCGTGAGATGCGTTTACCGGAGCTGAAACAGCTCCACGAGACAGAGCTGCGGGAGGCCTTTCCGCCCCAGGAGCTCAAGCCCTTTTCGGCCATGCAGACCCTGTATGAGGCGGGCGTCTACCACCCCGTCGGGGCCTGGGAAGGGGAGCGGCTGGTGGGCTATGCCATCCTCTGGGAAAGCCCAGCGCACCCCTATGTCCTCATCGACTATTTGGGCGTCCCGGCCCACCTGCGGAACGGGGGCCTGGGCGGGACACTCTTAGACCGGCTGGCGGAGCAGTTTGCCGAGATGGACGGGATCATCGTCGAGTCTGAGGCCCCAGAGGGCGGGGAGACGGACGCCCTGCGCCGCCGGAGACTGGACTTTTACCGCCGCAGTGGGTTCACGTTTTTGGACTATGACTGTGTCCTCTTCGGCGTCCATTACGCCGTCTGCCTGCGCTCTCCCAACGGGAAGGGGACGGAGGCCGGGGCCATGGCCGCCCACCAGGCCCTCTATGCGGCGCAGTTCCCAAAGTGGGCCTATGAGAAATTCATCCAGATCCCCAGGGACCCGGAGCACCCCTTGCAGCCCCCGGAGTCCTGGGCGGAACAGACGACGCTGCCGGGGTTGGAAGCATAAGAAGCATACAAGGAGACACAGCATGATCCAGGAAATTTGCAAAGACGAACGTTTTCTCGCCCAAAAAGCCGAACCAGCCACCCCCGATGACCTCCCCATCGCCCAGGACCTCATCGACACCCTCACCGCCCACAAGGACGGCTGCGTGGGCATGGCGGCGAATATGATCGGGGTAAACAAGCGCATCATTATTTTCGACAACGAGGGGGCGTATCAAGTTATGTTCAACCCCGTCATCGTGAAGCAGTCCGGGCCATATCAGACGGAGGAGGGCTGCCTTTCCCTCACCGGGCGGCGTCCCACCAAGCGGTGGAAGAGCATCAAGGTCCAGTGGCAAAATGAAACATTCCAGACCCGCCTCAAGACCTTCACCGGCTGGACGGCGGAGATCATCCAGCACGAGATCGACCACTGCGACGGCATCCTAATTTAAACTTCGTAGGAGGACGCTATGGTACTCTACTTCACAGGCACCGGCAACAGCCGCTATGTGGCAGAACGCATTGCGCAAGCACTGGGGGATACGCTTTGTAGTCTCAATGACCGCATCAAAGCCGGGGATACGTCCCCGGTGAACAGCGATGCACGCCTGATCATCGTCGTTCCCACCTACGCCTGGCGCATCCCCCACATCGTGCAGGAGCATCTGGAAAACACAGTCTTTCCCGGTGCGGCGCAGGTTTGGTTCGTCATGACCTGCGGCGGGCAGATCGGCGGCGCGGGTCGGCATAACCAGGCACTCGCGCAGAAAATGGGCCTTACCTACCAGGGCACGGCGCAGATCGTCATGCCGGAGAATTACATCGCCCTCTTCCAGGCGCCCCAGGCGGAGGAAGCGCGGCAGATCGTCGCCCAGGCCGAGCCGGAGATCGACCGGGCCATTGCCGCCATCGCCAAGTCCCAGGCGTTTGGCCCCACCCCAAAGCATCTGCTCAACCGTTTTCTGAGCGGCCCGGTGAACCCCTTCTTCTACTCCGTCATTGTAAAGGATACGCCCTTTACGGTGAGCGATGCCTGCAATGGCTGCGGCCAGTGCGTCAAACGATGTCCCCTGAACAACATCACCCTGCCAGACGGCAAGCCCCTTTGGGGCGGCCGCTGCACCCACTGCATGGCCTGCATCTGCTATTGCCCCACCGAGGCCATCGAGTACGGCAAAAAGAGCGCTGGGAAACCACGGTATCATTTCGAGGCGCTGCGCCCCAAATAAAACATAAATTTTAGGCGACCCCGAAGGCTGCTCCCGATAAGAAAACATCGTGAGGAAAGAGAGAACGGTATAGCTTCGGCTGTA
>OLPV01001925.1_pt1 | contig 14492 bp, 12 predicted proteins | sample 1671961 | NCBI WGS metagenome assembly OLPV01 (sample SAMEA3136630, study PRJEB25190) | human gut metagenome | biome: human gut; feature: human-associated habitat; material: faeces | place: Austria | collected 2013
GCAGGGGACTCTTAATCCCAAGGTCCGGGGTTCGAGTCCCCGACGGTCCACCATTTGAAACCTTAAACCAGAAGATTTTCTTCTGGTTTTTTTGTTTCCTATTACTTTTCTTTGTTATAAATAAGGGCGATAAGCGAATAGTAAGGATTTTTTTTGGCAGCAGTTGAAGGTATATTGATATTAGTATTTGCAGTTTTAGTTTCTGCAGTTCTAGACCAGATTGTGCCAAAAATATCCCTCCCTTTATTTCAAATCTTAATTGGAGTAGTAATTGCGCTTTTTGCGGTTAGTCCAATTGATGTAAGTCTTGATCCTGAGTATTTCCTTTTAGTATTTATTGCCCCTCTGTTGTTTTGGGAGTCAATAGAGTGCGATAAGAAAAATCTTCTTGAGAACAAAGTATCTATTATTTCTCTTGCAGTAGGTTTAGTTGTTTGTATTACGTTGGTAGTTGGTTTTGTTTTGAACTTGTTGGTTCCTTCAATTCCTCTTGCCGCAGCGTTTGCCTTAGGTGCGGCTCTTGGACCAACCGATGCAGCAGCAGTTCAAGCGCTAAAAAAAGAAGCACGATTTGGAAAGCTGGCAGGTTCTACCTTGCAAGGCGAAGCACTTCTTAATGATGCTTCGGGTGTTGTATCCTTTCAGTTTGCTATTGCAGCGGTAACAACAGGTGCTTTCTCTCTCTTTGATGCAAGCATCACCTTTGTGTTTAATTTTATTGGCGGTATTGTCTTAGGTGTGTTGATTGCAGTTCTTTGCTTTTGGCTTACTTCCAAAATGCGCTCTGTTGATTTAGAGAATGTAACGGTCTATGTTCTCTTTGAAATTTCGCTTCCTTTTATCACATTTATGGTTGCCGAGCATTTGGGTGTGTCAGGCATTTTGGCAGTTGTTGCGTGTGGAATTGTTTGGTCTTTGAATTCTTCGCGCAAGCTTTCACCTATTAATTCACGATTAAGCATTACTGTTTCAAGCGTGTGGAAAACAATTGCTTTTTCCCTTAACGGGTTTGTTTTTGTTCTTTTAGGGACAAAGCTTCCAGAAGCACTTACGCAAACTTGGTTAGGCCCCATTGATAATTTTGTTTTAATCGGCTTGATTGTTGTAGTAACTCTTTTAGTAGTAGGAATTCGCTTTATATGGTCTCTCATTATGTTGCGCACCATAAAGAATCCTGAGACGAACAAGACAGAACCGTTTTCTAAAGAAATGGTTTGGGATGCGGCAATCATTACCATTGGCGGTGCAAAAGGCACGGTAACTCTTTCAATCGTGTTTGCTATTCCATTCTTTATTTCGCCTGGTGTTGAATTTCCAAATCGTTCTTTATTGATTTTTATTGTAGCAGGGGTAATTATTCTCACTCTTCTGATTGCAAACTTCGCACTTCCTCTTTTAAGTAAACAGGGTGAAGAACCAGATAGTGAAGAAAAAGAGAACCTGTATCGGATAAAAATTGATATTCTCAAAAAGGTAATCAGAAAACTCATCGAGGAGTCTTCGGAAGAGAATTTGGCCGAAACAAATGCGGTCATTATGTCATACAACAAACGTATTGAGCACATAAGAGATATTGCTGATATAAAACAACCCGCTGAAAACAAACTAAGAATACAAATAATCAATTACCAAATTGACCGTTTAATTGAAGCTTCGGAAAAACATGAAGTAAATTCCTACGAAGCATATGTCCAGATGAAGCGTTTATACAACGCAAAAATTATGCTTGAAGACGATCGGGAAAAAGGATTCAGTTTATATTTACATAGGCGTCGGCTCAGCAATATCGGTCATTCAATTCTGTACACCATTCTTGAAGCACTTAATTTAGAAGATAGCAGTGTGATTAGTGATGAGCGTATTCTTGTTCGCCAAAAAACTGAAGAGTATGCGCTTGCGTTTTTATATCCTCTTGTTGGTGCCAATAAGTATCCAGCGGATATTGTTGCAAAGCAGATTATTGCGCACGAACGCGCGCTTACAATTATTGACCCAAATTCAGGTATGGGTCTTATTGAGGCAGATAGCAAAGTATGCCTCAATCGCATGCAAGAGCACGCACTCCAGATTGAGCGAGCGTTTATTGACGAATTCTACGCTGACGGAAAAATTACTCGTACCCAATCAAAAGAGATGAAAAAATCAGTATCCTTAATGGAAGTTGATTTGCTAGAAATATAGAACGTGTACTTGATTGCTTAGTGCGATTGTTGTTGCGAACATGAAATGTTTTGGCTGCAAGATTCAGATAGGATATAGTGCGAGTGGCAACGCTTGAAGAAATAAAAAACCAATTAAACTCGGTGCCAACGCTACCAGGTTGTTATCTCTGGAAAGATAAAGAGGGCACCGTTCTCTATGTGGGTAAAGCAAAACAGCTTCGTGCGCGTATGCGTCAATATGTAAATTACCAAGACACTCGAGAAAAAATCCCTTTACTGGTGTCTCAAATTGATTCCTTTGAATATATCGTTACCGAAAATGAGCATGAAAGCTTAGTGCTAGAGAGAAATCTCATTAGGCAGTATGCTCCTTACTTTAACGCTGACTTTAAAGACGATAAAACTTATCCCTTTATTGCGCTTTCAAAAAATGAAGTATTTCCTGCTTTGAAATACACGCGCGAGAAGCATAAAAAAGATTCTCGCTATTTTGGTCCCTATACTGATTCACGAGCCGCTCGTGAGCTTATTGATATTACACGTAAGCTTATTCCAATATGTAGTGCTTCTTGTGTTGAATGGAAGCGTCTGGCTCGAAAGTTAGAGAATTGTTCTTATGACGAAGTTGAGCTTTCAAGCCGTCCCTGTTTTAACGCACACGTAGGACTTGGGCCTGGTGCTTGTTGTGGTTGGATTACCCCTGAGCAGTATAGAGAAAACATAAGCCGTGTTGAGCGTTTTTTGAGAGGATCTCGAAAAGAGTTTTTGCAGGAACTTTCGGAAGAAATGGATCATGCAGCACAAGAGTTAGATTTTGAGCGTGCAGCGCGGGTGAAAAAACAGATAGATATTATTTCTAACCTTCAAGATAACCAACATGTTGTGGCTGATAATAGCCTCAATGCTGATGTTATTGGTGTTTTTCGCGAAGAGACTATTGCGGGATTTACTGTTCTTATTGTCAGAGAAGGTGCAGTAGTAAACACGAATGAGTTTGTTTTCAATAAGGGTAAAGATATTGCACTTGAAGAACTCATCCATATGTTTGTTCTTCGCTATTACGAAACAACGGAATCTATTCCTCATGAAATTATCTTGGATACTCCTATGGAAGACCAAGAGGTTTTTGAGCAATGGCTTACCGAGAAATTGGCAAGCCCGCATGGCGCGAAGGTGCGCTTTACTATTCCTCAAAGAGGGGATAAGGCTGCGCTTTTGCGTATGGCAACAAAAAATGCTCGTCACGTTCTTTTGCGCTATAAAGTTCGAAATTCATACGATGACGAACGTATCAACAAGGCGCTTCTTCAATTGGAAAGCGCCCTTGCGCTCGAGAAGCCTCCTTATCGTATAGAATGCTTCGATATTTCAACTAACCATGGCACGTATACTGTTGCTTCAATGGTGGTATTTGTAAACGGAAAGCCTGATAAGAGCCAATATCGTCGTTTTAAGATTAAAACTCCACTTGAAGAAGCGAATGACTTTATTAGCATGCAAGAAGTAATGGAGCGAAGGTATAGTCCTGAGCGAATGGAGGATACCCGATTTGGCTCAAAGCCTGACTTGATTATTCTTGATGGTGGAAAGCCTCAACTGTCTGCAGTAGAGGAGATGTTTGATCGAAAGGGCATTGAAGACATTGCTCTATGTGGTCTGGCAAAACGCGATGAAGAGTTATTTGTTCCTTGGCAGGATGACGGTCCTATTGTTTTACCAGCAGGATCGCCAAGCCTCTACTTGGTAAAGCAAATTCGTGACGAAGCGCATCGTTTTGCAATTACTTTCCATAGGGAATTGCGTCGAAAAGGTATGACTGCAAGTATTCTTGATGAAGTGGTTGGTTTAGGTCCTCAACGTAAAAAGAAACTTCTCAAGCACTTTGGTAGTTTTGCAAAAATTCGTCAGGCCTCACTAGAAGAGATAAAAGCTACTAAAGTGCTACCCGAGGCGGTTGCTGAAGAACTTTTCATTGTTCTGCGGCAATATCATTTACAAGATCAAGAACCTGATAAGGCCGAGAAACAGAAACCTAGCCTTTCGCAGGAAAATGCTTAATAATTAAACCAGTAAAACCAAACGAACTCGAGGAAAAAATGAGCAACGAAGAAAAACGCGAAATCCAATCTGAAGAAATGATGTCTGATGCTCAACCTCAATCTTTAAGTGGTGCTGATATCGTAATAATTACCGGCATGAGTGGTGCTGGTCGAACTGAAGCAATGCATACCTTTGAAGATTTGGGCTATTTTTGTATTGATAACCTCCCTCCTTCGTTGATTATGAATTTAGTTTCATTGGCTACCGTGCCAGGTCAAACCGATATTTCTCGAAAACTCTGTATTGTGTGCGATGTGCGCAATAGGCAGTATTTTAAACAGCTTGTTGGTGAGCTTGAAAACTTACGTTCGGTAGGAGTGCCTTTTAAGATTGTCTATCTTGATGCAAAAGATGAATCATTAATTGCACGCTATAAAGCCTCTCGAAGAAAACATCCTTTATGCATTGATTCTCCTATTACTATCGCTGAGGCAATTAAACATGAACGAGAGCTGACAAAGCGCCTTCGTTCTATTTCCGATTCGGTTATTGACACTACCAATTTAAAGCCTCGTCAGCTTCGTGAAGAGTTGCGCAATCTCTACTCTCGGCTTTCGGACAAGGAAGGTCTGAGTGTTAGCATATATTCCTTTGGATTTAAGCATGGTGCGCCTACTGATGCAGATATTGTTATCGATGTGCGCTTTTTACCGAATCCGTTCTATATTCCCGAAATGCGTTCTCTAACAGGTCTTGATGAGATAGTGCGTGATTATGTTATCAATAAGCCTGAAACTACTGAATTCTTGCTTGCGTGGGAGAATTTACTCAAGTGTGTTATGCCTGGTTATGTTGCTGAAGGAAAACAACAGCTTGTTATTGGAATTGGCTGTACGGGTGGTCAGCACCGCAGCGTTGCTCTTGCGGAAAAAACGGGTGAAATCTTAAAGAAAATGGAATATAACGTCGTAGTTTCTCATCGCGATATTGCACTTGCTGACACTTCGAAAGAGGCATCAAAATGAGCAAGCATGCAAGAATTGATTTTAAGTCTGATTCAACAGATTTATCATCGTTTGATTCTCAATCAGAGGGTGCTCATGCCTCAAGGGCTGCTTCAGCAATTGACCCTAATCCCCGTGAAGGAACGTTTCGCCCGAAGCATGCGCGTCCAAGCACTTCTCTGAAATATATGGAGCTTGAAAACGAAGCGTTTCATCGAGATGCTTCTTCAACAGTTTCCTTTAAAGCTATTTCTCCTGAGATGTGGCAAAGTCACCCTGATTTTTCATCGCTTAAAGCGGTAGTTTTAGGGGGCGGCACCGGAGCTCCTGTCTCAATTAAAACATTGCTTCAATTGGGGGTTCAAACAAGTGCCGTTGTTGCTATGGCTGATGATGGGGGCTCTACGGGCATTTTGCGAGAGGAAGCTCATGTAACCCCACCAGGAGACATACGTAAATGCCTTGCCGCTTTTGCCGAAGATCCTGAGGATCCTTTTACGAAAGCGTTTAAGTATCGTTTTGAATTCGCGCGTAATCATACTCTGGGAAATCTCATGCTTTCTGCGTTGGAAAACGCAACGGGGTCTTTCCCGGAGGCTATCAAGATTTGCGGTCAAATGCTAAATGCTCGAGGCCGCGTTTATCCTTCAACCTTGGAAAATGTCACCTTGTGTGCACGAACCAGGGAAGGAAAAACATTGCGCGGACAGGCAAATGCTTGTAAATCAGAAATTGCGTTGAGAAGAGTGTGGCTTGAATCGGATGAGCCTCATTTTGCCTATAAGGGAGCAGTTCAAGCAATCGAAGAGGCGGATTTATTGATCCTTGGTCCCGGATCCTTATTTACTTCCATCATTCCAAATCTTTGTGTGGAAGGGATTGTAGAAGCTATTGAAAGAAGTCAGGCAAAAACGGTTTTTGTCTGCAGTCTTGCTGATATGCAGGGTGAAACTTGGGGAATGAATGCATACGAGCATGTTGATGCTTTGTTGCGTCATGGTATGGAAGGATTACTTGATTACGTACTAATTCACAACGAAGGAACACTCAAAAAAGAGTCCTTTAGCCAAAGTGCGTATCGTTCTTTAGCTAATAGCGGGATTTTGACTCCCCGTTTCAAAGATATGCCTCAGGGCCCTGTAAAAATTCGACCAGTTCATATTTCGCTGAAGGACGTGGAGGCAATTCAGGCTCGTGGTCCTAAGGTGGAGATTCGAAATTTTGCCGATCCTCAGTATCCTACATGGCATAATCCTCAGGCATTAGGAAACGCTTTCACGGAAATCTTGAAACAATGTCTTTCTCAACAGAAGTAAAAGAAGAACTTATCGAAATACCGCCCCAATGCCCTCATTGCAATGAGGCACTAATCTCTGCGCTTTTGCGTATTAATGGCACGTTGCTTTTTAGCGGAGGAGGTTCTGTTCGATTAGAGGTCACTACTGAAGTACCTTTCGTTGCGCGCTTGATAACCGAGACGTTAACTAATCGGTATAACTTGCAGGTTGTTATTACCGTTCGCCAAAACGTTCTTCATAAAACACCAAACTGGCTTATAGAAGTTCCCTATCAAAAAAATCTTGAAGAGATACTCAAGCAATTAGGAATCTTGAAAAAAGAAGGAACGCTCGAACGAGGTGTTTCTGACGAATTTAAAAATAGTCCTTGTTGTTTCAATTCTTATGTTCGAGGATTGTTTTTGGGAAGCGGATTTGTCTCTGATCCAAAGGGCAACTTTCATCTTGAAATAAAAATTGATTCCGAGTACCTTGCTGAAGAAGTTGCCTCTCAGCTTCAGCGTTCGGGCATAGAGGGAGTTCCTATTCCTGTTCGCACAACTCCCCGGCGCAATTCAATCATACTGTATCTTAAGAGCGGTGAGCATATTGCTACGTTCATGAAAGCGCTTAAGGCAACTAAAACATATGAAACTATTCAGCAGGCTCGTTCAACAAAAAATGTTCGTAATGCGGTAAATAGGCAGGTTAATGCCGAGATTGCTAATTCGAACAAAATTGGAGCAGCTTCTCAAAAGCAAATTGCAACTATTCGTCGTGTGCTGAGTTATTACAGTTTTAACAATCTTCCTCAGGCATTGCAGGAGTACGTTCTCTTGCGCGTTTCTAATCCGGAAGCATCTATGAAAGAATTGGGTGAATTGGCAAATCCACCTCTTTCGAAATCCGCAATTTATCATAGAGTCAAACGCTTCGAAGAAATGGAAAAGGGGCTGCCGCACCGCTCCCATGAGGATAAATAGCGCGCTATTCCTATTGTTTGTGTTTGGAACAGGCTTTTTCTTTAGCTCTATTTCCCTTTCTGCTATGATTGTTTGTGTCTCATTACTAGAAACCCCACAGTGTTTCTACAGGGAATTTTTGAAAGGGAATCACTATGGCTATCAAAGTTGGTATTAATGGCTTCGGTCGTATCGGTCGTCAGGTCTTCCGTATTATGGAGCAGGATCCTGATTTTGAAATCGTAGCAATTAATGATCCGGGCAAAATTGAATCTACTTGCCAGCTTCTTAAGTATGACTCCGTTCATGGTCGTTGTTTCGATACTGTTGTTCCATCTGAAAAGGGTATTGTTGTTGACGGTCGTGAAGTAATTGTTTTCCACACCCGCGATCCGCATGAGCTTCCTTGGGGAGAACTTGGTGTAGAAGTAGTAATCGAATCTACTGGTGCTCTTAAAGATCGCGAAAAGTCTCAGATTCATCTTGAGATGGGTGCAAAGAAGGTTGTTATTACTTCTCCAGCAAAGGGTGAAGACATCACTATTGTTATGGGCGTAAACGATGATCAGTATGATCCTGAAAATCATAACATTATTTCCAATGCATCCTGCACCACCAACTGCTTGGCTCCGTTTGCGCGTGTATTGTGTGACAAGTTTGGCATCAAGCGTGGCTTTATGAATACTATTCATGCATACACTGGCGATCAATATACTCTTGATCACGGACATAAGGATCTTCGCCGTGCTCGTAATGCTGCAACTAACATTATTCCTACCTCAACAGGAGCAGCAAAAGCAGTATCTTTGGTATTGCCACAATTAAAAGGAAAGCTTGATGGCTTTGCAACTCGTGTTCCTGTTTGTGACGGCTCTATGGTTGATTTGACCGTTGAGCTTGAGTGCGAAGTAACGGTAGAAGAAGTAAATGCTGCAATGAAGGAAGCAGCTGAAGGCTACATGAAGGGCTACCTTGAATATGTTGAGGATCCAATTGTTTCTTCTGACGTAATTGGTTCTTCTTCCTCTTCCTTATTTGACTCCGACCTTACCATGGTTCTTGGTGGCAAAGGTAATTTAGTAAAGTGTGTTGCTTGGTATGATAATGAGTGGGGTTATTCCTGCCGCGTTGTAGACTTAGCTCGTATGGTTGCTACAAAGAAGTAGTTTGAGGGGCTATCGTAGAGTAATGTCAATCTCATGTAACATGTGTTATTAGGTTTTACGAGGAGCACCTCTTTGCTAGGTGCTCCTTTTTTTCGTATGAAAGGATCTCGCAATGGCAGAAATTAGGAATTTCCTTGATGCTAACGTAACGGGTAAAACAGTTCTTCTCCGTGTAGACTTCAATGTTCCTTTAAACGGAGAACAAGTTATGGATGATACCCGTATTATGGAAGCGCTCCCTACCATCAAAAGTATTATTGATCGGGGCGGAAAGGTTTTAATTGCAAGTCATCTTGGTCGTCCTGATGGCATTGGTTATCAGCGCGAGTATTCTTTGGCACCAGTTGCAAAATATCTTTCTGATGTTCTTGGCCAAAAGGTTGTTTTTGTAGGCGATATTATTGGATATCACGCTCAGGAAGTTGTAGCTTCCCTTAAGCCTGGTCAGGTTGCAATGTTGGAAAACTTGCGTTTTGACCCTCGTGAAAAGAAGAACGATCCTGAGTTTGCTAAAGAATTGGCAAGTTTGGCTGATTTGTTTGTAAACGACGCATTTGGTGCAGCTCATCGTGCTCATGCATCTATTTCAGGAGTTACCGAATTCCTTCCTTCTTACGCAGGTACTTTGATGCTTAAAGAATTCCATACCTTAAAAACAAAACTTGACGATCCTGTTCGTCCTTGTTGCGCAATTCTTGGTGGTTCTAAAGTTTCTGACAAGATTAAAATCATTGATGCACTCATTGAAAAATGCGACACCGTTATTATTGGTGGTGGCATGTGCTTCACCTTCTTGCTGGCACAGGGATACGAAGTTGGAAAATCTTTGAAGGAAGTCGATTGGGTAGACAGAGCACGTGAGACTCTTGAACGCGCTGAGGCAAAGGGTGTAAAGATTCTTCTTCCAACCGATGTGGTTTGTGCGCCTGCTGTTGCTGAAGGAGTAGAAATCGAAGTTGCTCCTGTAGATGAAATTCCTGATTATATGATGGGTCTTGATATTGGTCCTGAGACTGTCAAAGAGTACACTCGTGCAATTCTTCAAGCAAAGACCGTATTCTGGAATGGACCAATGGGCGTTTTCGAATTGAAACCATTTGAAGCGGGTACAAAAGGTGTTGCGGTAGCAGTTGCTGCTGCAAAGGAAGCAACTACCATTATTGGCGGTGGTGATTCTGTTGCTGCAGTTAATAAGTTTAATTTAGGTGATCAGATGACCTTTATTTCCACTGGTGGTGGAGCATCAATGAAGCTTGTCCAGGGTGATGATCTCCCTGGTATTGAAGCATTGAAATAATCAGAGAGTGATTGGTTAAAAGCATGCGTAAGTATATTATGGCAGGTAACTGGAAAATGAACAAAACCGTTCCTGAAGCGGTAGTTCTAACCCAGCAGCTTTGTAATTACTACAATCGTAAGTGGGATAATGTAGAAATTGTAATCTGCCCTCCTGCAATTGATTTAAAAGTGGTGTATACCGTTCTCGATTTTGATAAAACAGAAATCGAAACCGGTGCTCAGAATGTTTACTGGGAGGAATCGGGTGCATTCACCGGAGAAATCTCTATCCCAATGATTAAAGAAGCTGGTTGCAAGTACTGCATTGTGGGCCATTCTGAACGTCGTGAAATTTTTGGTGAGACTGATCAAGACGTAAACAAGAAGGTTAAAGCTTTAGTTGCGGCAAATCTTTCTCCTATTGTTTGCGTGGGAGAATCGCTTCATTTGCGCGATAAAGGAACGTATCTTGAGTACATTGTTGCTCAAGTAAGAGCAGCACTTGCTGGAGTAGATGATATTGGTATCTCTAAAGTGGTAATGGCATATGAGCCAGTGTGGGCTATTGGAACAGGTCGTACTGCCTTGCCTGAGCAAGCTCAAGAGGTATGCTGCGCAATCCGTGAAACGATAGCAGATATGTTTAGTGTTTCAGTTGCTGAAGAAATGCGAATTTTGTATGGTGGATCAGTTAATGAATCTAATGTTGGTCAGCTGCTTTCTCAAAAAGATATTGATGGTGGTTTAGTAGGAGGAGCTTCTCTCCAGGCAAAGACCTTTAAAAACCTTATTGAAGCTGCAAGTCAAGCAGCGTCAAACAGGTCATAAGCTTTTTTCTAAATTGCTTGATGGATTAAGCGTGGTGTGCCTACGCTAACAGCACTTAACCGTGTACACGTTAGATAATGTACGTATGAAAATGCACGAATAAGTTGTACCTATTTCCAAATGACCCTGCATGCAGGGTCATTTTTTTGTATGATGATTCGGTTAGCTCATTTATTTGTAAAGGGTTTTACATGATTGATAAACAGAAACTTACGTTGCCTGCTTGCCTAATTATTATGGATGGATTTGGCCTTGCGCCAGAGGGTAGCGGTAATGCAATTAGCCTCGCTCATACTCCTTGCTTAGATCGGCTTTTTAATGAATGCTCTACTACTACGCTTGACGCCTCAGGTAATCCAGTTGGTCTTCCAAAAGGCCAGATGGGTAATTCAGAGGTTGGTCATCTTAATATTGGTGCTGGTCGCGTAGTCTTTCAGGAATTAACACGTTTAGACAATGCGTGTGAATCGGGTTCTCTTCGTCAAAATGAAGTTCTGGTAGAAGCTTTTCAGAAAGCCAAGGATAATGAGGGTACGCTTCATTTTATGGGTCTTTTAAGCGATGGCGGTGTTCATTCAAATAACGCTCATCTCTATGCTCTTTTAAAAATGGCGGATGAAATGGGTATTCCACGTGTGAAAGTTCATTGTTTTATGGATGGTCGTGATGTTCCTCCTTCGTCTGGTATTACCTATATTGAGGAATTGGAGAGGGAAATCTCTTGCTTGAATACTTCCCAGTGCAGTATCGCTACTATCAGTGGACGCTATTATGCTATGGATCGCGATAATAGATGGGAACGGGTAGAGCAGGCTTGGAATACTATTTGGAATGCCGCAAATCCTATTAATTCCTCCTGCGTTGAAGCAATGAAGAAATCGTATGAAGAGGGAATTACTGACGAGTTTGTTGTTCCAATGAGCTTTAACTACGAAGGAGCATCCTCAAAGGACGTGTTTGTATTTTTCAATTTCCGTCCTGATCGTGCTCGTGAGATTTCTCGTTCGTTATGTGATGAAGCGTTTGAGAATTTCTCTCGTGAAGGGTGGGAAAAACCAGGTTTTGTTTGCTTGACAGAATATGATCCAACAATTCCTGCTCCCGTTGCCTATCCAAAAGAAACTCTCAATGCTGTTCTTGCTGATGTTCTTGCTGAAAACGGTTTAAAGCAGTATCACATTGCAGAAACGGAAAAGTATGCCCACGTAACCTTCTTTCTCAATGGTGGCTTAGAGACTCCAAAAGATAACGAAGAAAGAAAGCTTATTGCTTCTCCAAAGGTTGCTACTTACGATTTGCAACCTGAGATGAGTGAACCTGAGGTTGCTGATACACTAGCTCAGGCAATTCTTAATGATGAAGCAGATGTGTATTTGGTTAATTTCGCAAATTGTGACATGGTTGGTCATACGGGCGTGGTTTCTGCTGCACAAAAGGCAGTTGAAGCGGTTGATGCGGGAGTAGGTAAAGTTGTTGCTGCTCTAAAAGAAAAAGGAGGTGTAGGTCTTTTGACTGCCGATCATGGCAATGCTGATTGTATGATTGCTGAAGATGGAACTCCTCACACAGCTCATACCACCAATCCAGTTCCTCTTGTTTTGCTTGATTATGCTCAAAAGGGATTCTCTTTGAAGCAAGAAAGAGGAGCGTTAGCAAATATTGCTCCAACACTTTTGGAAATGATTGGTATTTCAGCACCTAAAGAAATGACTTCGCCTTCATGGCTTGAATAATCTTTGCGAATTTGTATAATATATCTTTCGTATGCACTAAAAATGTATTAAGGATTTAAATTGTCACCAGTTGCTATTATTTTTACTATTACTCTTATTCTTTCAGGCATTGGCTTGGTTGTACTTGTTCTTTTGCATTCTGGCAAGGGTACCGGTATTTCTGAGATGATTTCTTCGTCTATGTATAACACTCAGTCAGGAAGCATTGTTGAGAAGAATCTTGACCGCTTAACACTTATTTGTGTTGCAGTGTTTGTTCTCTCTCTTATTGTTTTGATGATTACGTATCCTCAGGGAACAATTGGAGCATAATATCCATTTTTTACTTGCAATGATGCAAGCTTTTGATAATATGGATAAGGCTTAATTGCTTGTCGGAGTGGTGGAACGGCAGACACGCTAGCTTGAGGTGCTAGTGCCTAATTACCGGGCGTGCGGGTTCAAATCCCGCCTCCGACACCAGTGAAAATCAAAAGAAGCGCTTCGGCGCTTCTTTTTTTATGTCAGTCTGTGTGCACTATTTACGGAAGAGGGGGGCAGAAGAGGAGGACATGCAAGACAAAAAACGTGTCTGATTATGCATACCGATATAAGGGCAACTGAGCAATTGTCAGATTATCCAAATCCCTTTTTTCTTTATTTCGCGTACAACCATATCATGAAAAAGTACACAATTGCAGACTAGTATTTCGGCAAATAAAGGAGTATTTAACATAGCGCACCAAGTTCTTTCATTCTAAAGTTCGAAAGGAATGCTATGTATTTCTTAACGCCGTACCACTACCATGATGAGCTGAGAAGAATCAACCCGAATCTTACCGAGGAAGATGTTGAAGTCTTGCTCGAAGCTCGCCAGACATATCTTTCGGAAAACAATTTGATAGAGTTTGGAACTCCTGTTTTGTCTGAGATTGTTTCTCAATTTTCATCATCATCGGTTCTTGATCAAGAAAACTTGGGCGAAAACTTAGCAGAAATATTGGATGTGTTCTATACGCTCCGTGAAGAAATACCTGTGGATATAAGCGATGCTGAAATAGTACAGGCACTTCGTGGGCGTTTTGATACCTCTTGTGGAGGAGAGGTGGATAGTTTGGCTTCTGTAAGCTCTCAGGAGCTTCTAAGAGACCTGGAAAACACTTCTGCTCTCTTCGACCCTTATGATTCTGAGAGTGGCTCGAGGGATTTGTACACCATTGCTGATGACGAAGGAAGAGTCTATTCGTGGGATCCAGAACAATGGCACGATGATGTGTGTGCGCAAGGATGGTTAGGGGAGCAGTGGGATGAAGAATAGTAATTCTTCTCTTCAGGCTTTAAATCCTGAAGCTTTTGAAAAACGATACCGGTGTTTGTCGGAGATTATGAATCACATACTGTCTCTTTACACTTTTAACGAGTCTTCTGTTATTCCTCTTTATACGGGCCAGTCATTATTAGAGTCGGTTACGTATGTACTCGGCATTGAATCTCTTGAAGATGAAAAGGCATGCATTCTTGAAACTGATAATCCGCTTGCACTTTTTCGAAAAAAACAACAAGAACTTGAAAGCCGTATAGATAATGCGCTGGTTTTGTGGGAAACGATATGCGTCACGATGCCGCCTCTTAACAATATTGCATTGAGAGATACTCTTGTGAGCATCGGAGATTTAAAGCGCAAGTACGACATTTATTTCGCGGCACATGAAATACCATGCAATATTGATTATCCGTTGTATAAGCCCGTCTCTGAACAGCTTAAGGGGATAGATTATATACAAGCTTGGTTAGAACAGCTTTATAGAGAAGTTTGTTTTTTATCTCGCTTTGAAGTGCAGGATTGTATTTCAGTTCTTGAATCCTGGTGTCCAGACTACAAGGGTTTACTCATTAATATGTATGAGCCTCTCTTCGATGCGTGGCAAAAGGGTAGTATTTCTTATAAAAAATGACGAAATGTAAAAGTTTTTCTTGCATTAGTTTCTGGTTTTGTTAATATAGATTCTGCTTGTCGGAGTGGTGGAACGGCAGACACGCTAGCTTGAGGTGCTAGTGCCTAA
>OLPV01001927.1_pt1 | contig 14480 bp, 9 predicted proteins | sample 1671961 | NCBI WGS metagenome assembly OLPV01 (sample SAMEA3136630, study PRJEB25190) | human gut metagenome | biome: human gut; feature: human-associated habitat; material: faeces | place: Austria | collected 2013
GGCTGTTACTCGGAGCGCGGCGCTTCGAGACTGGGCGCAGCCACATTGGCAGGGGCTGCGCTCTGCCCGGCAGGGATGGTATCGGGCAGGGCAGTGGCGGCGGTCTCCGCAGTCTTTACGGCAGCTTCGGCGGCAGTTTCTGCCATAGCTTCCGCAGCGTTTTCCGCTGCCTTGGCGGCTTCCTCAGCGGCTTTGGCGGCGCGCTCGGCCTTCAGCTGTTCGGCGCGCTGACGCGCTTCCTCCTGCCGCTTCTGGGTGCGCGCCTTGATGCGGCACACCGAGCACAGTCCCTCGGCGCTGTCCGGGGCAATGGGCTTGCCGCACTGCTTGCACAGGGTCTTGGTGCACTTGTGCAGCACCACGGGGCCAAGGGTGGTCAGCTGGTATAGCTTCATGCCGTCAAAGCCCTTGTTGGAGCACACATTCATGCACACGCCGCACTCGCTGCACTTCCACGGGGTAAGCACCATGCGGGTCTGACCGTTTGGCATCTCCTCAAACTTCAAAGCGTTGGCGCGGCAGGCTTTTTCGCACCGGCCGCAGCCAAAGCAGTTGTCGGTGAACTTGGGCATATAGTAGCCGTACTGCAGGGGCGTTTCCATGGCGGCTTTCAGCTGCTTTGTGCGCTGGTGCAGCAGCAGACGGAAGTCCACCCCGCTGTCCTCCTCGCTGCGCAGACCGGGCAGCATTTGCAGCAGCTTTTTGGTGCCGCTCTTGGAGCCGTGGCTCACCTGTTCCAGCATCTCGCGGCGGGTCAGCTCCTGCACATGGTAGGGGTACTCCTTTTCCTCATAAGCCAGCGAGAACCGCGCTTCGAACATCGGCTGACCGAAAAAGTCCACAAGGCGGGTCAGCTCCTTACGCAGCTGCTCGGCGCACAAGTCGTTCTCGCACTGCCCACAGGGGGTCAGGTCCAGCACGATCTTTTTGTTCAGCGCCAGATACGCCAGCGCCTCCCACGAGAGGGCACAGATGCAGCTGCGCACCACGGTGTTTTTGCGGGTGGACTTCTCACAGCCGATCCAGATGGTATCGCTGTCGGTGTCCGCCGCGGCGGTATCCCGCTGCACCTGCTCCGGCGAGGGGGCGATGCAGCCGCTGCGGCAGGCGGAAACGCACAGCCCGCAGTCGGTGCAGGGGTCCCAGTCCTTGACGAGGTTCGGACGGGTAAAGATCTCCTCGCCGTAGGGGCAGATGTCCTTGCAGGTAGTGCAGGGCTTGCGGTGGGGGTGCAGGTTCCAGCACTGGCGGCGGTTGATCTCGGGATGGCTGGTCTTCATCAGGGCATCCATTGCAGTTCTGGTAAAAAAGCCCATGGTCTTACTCCTTTTCCACAACAGAGGTAAGGGCGGCGTGGTCGAGCAGGAAACGCTGCACCTTCTGGTTGGTCACGGCGGCGGCGATGGCGTCCCGGCTGAGCACCTTGCGGATCTCTTCTTCCGGGGTGTCGTGCAGCTTGGAAAGGCGGGCGATCTCGGCGTCCACCTCCTGCTGGGTCACGGTGATCTTTTCGGCTTCGGCAATAGCGCGCACTGCCAGCATTGCCCGCAGCTGGCGCTCGGCTTCCTTGCGGTAGCCCTCCCGCACCTGCTCCGGGGTCAGCCCGGCGCTCTTACAGTACAGCTCCATGGTCATCCGGCTCTTGCGCAGCTTTTCCCGCAGCTGGGTCATCTGGTACTCGGCGTTTTGCGCCAGCAGCTCTGCGGGCAGCTCCACGGTCAGGTTCGCGCCTGCCATATCCAGCAGCGCTGCCCCGGCAATGCGGTCGGCGTTGGCTTCGTGGGAAAGGCGTTTTTTCTCCCGCAGGCTCTCCCGCAGGGCTTCCAGATCGTCAAAGCCCAGCGTCTTGGCAAAGGCATCGTCCACCGGGGGCACCTGCTTGCGCTCCACCGTGTGCAGGCAGATCTCAAACTGCGCCGTCTTGCCGGAAAGCTCCGGCACCCGGAAGTCGGCGGGGTAGGTGAAGTCGAAGCGGAAAGTCTCGCCCGCGCAGTGGCCGTACACCGCTTCTTCTGCGGCGGGCATCAGCTGCCCGGTGCCCAGCACCACGGTCACCTTTTCCATCCGGCTGTCCGGGATGGGCGCCCCCTCCAGAAAGCCCTCGAAATCCAGCGTGACACGCATCCCGCGGGCGGCGGGGTCGCCGGTGGGCACAAAGGGCGCGTGCACCCGCGCCATGTTGGCGATATCCGCGTCCACGGCCTTTTCCGATACCGGGCGCACCCGGCGGGTGAAGGCAAGCCCCTTGTACTGCCCTAAGGCGGCAGCGGGCATGGTGTTTGCAGTCTGTTCCATAGTCGAACACTCCTTTTATATAGCAAAGCGGCGTTACAGCCCGCGGGCGGCCAGCCAGCTTTCTGCGATCTCGGAGAACATCTCCGGGTACTGGGCATCTTCTTCTTTAAAGGCGCTCAGGTAATACTCCACCTCGGCGCGGGTGGGGCTTGCGGTGCGCCGCCAGATCGTAAAGGTGGTGCCGTTGCCCATATCAAAGGTGGCTTCCTGTGTAAAGTACTCGTCCCGCACCGCAAGGAACCTCTCGTTCAGCTTGTGGGACATCTCGCCGCTGCCCACAAAGGTCTGGGGGAAGGGGTCGGCGGTAAGGACGTACTTCGCTTCAAAGAACTGCATGGGGAAGTTGTGGGTGCCCGGCACCGAGAAACCGAAGGCCAGCTTATCGTTAATGGGCATTTCGGGCAGAAGGCAGTTCTTGAAGTGATCCGGGCAGTACAGCATATCGTGGGGGATCATGTAGCTGAGCTCACCCTCGGCGCAGTGGGTGTCGATCCAGTTGGCAATGGCCTTGATCTGCGGCAGATCCTTGCGGTCATAGATCAGCTTGTCCAGCCGGACGAACTCCGACGCTGCCTTGAGGGGGAAGTGATCCACCAGAAAGCCCGGCAGGGCAATGGTGGTCAGGGGAGAGCAGCGCACCGAGGTGGCAAACACGAGGGTGAACACCCAGAACACGACCTTTGCCGCCCGGAAGCGGCTGATGCCCTCGGCCAGCGCCGCTGCGCCCAGCAAAAACAGGAGAAACCACCCCGGGAGGAACAGCAGCATCTGGTGAGAGCCGGTGTTCTGGATGCGGGTGAACAGCAGCATGCTCAGCAGGATCTCCAGCCCGGCAAGGCAAGGCAGTGCGGGCATTTTGCGCTTTTTCAGGCTGAACCACAGCCCCATGCCCACGAGCACAAGGTTCATCAGACCCATGCGGAAGAAGTGCAGCGAGATCTCGGCCACAAAGCCGCCGCCGTTATAGTAGGAATAGCGCTCGGCGTAGCTGTAAGCGAGGATGCGGCTGACCATCGGCCACAGCAGGATCAGCATGGCCACCATGCTCATCAGGCCGAACAGCACGAGATTGCGCACCTGCAAAAGCGCCTGCTTTTTCTGCCCGGCGCGGGCAGTGCGCGCGCTGCTTACCAGCACCAGCACCGCGTAGGCAAAGTAGTAGCCCACCACAAAGTATAAGTACCACCGGCGGGAGAGGATGATAGCTGCCGTGGCGGCAAACAAAAGGCAAAAGCGCACCGGCTCCAGCTTTTCAAACCGGAAGTCCAGCGTGAGCAGCAGGATGCTGAAGCCGAAGATGAGGCCGAACCAGTCCGGCTGGCTGAGCATGGCGCTCATGCGCAGCCACGGGTAGGTGACCATCCAGGTCATGCCGATGAGGAAGTACCAGAAGCGGTTTTTCACCCGCAGCATCTGCCCCACCTTGATGGTAAGCCCCGCCAGCAGCACCAGCAGCATGGGCAGAACGCTGAACACCTGACAAAAGGCAAAGCTGTCGCCGGTGTGGTCGCTCAGGCAGAAGGAAAACTCCAGAAACAGGGTGATGAAGTTGGTATAGTCCTCGGCAAAGGAGCCGAAGATGAACCGGAAACCCGCCGCCGGGCTTTGCAGAAAGGCGGCTTCGGCGCTGTACTGCTTGCTGATATAGTTAAAATAATCCCAGATGTAAACAAAGCTGCGGCGACCAAGCGCCCAGAAAAAATAGACCAGCGCCGCCGCCCACAGGCCAACAATGATTGCTTTGTGGAACAGGTCGAACTTTACCCCCGCTACCCGCAGCACCAGCAGCACACAGGCAAACAGGGCAAGGTTGCACCACAGGCTCACCAGCGGAAAAAAGAACTTGCTGCCGGGCGCAGCCAGCGCAAAAACGGCCAGCAGCACCGCCGCTGCTGCCAGCGCCAGCGCGATTTTCGCCGCAGCGGAAACGCGGGGCTTTGTAATGGGTTCAGACATGGAACAGGATCCCTCCTTGCAAAGTTTCACACCCTACAGTATAACAACTCCCCCGGGCACTGTCCAGCACCCCGGCGGCGAAAAATGCAGAATGTCCCGCCGCTTTCAAAGCAGACGGGACATTTTTGCATAAATATTACTTATCGGAATCTTCCGCAGCAGCCTTGGCAGCCTTTGCCGCCTTGCGCTTTTGCGCCAGCGCCTTGTTGGCGCTCAGGCGGGCGGCGTCCGGGTTCGGCGCCTCCGGGGCAAGCCGCAGCAGGTAGCTGCCCATGGCGGGCAGGTCCAGCGTCAGGGTGTAGTCCCGGCCGAACACGCCGCCGTCGGTGGTGTGGAAGCTCTGCTTGCGGTGCGCCTTGTGCACGCCGCCCCAAGTGCCGGCCTCGGTGTCCAGCACCAGCTCTGCGCTGCAGGGGAATTTAAGATACAGGGGGAACTTTTTGTGGGCGTGGTCCTGCGTGTTCATGACGCAGAGCAGGTTCTGCCCGCGCCCCTTGCGCAGCCATGCGTACACGCCCTCGGCGCAGCTTTCGCTGGCCACCCACTCAAAGCAGTCCGGGTTGTATTCGCCATCGTAGAGGGCGGGCTCGGAGGCGTAGATGCGGCTCAGAGCGGCAAAGTACTTCTGGAAGGCATCGTGGAAGGGGTATTCCAGCAGATTCCAGTCCAGCTCCCGCTTTTCGTCCCACTCCCGGAAGTGTGCCAGCTCGTTGCCCATAAAGTTCAGCTTTTTGCCGGGATGGGTGTACATATAAAAATACAGGGTGCGCAGCTGGGCGCATTTTTCCGCGTAGCTGCCCCACAGCTTGTCAATGATGGTCTTTTTGCCGTGCACCACCTCATCGTGGCTCAGCGCCAGCAGATACAGCTCGTTGTAGAAGTAGTGCATACTGAACAAAAGCTTGCCGTAGCAGCCCGGGCGCTCGCCGAAGGGGGTGGCAAAGTAGTCCAGCGTGTCGTGCATCCAGCCCATGTCCCACTTGTAGTCAAAGCCCACGCCCTCGTAGCGGGTGGGGGCGGTCACCTTGAGGAAGTTGGTGGAGTCCTCCGCCATGTAGATGCCGGTGGGCCAGCGCTCGTTCAGGCCGTGGTTCAGGCTGCGCAAAAAGTTCACCGCGCCCTGATTTACGCCGCGGTTGGGGTCGCCCTGCCAGTACAGCGCCCGGGAGATGGCGTCCATGCGGATGCCGTCGCAGTGGTACACGTCCATCCACAGCCCGGCGGCGCTGCTCAGAAAGCTGCACACCTCCCGGCGGTAGTAGTTGAAGTTGCAGGTGCCCCACTCGCTCTGTCCCACGTCGCTGTCGTACTCGTACAGGTAGGTGCCGTCAAACTTTGCCAGCGCGTCGGCGTTGGCGGCAAAGTGCACCGGCACAAAGTCCATGATGACGCCGATGCCCATGCGGTGGCAGGCGTTGACAAAGCTTGCAAACTGGGCAGGAGTGCCGTAGCGGCTGGTCACCGAGAAATAGCCGGTGGTCTGGTAGCCCCAGCTGCCGTCAAAGGGGTGCTCTGCCAGCGGCAGCAGCTCCACATGGGTAAAGTGGTGCTCCAGCAGCCACGGGATCAGCTCCCGCGCCAGCTCCTCGTAGTTGTACCACCCGTCCGAGCCGTCCGGCTGGGTAGCGCCGGGCTTGTGCTTCCAGCTGCCGACGTGCAGCTCGTAGATGTTCAGCGGGCGGTTGCGGCATTTGTCCCGCCGCTCCATCCACGCGGTGTCGTCAAAGGCAAAATCCAGCTTTGTCAGCTTGCTGGCGGTGCCGGGGCGCAGCTCGGTGGCAAAGGCGTAGGGGTCGCTGCGCATCACGGTGCTGCCGTCCGCGCCATGCACGCGGTATTTGTACAGATCCCCCTCCGCAAGGCCGGGGATAAAGGCGCTCCACACGCCGGTATCGGCTTTTTCCATGGGCACACCGCGCTCCCAGCCGTCAAAGCCGCCGCACACCTCCACGGCGGTGGCACCGGGTGCCCACACGGCAAAACGCCAGCCCTCGGCGCCGTTTGGGTCGGTGCAGGGGTGCGCACCCAGAATGCGGTAGGCATCGAAGCAGTCGCCACTGAAAAACGTGCGGGGGATCACAGGGTAATTCATGCAAAGATCTCCTTACTTCTCTATGTTGACCGGCGGTGTGCGCCGGTTGATACAAGGCTGTTTGGGCAAACTATCCAAGAAAAACGGCTGTTTACCGGCATGATGGCCGATAATCTTAGCGAATCTTGACAAAAATCAGCAAATTTTCACATATTTGCCAAATCTTGTGGTATACTGTTGCTACTGCCGTGCAAGCGGCGCAACTTTTTAAGCAATAGAACGGGAGCGAATGATCATGGCTTGGTATGACGAAGCAGTATTTTATCACATCTATCCGCTGGGGCTGTGCGGCTGTGCGCACGAAAACGACGGCCAGCCCACCCCGGGCGCTTTTGCAAAGCTGGAAGCATGGGCAGCCCACGCGGCAAAGCTGGGCTGCACGGCCATCTACATCGGCCCGCTGTTCGAGAGCGGCTCCCACGGTTATGATACCATCGACTACCGTCTGGTGGACCGCCGCCTTGGCACCAATGAGGAGTTCAAGGCCTTTGTGGCGGCCTGCCACGCCCGCGGGCAGCGGGTCATCGTGGACGGCGTGTTCAACCATGTGGGACGCGATTTCTTCGCGTTCCAGGACCTGAAGTCGAACCGCGAGAACGCCCGCTATAAGGACTGGTTCTGCGATGTGAACTTCTGGGGCAACAACGAGTATAACGATGGCTTTTCCTACGGCAACTGGGGCGGCTACAACCTGCTGGTCAAGCTGAACCAGCGCAACCCGGAGGTGCAGCAGTACCATTATGATACCGTCCGCTTCTGGGTGGAGCAGTTCGACATCGACGGCATCCGTCTGGACGCAGCCGATGTGTTGGATTTCGACTTCATGCGCGGGCTGCGCCGTCTGGCAAACGAGGTAAAGCCGGAGTTCTGGCTGATGGGCGAGGTCATCCACGGCGATTACAGCCGCTGGGCAAACCCGGAAATGCTGCACTCGGTCACCAACTACGAGCTGCACAAGGGCCTGTGGAGCGGACACAACGACCACAACTATTTTGAAATTGCCCACACCATGCGCCGGCTGCAGGGGCTGTGCCACGACACCCGGCTGTATCTCTTCTCGGATAACCACGACGTGGAGCGCCTGCCCAACAAGCTGCGCAACCGGGAGCACATCCGGCACATCGCCATTCTGGTGTACAGCCTGTGGGGCATTCCGTCCATCTACTACGGCTCGGAGTTCGGCATCGAGGGCAAAAAGGAGTGGGGCAGCGACTGGCCGCTGCGCCCCTGTCTGGAACTCAGTGACTACGCTGATGCAGAACGTACAAATCCTGTTACCAGTGTATACAAAGCGCTGGGGAAATGCAAGGCTGAGTTGCCGGAAATGACCTACGGCGAGGTAAAAGAATTGCAGCTCACCACCCAGTGCTACGCCTTTGCCCGGGTGCTGGACGGTAAGGCCGTGGTGGCGGTGCTGAACAACGGCGATACCCCCGCACAGCTGGAGTTCCCGCTGCCGGTGGAAACCGCCAAGGTCACCGACCTGCTGGCGGATACCGTGGGCGCACAGGAGGTGCTGGTCTCCACCGAGTGGAACCGCATGAAGGTGCAGCTGCCCTCCAATTACGCAACCCTGCTGCGGGTGGAATAAAGCAACGCCTGCGGCGTGACCGGAGCGAAAGCCTTTACCCTTTGGGGATAGGTTTCCCCCTTCCGGGGGGAGCCTTTGTTCAGAAAGCTGAGATTGGAATAATCTTGCACATTTTGCCGCGTTTTGCTACAATAAGGAGAGAAAAGTCGTTTTACGGAAAGGAAGCCTGACCCTCTATGAATGCAGCACAGCGCAGAGAACGCATCCTGACCCGGCTGAACGGCGCCGGTGCCCCCTTAAGCGCCAGCACGCTGGCGGCAGAACTGGGGGTGTCGCGGCAGATCGTGGTAGGGGATGTGGCACTGCTGCGTGCCGGTGGGGCGCAGATCGATGCCACCCCCCGGGGCTACCAGCTGCACCCGGCGGAAAAGGGCTATACCGGCATTCTGGCCTGTGTGCACCGCACGCAGGAGGAGATGCGCCGGGAGCTGTACACCGTGGTGGATCAGGGCGGCACGGTGGTGGATGTGGCGGTGGAAAACAGCCTTTACGGCGAGATCCGCGCCACCCTGAACCTGTGCAACCGGTACGACGTGGACAACTTTATCCGTCAGGCAGCCGATGCGCCTGAAAGCCTTTTGAGCCGCATGACCGGCGGCGTGCACCTGCACACTTTGCGCTGCCCGGACAAGGACACCTTTGCCCGCATCCGCGATGCTTTGGAGCAGCAGGGGCTTTTGTACCGCAAGGAGTAACGCTGCTCCACTTATACCCAGTATAAAAAGGCTTGCGGGGCTTGTCTATCCGCAAAACCGGAAAAATGTTGGAAAATCAACAAAAAAGCAAAAGAGGTGGGTTTTCTGGATATCCGCATTGAAAAGACCGAGCGCGCCATCAAAGAAGCCTTTATGGAGCTGCGCCGCGAAAAGCCGGTGGAGAAGATCCGTGTCAAGGAGCTGTGCGACCGCGCCTGTATCAATAAATCCACATTTTACGCCCATTATCAGGATATCTATGCGCTGGCCAACGCCATGGAGGACGAGATGGTGCACGCGGTGGTGGAAAGTCTGCCCCGCCTGACCGCCAGCGATGTGAGCGAGCGCACCGAGTGGCTTGCGCGGGAGATGTTCCGCGCCTTTGCCGAGCATCAAGAAGAGATCAGCGTGCTGTTCTCCGGCTCCCGGCAGGGGCTGTTCATCAACCGGGTGGAGCAGGCCATGTGCCAGTGCATCGCCCAGACAGACCCCACTTTTGAGGCGGACGTAGTGCGCAAGGTGGTGCTTTCCTTCTGTGTACAGGGGTGTTACTACACCTTTACCAGCTACTGCGGTCAGATGGACGAAAAACGCCTTGTGACCCTGCTTGCCTCCATCGCCCGCGCCGCGCAGCGGATACGGATGTAATGCGGGACGATCAAAAATGGCCGCCGCTTGTGCTTTGGCCATCTTTAGAGGAATAATTATTTTTACTTCGGGATAGCGGAGCGTCTGCGGACGCTCCGCTATCCCATTTTCACAGGGCAGGGACGTAACCGAAAACGGGCAGTTGCGCCCCGCCCATAAAAATACAAAGTCGGGCAGTCTGCGGGCTGTCCGATTTTTTGTTTTCACGGGGGACACACTTTGACAAAACTACCAAAAAATAAGACGAAAATTCGTCATCTACACTTTTTTACCAGATTTTTCAAGAAATAGTTTACACTATGCCGGAAACGGTGGTATTATATAAAATAGTGTAATATGGGGTAAAATGTGTCTGTATACTCCGGGAGGGAAAAGGATGAAGGACAAGATCTCGCGCCGCAGCTTTCTGGCGGCGGCTGCGGTCTCGGCAGCGGCACTGGCTGTGTCCGGCTGTGATGCAAAAACGAGCAAAAAAGAAGTGACCGACATCACGGTGTGGAACTACTACAACGGCGACCAGCTGGAAAGCTTCAACCGCCTTGTGAACACCTTCAACGAGACCATCGGCAAGGCAAAGGGCATCCGGGTGACAGGTTCCAGTCAGGGCACGGTGAACGATCTGGAGGCCAACGTGATGGACGCTGCCGAGGGCAAGGTGGGCTCTGCGGAGATGCCCACCATTTTTGCCGCCTACGCGGATACCGCTTATAAACTGGATCAGATGGGCATGGTGGTGGACCTGAAGGACTACCTGACCGAGGATGAAAAGGCCGCCTTTGTGCCCGGCTATATCACCGAGGGCGATTTTGACGGCAGCGGCAGCATAAAAATTTTTCCGGTGGCAAAATCCACCGAGCTGATGTTCTTTAACGATACCGACTGGCAGCGGTTCTCGAAGGACACCTTTGTGCGTTACGGTGCCCTTTCCACCATGGAGGGTGTGGCCGCAGTGGCCGAGCAGTACTACAACTGGTCCGGCGGCAAGGCGCTGTTTGGCCGGGATGCGCTGGCAAACTATATGCTTGTGGGCGCAAAGCAGCTGGGCTGCGAAATTTTTGAAGTGCACAACGGCAAAATGACCCTGCACTTCGACCATGATGTGGTGCGCAAACTGTGGGATAACTACTATGTGCCCTTGGTCAAGGGGTATTTTGCTGCGAATGGCCGCTTCCGCAGCGATGACGTGAAAACCGGTGCACTGCTGGGCTGTGTAGGCTCCTGTGCCAGCGCTACCTTTTTCCCGAAGCAGGTGATGCCCGGGGATAACCAAGTCCACGATATCGAGATGAAGGTACTGCCTGCGCCCCGGTTTGCCGGGAGCGAAAAGGTGGCGGTGCAGCAGGGAGCCGGCATGGTGGTCACCACCGGCACCGAGGCCGAGATCAACGGCGCAGTCACTTTTTTAAAGTGGTTCACCGAGCCGCAGAATAACATCGCTTTCGCGGTGGAGTCGGGCTATCTGCCGGTGACCACCGCCGCCAACGACATGGACGCCATCCGCGCAAGCGGGCTGGAACTGACCGACAATATGGAGCAGGTCCTTTCCGGCGCGGTGAAAACGGTGCGCGAAAACGAGCTGTACACCCCTACGGCCTTTGCAGGCGGCAACGCAGCCCGAAAGATACTGGAATACAGCATCGGCGATCAGGCCAGTGCCGACCGGGACACGGTGCTGGAACGCATCGCCGCAGGCCAGAGCGCGGAAGCAGCCATGGCAGAGTTTTTGACCGACGACTATTTTGAGGCGTGGTATCAGGCCACCCTTGCACAGTTACAGCAGTACGAGGGCTGACCGCCCGCAAAAAAGACGGAAAGGGGGCAGGGCGATGTTTGACGCGTGGAAAGAGCGCCAGCGGCAGCGCTTGGAAAACAGACCGGAAAGAACCGTGTTCTACAATATTTTTGCCACCATGATGCTGGTGCTGGTGGTGGAGCTGCTGATGGCGGTCGCCAGCATCCTTGCCGTCAACGTGACCGGGCAGCTGGACGAAAACGCCAAGGATCTGCTTACCATGCGGGTGCGCAACCGCGCCAGCTATGTGCAGGAGATCCTGCGGAACGCGGAGGATCTGGATCAGCTGAGCGAGCAGATCACCGCCACCACCCAGCAGCTGCTGAAAAGCGGCGATATCTCGCTGGATACGCTGGATAACAGCAGCGAGCAGAGCGATGCTTTGCTGGTAGCGCTTGCCCCGCAGCTTCTGGACACCCTGCGCACAAAGCAGGTGACCGGCATCTTTCTCATCCTGAACACCCATGATCTGGACACCTGCGAGGTGGGCAAAAAAATGCCCGGCATCTACCTGCGGGATATGGACCCGGACGCCCGCCCTTCGGAGCGCAACAGCGACCTTTTGCTGGAACGCGCCAGCGCCACAGTGGTAAAAGAACTGGCCATCGGCACGGATAAGGGCTGGCAGCCCGCTTTCCCCTATCAGGGAGATACCAAGGGCGGCATCCTGCGCACGGTATTTCAGACCGCGTATAAGAGCGGTGCCAGCCTTTCGGCGGAAAGCTATGGCCGCTGGACCACCAACTCCTACTGTCTGGCAGGGGACGACCGGCACGCCATTGCCTACTCCATGCCGCTGATCCTGCCGGACGGCACGGTATACGGCGTGGTGGGCGTGGAACTGCTCACGGACTATCTGCAAACAAAGCTGCCTTTCACCGAGCTGGACGAGGACAAGGCAGGCACCTATTTTATCGTGACCACTACCGATGATGCGCTGACGGACGACGTGCTCTCCCTGCGCAAGACCGTGACCTCCGGCGAGGATCTGGTAACGGCGGATGCACCGCTGGGCGTTTTGAACTGCCGCAGCGACGGCAACGGCGGCAACTGGGCGGAGCTGAACGGCAAGCGCTATTATATGGTGCTGGAGCCGCTGCTGGTGTATAACCGCAACGCGCCCTTTGCCGCCGAAAAGTGGTTTCTGGCCGGTACCATGGAGCAGTCGGTGCTGCTGGCTTTTTCCGACCGGGTGCGCGAGGTGCTGCTGGCTACCTTACTGTTCACGCTGGTGCTGAGCGTTTTGGGCAGCCTGCTGGTCTCGGCACGGCTGGCCAGACCCATCAACCGTTTGTACCGCGAGGTGATAGACGCGCAGGAGAAAAAGACCTTCCCCCGCCTGTCCCGCACCGCCATCCGGGAGGTGGACCGCTTTGCCGAGACCATTACCCAGCTGAACAGGGAGCTGGTGACCAACTCCACCAAGTTTTTGCGCATCATGGATATGGCCAGTGTGGAGATCGGCGGCTACGAGCTGCGCACCGACACTGGCAGCGTGTTTGTGACCGATAATTTCTTCTCCCTGCTGGGCAAGCCCGAGATGCAGGGCGAGCCGCTGAGCGTGCGCCGCTTTGAGGAGGTGCTCAAGGGCATCCGGGAAAAGAATCCCTGTGACCACACCGCCGAAGGCGACGAGCTGCTGACCATTCAGCAGCCGGACGGCGTGCGGTACATCATGCTGCGCAGCACCATCGAGGGGCACGCCAAGATCGGCCTTGCCGAGGACGTGACCGCCGCTGTGCTGGAGCGGAAGCGCATCGAGCACGAGCGCGATCACGATATCCTGACCGGGCTGTACAACCGGCAGGCCTTCAACCGGGTGTGCACGGAGCTGTTCGCCGCGCCGGAGCGCATGGGCGTAGCGGCGCTGATGATGATGGATCTGGATAACCTCAAGCACATCAACGATACCTACGGCCACGACTGGGGCGACCAGTACATCCGCCGCACCGGTCAGTGCCTGCGGGATAATACCCCCGCCGGGACGGTGTGCGCACGCCTTTCCGGCGACGAGTTCCTTGTGCTGTTCCACGGCTACCGCAGCCGGGACGCAGTGCGGGAAAAGATCGACTGCCTGACCAATGCCATGCAGCAGAGCGTGGCGCTGCTGCCCAGCGGCAATGCTTTGCACATCAGCCTTTCCGGCGGCATCGCGTGGTACCCGGACGATGGGCAGGACTGGGAGACCCTGAAAAAATACGCCGACTTTGCCATGTATCAGGTCAAGCACGCGGATAAAGGCCGGGTGGAGGAGTTCGACATCGGGGTGTACAACCGCGAAGCCTACGCCGAGCGCACCCGCAGGGAGTTCCGGCAGCTGCTCAGCAATGCGCAGGTGTTCTACTGCTTCCAGCCCATCTTCTCGGCACGCAGCGGCAAAGTAGTCGCCTACGAGGCGCTGATGCGCTCCGACCTGCCCACCCTGCGCTCCCCGGCCACCATCATGAAGCTGGCGCGGGAGCAGGGCGCACTGTACGAGATCGAGCGCATCGCCTTTACCAAGGCGCTGGAGACCTTCGACAGCCTGTGCCGGGCGGGCAGCGTGTCCGGGGATGCCATGCTCTTTGTCAACTCCATCGCCAACACCTGCCTGTCGCATGAGGACGGCAAATATATAAATAACCATTGGCACGAGCTGTGCCGCCGCATGGTCGTCGAGATCACCGAAGAGGAAGAAATCGACTACGAAGCACTGGAGAGAAAGCGCAATGCACCGGGCTTTTCCGGGATGTTTGCGCTGGACGATTACGGCAGCGGCTATTCCAACGAGAATACGCTATTGCAGCTTGCACCCCGGTTCGTCAAGGTGGATATTACCATCATCCGTGGCATCGACACCTCGCCGGACAAGCAGCAGATCCTGCGCAATGTGGTGGCCTACGCCCACCCCCGCAGCATGAAGATCGTTGCCGAGGGCGTGGAGACCGCCGCCGAGCTGCGCACGGTCATCGAGCTGGGCGCAGACCTTTTGCAGGGCTATTTTCTGGCGCGCCCGGCCATTGTGCCGGGGGATATCGCGCCGGAAGCAGTGGGGATCATTCAGGAGTTGCAGCGCCGGAAAAAAGACTGAAATATATGCCCTCCCGGGCGCTGCGGCGCTGGGAGGGTTTTTGCAACGGAGGTAAAAAGATATGGTTCAGGTGGATCTCATCACCGGCTTTTTGGGCGCAGGCAAGACCACCTTTCTGCGCCGCTATGTGCGGTACCTTGTGCAGCAGGGGCATAAGGTGTGTATTCTGGAAAACGACTTTGGCGCGGTGAACGTGGACGCCATGCTGGTGCAGGAGGTGCTGGGTCCCGGCTGCGATGTGGAGACCATCAGCGGCGGCTGCGACTGCGACACCCACCAGCGCCGGATGCGCACCAAGCTCATCGCCATGGCCATGCGCGGCTTTGACCGGGTGGTGGTGG
>OLPV01001937.1_pt1 | contig 14427 bp, 12 predicted proteins | sample 1671961 | NCBI WGS metagenome assembly OLPV01 (sample SAMEA3136630, study PRJEB25190) | human gut metagenome | biome: human gut; feature: human-associated habitat; material: faeces | place: Austria | collected 2013
TAGCGCTGCGCCAGTCGGCGCTATCGCTTTAACGCTTTTTTCGCTTCTCCATTTAAAGCCCCTCAGTCGCTGCGCGACAGCTCCCCCAAGGGGGAGCGGGCACGCCCGGAAGCTTTCTCATTGCACCTAAAACTTTAGTGGTAAACCTTACGGCTTGGCTCTCCCTGAGAGGAAAGACTTCCCCCGCTCCGGGGGAAGATGTCACCGCAGGTGACAAAAAGGGGAATCTGGCGCGGGAGCGCCTGAGAGGGCGAGGGTGACCCCGCCGCACTCTCACCCATTTTTCATCTGCTCTGCGTGCAGTTTTCCGTGCTCTACGTAGTGCGCGGCGTTGTGCAGGTTGGCTTCCACCTGCGCGGCGCTCACCTGCTTGATGACCCGGGCGGGCACGCCCACCGCCACCGAGTTGTCCGGGATGACCATGCCTTCCGGCACCAGCGCCCCTGCTCCGATGATGCAGTTTTTGCCCACAACACAGTGGTTCAGCAATGTGGCGTGCATCCCGATTAAACTGCCGTCCCCTACGGTGCAGCCGTGCACCAGTGCGCAGTGCCCTACCGTGACGTTTTCGCCAAGGGTCACGCAGCCGCCGATGTCGCAGTGCAGCACCGCGTTGTCCTGCACGTTGCTGTTTTTGCCGATGGTCAGGGTGCCGTCATCCCCGCGCAGCACCGCACCGTACCAGACGGTGGAGCCGGGCTTTAAAACCACATCTCCCTGCACGGTAGCGCTGGGGGCTACAAAAGCTGCGCCCTCATCGCGGGGCATTTTTCCACAAAAGGATAAGAACATTGTTAAAAACCACCTTTCTCTTTTGGTCCTTTTATGGTATTCTTATAAGTAAGGAACAAAAATGTGCGCGCCGGTTTTGCCGGAGCGGGATTCAAGGGGGTACCTTCATGCTTCACAACACGTTCTGCCGCCGGTTGGCGGCACTGGTGCTCACGCTGGCGGTCGCCGTCAGCGCAGTGCTGCCGGTATTTGCAGTATACCCCATGCCCGTCCAGACTGCAACAGAGACTGAGGCGGTGTATCTGTTCAACGCGGACACCGGCAAAACCATCCTGAGCCAGAACGCCGACCAGCAGAAATATGTGGCAAGCCTGACCAAGCTGATGACCGCCCTGCTGCTGGTGGAAAGCGGCAAGGACCTGAACGGTGAAGTGACCGTGCCCACCGATTTAACGCAGGAGTTCAAGGATATCCAGAACGCCAACGGCACCACCATGGGGCTGCGCATCGGCGAGACCGTGCGCCGCATCGACCTGCTGAATGCCATGCTCATCGTCAGCGCCAACGACGCCGCCAGCGTCATTGCGTGGGACGTGGGGGGCAGCGTGGTGGGTTTTGTGCAGCAGATGAACGCCCGGGCGGCAGAGCTGGGCTGCACCAGCACGAACTTTACCTGTGCCCACGGCCTGTTTGACTACGGCAACGTGTCCACTGCGCAGGACTTGGCAAAGATCGCCGCCGCCTGCGCGGAGAACCAGACCTTTGCACAGGTGGCGGGCACCGCCAGCTATGTGCTGCCGGCCACCAATCTGCGCAAGGCAGAGCATACCATCAGCAGCTCCAACAGCCTGATGAACAGCGAAAGCGCTAACTACCGGGAGTATGTCCAGTGGGTCAAGGGCGGCTTTACCACGCTGGCAGGCCGCTGCATCGTGGCCTTTGCCCAGCAGGACGGCCACAACTACGGGCTGGTGATCCTTGGCTGCGACACGCCGGAGCACTTGTTTACCGCGTGTGACGATCTTTTTGACTGGGCGTTTGCCAGCTTTGCCGACCGTCCGCTGGTGGATACCCAGACCGTGCTGACCACCGTAGACCTGAACAAGTGCCGCACCGAGCCGGCTGTGGAGCTGTACGCCGCCGCGCCGGTCAGCGGCTACGGCCACAGCGACGATAAGGTGAGCTATTCCTTCGACCTGCCCGAGAGCGTCTCCGCCACCGTCAAGGAGGGGCAGAAGCTGGGCACCGCCACCGTCTATCTGGATGGCTACGAGGTGGGACAGGTAGACCTTGTGACTCACCGGGAGTATGTGTCGGATTTCCGCACCGATCTCAAGGCCACCCTGCTGCTGCTCTGCGCCCTGATCCTGATTCTGTGCGCACTGGGCTTTGTCACCCTGCGCTGCGGCGGCGGGCTGACCCTCAACCAGCGCCGCCGCCAGATGAAACGGAGAAGATAAGAAAGAAAGTAAAGCGCCTGTCCGGCGAAGCCGGACAGGCGCTTTTATCCTTTATACGGCCCCGTAGATGCCGTGCACCGACACTTCCCCGGTAAAAACGTGCTGCTCGCCGGCATCGGTGCGCACCACTAAACGCCCCTCGGCGTCCACGTCCACGGCCTCGCCTGCGCCCTGACTGCCGTCTGGCAGGTCAAAGGTGACCCGGCGGCCCAGATTGATGCAGGCGGCCTTGTACTCCTCCCGGAAGGGCGCAAAGCCGTCCCGGGCAAAGGTGTACAGGTTGCGGTCAAAGCCGAAATCGGTCAGCCCCTCCGCCAGCCATGCGGGGTCGGTGGAAAGATCCACCGCAGCGCCCTGCAAGGCCAGCGAGGTGCCGTGGGGCAGGTCGGCGGCGTCAAAATAGTTCTGGGGCTGGGCAAGGTTGATGCCGATGCCGCACAGGATGCCGCGCCCCTGCTGCTGGTAGCCGTAGCTTACGCTCTCGCACAGGATGCCCACGATCTTTTTGCCGTTCAGCAAAAGGTCGTTGGGCCACTTGATCTGGCAGCCCACGCCGTAGCGCAGCTGCAACTGGCGGCGCACCGCAAGGCTTGCCAGAAGCGGCAGGGTGGCGGGTTGTGCCAGCGGTTCCTTGATGGCCACCGTGTAGTACAGCGCCTTGCCCTCGGCGTTTACCCAGCTGCGGCCAAGCCGCCCGCGCCCGGCGGTCTGGTTTTGGGTATACACCGCCGCAACGGGGCCAAACTCCTCGAAATGTTCCTTTACATAGGCGTTGGTGCTGCCGCATTCCGGCAGATAGCGCACCTCGTTGATGCTCATTGCTTGGGTACCTCTTTGTGCTCATAGGCGGTCACTGCGCCGTTTTCCAGCGTCAGCAGACCGTAGGTGTCCGGGCCGGTGTAGCAGCGCCCGCAGGAGCCGGGGTTGAACAAAAATACATTGCCCCGCTGCTCTGCGTGGGGGATGTGGGAGTGGCCGAACAGCGCCACCTCTGCCCCGCGGGCTGCGGCAGCATCTGCCAGCGTATCCAGACCGTATTTTACACCGTACATGTGACCGTGCGTATAGAAAACCACCGTCTGATCAAAGGCCGCAAGGCCATCCAGCGGCTCCAGCGCACCGTAATCGCAGTTGCCGGCCACGGAGTACACCCGCAGATGGGGGAAAAAGGCCAGCGTCTGTTCCAGATCCCGCAGGCCGTCCCCCAAAAAGATCACGGCATCCACGTTGTTCTGCTCTTTGTTCAAAATGCGCTTAATGGCGTCACGCGCGCCGTGGCTGTCGCTCAGGACCAGTAGTTTTGTCACGGAAAGATATCCTCCTCTATACTCATTCGGTAGTCTGCTGCAACAACAGCAGCTGCTTGTAAACTTCGCTCTTGGAATAGGCTGTGCCCTGTGCAGCAGTCTTGGCGGCGGCAGAAGCGCTGAAACCCTCAATGGTCAGCGCAAAAGCGCGCTGTGCCGCCTGTTCCAGGGTCAGCTCCTCTTCCTCGGCGGCACCGGCGGGCGCACCCGCCATCACCAGCACATACTCGCCCCGGGGCTCGGCGGCGCGGTAGTGCTCCACGGCTTCGCCCAGAGTGGTTTTCCAGATCTCCTCGTGGAGCTTGGTCAGCTCCCGGCACAGGGTAATGCTGCGGTCTGCGCCAAAGGCGGCGGTCAGATCGTCCAGTGTGGTGCGCAGCTTGTGGGGTGCTTCGTAAAAGATGACGGTGCGTTTTTCCTGCAAAAGCTCGGCCAGACGCTCCTTTTTCTGCTTGCGGTTCACCGGCAGAAAGCCCTCGAACACCCAGCGGGAGGTGTCCTGCCCGGAGACTGCCAGCGCCGTGACGCAGGCGGATGCGGCCGGGATGGGCACCACCTTGATGCCCCGCGCCAGTGCGTCCCGCACGATGACCTCGCCCGGGTCAGACACGCAGGGCATGCCGGCGTCACTGCACAAGGCGCAGCTCTCCCCTGCTTCGATGCGCTGCAAAATGGCTTCGCCCTTCTGCAAGGCGTGCTCGTAGTAGCTGACCATGGGCTTTTTCAGCCCCAGATAATTCAGCAGCTTCATGGTCACGCGGGTGTCCTCGGCGGCAATAAAGTCTGCCGCGCCAAAGGTGGCAGCCACCCGGGGCGGCATATCCTCCAGATTGCCGATGGGGGTCGCCACGATGTAGAGAGTTCCTGCCATAATTACCTCCTGAATTTATCGTCCGTACAGCGCCGCTCCGGCGCGGATGAGCACGTCCGGCTCTACCCGCAGGCCGGTTTTGCGGTTCTTCTGGGCTTCCACAAGGAACAGCCACGGTGCGTTTTCCGGGGCGTTCTTTACAAAGGCCAGCCGCTTGGGCTCCAGCCGGTGCGCGCGCAGCACAGCCAGCACCTCAGCCAGCCGCTCGGGGCGGTGGCACAGCGCCAGACGCCCGCCGTCCTTCAAAAGCCGGAAGCCGCAGGCACAGACATCCTCCAAAGCGCAGGTGTTTTCGTGCCGGGCAAGGGCGTGGGCGGCGTTTTTGCTCTGCGGCCCCTCGGTAAAATAAGGGGGATTGCACGCGCACACGTCAAATTGCCCCTCGTCCTGCCGCCATGTGCGCAGGTCGGCACAGGCGGGTGTAATGTGGGTAAGCTGCTGCTCTTCCACCGCTGCCGCCAGCAGGGCGCTGCCCTCGGGCTGCAGTTCCAGCGCGGTGCAGGGGCCGCGGTGCCCCCGGTCGTGCCATTCCAGTGCCACGATGCCGCAGCCGGAGCACAGGTCTGCGGCTTTCTGGCTGCGTTTTGGCTCACAGAAGCGTGCCAGCAGCAGCGCGTCCGAGCCGAACCGGTGCTCCGGGGTGCAGTAGACCATAGTTCTATTATACAAAACTTCCGTAGAATGTTCCATAGACAGTGTGCCGTTTCCCTTCCAAAAAATGCAGGGTATTTTCCTGCGGAATTTGTGCATGAAACAAAAAGCGGGGCGGCTGCACAGCATTTTGTGCAGTGCCTCTTTTGCGGTGGACGATCAGGAATGGCCGCCGCGTGTGCTTTGGCCATGTGTGGCGGAAAAATATTTTTTGATTCAGCAGTTCGGCGCGTCTGCGGACGCGCCGAACTGCGTTTTTTATGAATTTACTTTATGATACCACAAAAAAGGACTGCTGCACAGATGTGCAACAGTCCTTTTTGATGCGTTTTCAGCAAAAACTACTGATTATTCAGCAGCGATTGCACCAGTGGGGCAAGCACCCTCGCAAGCACCGCAATCGATGCAGGAATCAGCGTTCACAACTGCAGCGCCGTTCTCGATGGTGATAGCGCCAACCGGGCAAGCGCCCTCGCAAGCGCCGCAGCCAACACATGCGTCAGAAACCTTGTGTGCCATAATAAACTCTCCTTTTTTATCCCGTGCCGATGTAATTATGAAGAAACGTACCTTGGCACGGCCACGCACGCCCCCCGGAATTTGTATCCTTGTCTGCATTCTAACAAAGCAGGCCGGAAAAGGCAAGACTAACCGTGTTGCCACAACCACAAAATAAAATATTTTGTGGGGTTGCACAAAAGCACGGCCTAACTTATAGCCAAAATTGCCGGAGATTTTTAGCGAAAATCACGAAGTCTAGTTAGTTTTATAATACTAACCACCCGGATGCTTATTCTTTCTCGCTTGCGCGGCGGCGGGGGCAGGCGGGGCGCTTTTCGTCGTCGGAGCTTGCCACCACCGGGGCGGGGTTGCGCACGCCGGAGTAATCATCGTCCGGGTCGGGACGGCGGGGCGGGCGCTTGCCGCCGCTCACATACTCGCACACGCCCACCTTGTAGTACCGGGGGGCAAGGCTTTCGGTGCCGCAGCGCACCCGCAGGTAGCCGGATACCGGGTTCACCTCCAGCACAGTGCCCAGACCGTCCGGGGTGCGCACCGTGCTGCCCACCATGGGCATGATGCTGTTCAGGTACTCGTAGGCGCTCTCCTCGTAGGCAAGGCAGCACATCAGACGGCCGCAGGCACCGCTGATCTTGGTGGGGTTCAGCGAAAGGCCCTGCTCCTTGGCCATCTTGATGGAAACGGGCTGGAAGTCCTTGAGGAAGCGGCTGCAGCAGAAGGGCTGGCCGCAGATGCCCAGACCGCCGATCATCTTGCTCTCGTCGCGCACGCCGATCTGGCGCAGCTCGATGCGGGTGTGGAAGATGCCGGCCAGATCCTTGACCAGCTCGCGGAAGTCCACGCGGCCGTCCGCCGTGAAGTAAAACATGATCTTGGAGCGGTCCAGGGTGTACTCGGCCTCCACCAGCTTCATTTCCAGGCCGTGGCGGGCGATGCACTCCTGGCAGGTGCGGTAGGCCCGCTTTTCGTCCTCGCGGTTCTGCCGCATCCGGCGGATGTCCACGCTGTCGGCCATGCGGGTAATGGGCTTGAGGGCCTTGGGCACCGCCGAGTCGGCGATCTCCTTTACGCCCTGCACTACCTCGCCGCATTCGATGCCGCGGGCGGTCTCCACGATGACATGATCGCCGGTGTGGATATCGGCACCGGCGGGGTCAAAATAATAGCTTTTGCCGTTTTCCTTGAAACGGACAGAGATGACTTTTTTCATAGCACTCCTCGTTGTTGTGATTCATCTATCGGGTAAGCCCGCCAAAAGGGGCTTTTACGCCATTCTAAAAACTAGTATACCATATTCAAAACCACATTTCCACGCAAAAAACAAAAGGATGCGGAAATCGGCTCCGGCGGGAAAAGCGCCCTTGGCCGGGGCGTTCGTACCGCCGCCGGAAGGGAACGCGGATTTCCGGCAAAGAACCGGCAAATTTTATCGGAACGCCTGCAACAATCGCAGCATCCGGGTCGTATGTTAAGCGTGTGCTGTCGAAATTCTGTCCTGTCTGCGGGCCGGATGTGCACTCGGGCGGCGGATTCGTTAAAGTTTTGCGAAAGAAAGTGGTTTGCTCTGTTGCAAGCCACCGGCTTGTGTGTATAATAGAGAGGTTGAAGTGTGAAAAGTGCCCCATGTGCGGGGCAGAACTGCGGCGCTGCGGCGCATCGCAGAGAAACGGTAGAAAAAAATGGAAAAATTCAGTGTCAAAAAGCCATTTACGGTGCTGGTCGCTGTTGTTATGGTTGTGATCCTGGGCTTTGTGGCGGTCACAAAGATGCAGACCAACCTGCTGCCCGACGTGAGCACACCGTATCTGATGGTGGTCACCGTGTATCCCGGCGCCAGCCCGGAGCGCGTGCAGAGTGAAGTATCGGATGTCCTGCAGAATTCACTCACCGTGCCCGGCGTGGAAAAGATCACGGCGACCTCGGCGGAGAACTACAGCCTTCTGCTGATGCAGTTCACCGACGACACCGACATGAACAGTGCCCTGGTGAAGGTATCCAACAAGCTGGATCAGGCCAAGAGCGACCTGCCCAGCAGCTGTCTGACCCCGTCCATCGTGGAGTACAGCCTGAACATGAACGCGTTCATGACGGTGGCGGTGAGCCGCGAGGGCAGCGATGTGTATGAGCTGTCCGACCTGGTCAAGGACACGCTGGTGCCCTATGTGCAGCGCAAGGGCGGCGTGTCCAGCGTGTCCTCCAGCGGTCTGGTGGAAAAGCTGGTGCAGGTGCAGCTGAATCAGGATAAGATCGATGAGATCAACGCCCAGCTGCTGGGCATCATCGACACCCAGCTGGCCAGTGCCAAGTCCCAGCTGGACAGCGCCGAAGCCCAGATCGCCGCAGGCCGCGCCGAGTACAACAAGCAGCTGAAGAACTTCGGCAATACCGTGTCCAACACGGTGCTCGGCTCCATGTCGGACGAGGTGGGCAACGCCGTGGAGGTGGTGCGCAAGCAGGCCCAGGCGTTGCTGGAAAGCGTGAACCAGCTCATCGCGGTGGTCAAGGAGCCGGAGATCCAGCAGGCTCTGATCGAGGTGCAGCAGGGGCTGCAGAAGGTGCTGGACAAGTTCGACCAGACCGGTATGCGGGACATCGATTCCCTCATCGAGATCGTGGGCGAACTGCGCGACATCACCGATAAGCTCACCGATGCGCTGCAGAAGCTGCAGGAGCGGGTGAACACCGAGACCGGCACCGAGGGCAGCACCGCCACCGACCTGGCGGACGAGCTGCAGCTGCAGCAGAGCCTGCAGGTGATTTACAGCACGCTGGAAGATACCATCAAGGCCATGGACAGCGTGCCCGCCCTGATGAGCACCTTCTCGGGCGCACTGGGCAATTTCACCCAGCAGCAGCTCAACGCCTATATGCAGTTCACGGAAGCCCGCGAGATGCTGAACGAATACGAAAAACAGCTGGAAAGCGCCAAGCAGGAGTATGAGACCGCCCGCACCCAGGCGCTGGCCCAGGCCGATGTGGCCAAGCAGCTGGACATCGAGACCCTGGCCCAGCTGATCTATGCCCAGAACTTCTCCATGCCCGCCGGCTATGTCGAGGACAAGAACGGCGAATCCTGGCTGCTGAAGGTCGGCGAGGAATACGACAGCGTGGACGACATCGCCGGTGCCCTGCTGCTGCACGTGGACGGCTACGGTGACGTGCGCCTGTCCGATGTGGCGGACGTGGAGGTCATCGACAACGCTGCCGACAGCTACACCCGCCTGAACGGCGAGCAGGCGGCCGTGCTGAAAATTTATAAAAACGCCACTTCCAGCGCCAGCGATGTGTCCGACAACTGCCTGGCCGCGTTCAAAGAGCTGGAAGCGCAGTACGATGGCCTGCACGTTGTGGTGCTGTCCAATCAGGGCAACTACATCACCATCATCATCAAGAGCATCCTCACCAGCATGGCGGTGGGTGCTGCGCTGGCCATTCTGGTGCTGGCGCTTTTCCTGAAAGACATCAAGCCCACCCTGGTGGTCGGCATCAGCATTCCGCTGTCCGTCCTGTTCGCGGTGGTGCTCATGTACTTCACCGGCCTGGATATGAACGTCATGACCCTGGCGGGTCTGTCCCTCGGCATCGGTATGCTGGTGGACAACTCGGTGGTGGTCATTGAAAACATCTACCGTCTGCGCAGCCGCGGCGTGCCTGCCGCCCGTGCCGCCGTGCAGGGCACCAGGCAGGTGGGAATGTCCGTGGTGGCGTCCACCCTCACCTCGGTGTGCGTCTTCCTGCCGGTGGTGTTCTCCTCCAGCATCGTGCGCAGCCTGATGATGCCCATGTCCCTGTGCATCGGCTACTGCCTGATGGCTTCCCTCATCGTGGCCGTCACGGTGGTACCCGCCGCTGCTTCCACCGTGCTGAAAAAGGCCGAGCCAAAGCGGCTGGTCTGGTTTGAAAAAGTACAGGACAAGTACGCCCAGAGTCTGGACTGGTGCCTGAAGCACCGCGCTCTGCCCCTCCTCGCAGCGGTGGCGCTGCTGGTGTTCAGCGGCTGGCAGGTGCTGAGCATGGGCGTTGAGCTGCTGCCCACCATCACCAGCAACGAAGCCACCATCACTCTGACCACCCAGGACGGCCTGAGCAAGGAGCAGTCCTATGAGGTGGCCGGCAGGGTGCTGGAAGCTGCTTCCGCCGTGGACAACGTGGAGGAAGTGGGCGTGTCCATCGACAGCAGCGTGGCCGGCATGGACATCAGCCAGCTGGGTCTGCCCAGCACCATCACCGACCTGCTGGCCGCCGCCAACAGCTACGGCACCTATCAGTTCAATGTAATGCTGAAAGAGGATCTGTCCTCCAGACAGATCGAGACCGCCCGGCAGGCGCTGGTGGACGCCGTGAACAGCGTGGACGATTGTTCCGGCACCGTGGAGATCGCGGGCATGACCGGCGAACTGACCAGCCAGTTGTCCAGCGGCCTGTCCATCAAGCTGTACGGTGCGGACGAAGCCACCCTGGCTTCCCTGTCGGAAAAGGTCGTGGACCTCGTGAACGACACCGAGGGCTTTGCCAACGCCACCAACGGTCTGGGCGCAGGCGATGCCACCATCATCCTGAAGGTGGACCGCGATAAGGTGCGCTCCTACGGCCTGACCGTGGCGCAGGTCTACCAGCAGATCGCAGCCAGGCTGACCACCACCACCACGGCCCAGACACCGGTGACGGTGGATGGCACCACCATGGACGTAAAGATCACCAATGATCTGGACCCCCTGACCAAGGAAAACATGATGGATATGACCTTTGACACCAGCGTGCTGTCCACCGACGGCACCACCACCGGCACCTGCACCCTGGCGGACATCGCCGAGTGGGAGACCGGCACGGCGCCGGACTCCATCACCAGCGAGAACCAGACCGAGTACGTTACGGTCACGGCGGATACGCTGGAAGGCTACAACACCACCGTGCAGTCCCGCGTGCTGCAGAAGAAGCTGGACGAGTTTGCCGCCGGCGGCGGGATGCCCGAGGGCTGCAGCTACACCATGGGCGGCGAGACCGAGAACGTGGACTTCATGGTGCAGGAGATGGTCCAGTGGATGGCCCTGGCCCTGCCCTTTGTGTACCTGGTCATGGTGGCCCAGTTCCAGAGCCTGCTGTCCCCCTTCATCGTGCTGTTCACCGTGCCGCTGGCCTTCACCGGCGGTCTGATCGGCCTGCTGGTCACCGGCCAGCAGCTTACCATGATCTCCCTGATGGGCTTCATCGTCCTGATGGGCACCGTCGTCAACAACGGCATCGTGTTCGTGGACTACGCCAACCAGCTGCGTCTGGGCGGTCTGGAGCGCCGCGCCGCCCTGGTGGCCACCGGCAAGACCCGGATGCGCCCCATCCTGATGACCACCCTCACCACCGTGCTGGCCATGCTGCAGATGGTCTTCAGCGGCGATATGGCCAGCCAGCTCATGAGCGGCATGGCCATCGTCATCATCTGCGGTCTGAGCTATGCCACCCTGATGACCCTGTATATCGTGCCCATCCTGTACGATATGCTGTTCAAGAAGCCGCCCCTCAATGTGGACGTGGGCAGTGACGATGACCTGGATGACATCCCGGACGATGCCGCCGAGTTCATCGCCGCCCAGGGCAAGGTACAGCCGGAAGTGTAAAACTCAAAAACAAAAAAGCATTTGCAATGCATTCTCTGATTTTTGCGAATCAGCAGAACGGCTGCAAATGCTTTTATTTTTAGCGGTCTCGCCCTCTCAGTCTCGCGTTCGCTCGACAGCTCTCCCAAAGGGAGAGCCTCTGGCGAAACCGGAAACTTTGTGTGGACTGCCAAGGCCTCTCCCTTTGACAGACTTCCCCCGCGCCGGGGGAAGATGTCGCGCAGGCGACAAAAAGGGGAGCAAGGTGGCATTGCGCAAGCAATGACGGAGAGGGCGAGGCCGCTGCCCGTAAGCAAGAACGTTTTTATGGAGAAATAATCGAAAAAAACTCAATGTTTCCCTGCGGTCTTTTCCATGGCCTTTTTCATCCCTTCCAGCGCCAGCAGCAGGGTGGCACCCAGCAGGAAAGTCGGGAGCTGGAAGGTGGCAAGGCGCAGCGCCGGAAGCGGGGTGTCCAGGCTGGCGGGGCCGTTCACGATGGCGTAAAGAGACCCCAGCATCAGGCCCAGAATGAGCCAGACCATGGCACTGCGGGAACGCTGCAAAGCCGCGCGGATGGCGTGGATGGAAACGGCAATGCCCATCAGCACGCCCAGGCCCAACGCACACAGCCCCGGAAAGACCGCAAGCTGGAACCGCAGAAGGCTGTGCACCGCCTGAATGGTGGGCAGGTACACCCCCGCGATGAGCAGGATGGAGGAGCCGGAGATGCCGGGCAGCTTCGTCCGGTGCGACTCCTTCCAGCAGGGCCTCGGTATAGGCGCGGATGGTGGTCAGCGGACTTTTCAGGTCCCCGTTCTGGATGCGCTGCACCCCCTGCAGCAGGATGTCCAGCGGTTTCTGGATGTGGGCGAACAGGGCGCGGGTCAGGTACAGATTGGTGAAGGCCACCGCCGCCAGCAGAGCAGCCAGAACGACGGCTGCATACAGGACAACGAACAGCTTCAGCCCCCGGAACACCTGTTCCATCTCTTCACCTATGCTGTGCAGGTCCTGGAACGTCAGCCCCAGCCGCGGCAGATAGACGGCGTTCAGCAGCAGAGCCAGCGCGCCCAGCCCGGCGGCAAAGAGCACCCCGGCGATGACAACGGGCACCACCAGCATGACGAGATTGGAGCGCCGGAGCCGTTCCTGAATGGTCATAAAACATCCCTCCCCGTATTCTGCTCTGATTGTACCACAGATCCGGGCAGGATGGTTAAACAAAGCTTAAAACGTGCGGACACACTTCTTATAAAATCTACAAAAATTCGCTCAAAAAATTGGATGCAAATTCTAAAAGGAGACTCACACAAACGCATAAAACTGTGATATAATCATAAATACAGTGGAAAGACGGGGGCAGTCTGCCCGGCCGTGTTCCGAAAAATCCTGAGGAGGCGAATGCCCAATGGCACAGATCCGCTCCAAGCCCTTCGGTGTGACCAGAGAGGGCGCAAATGTAACCGAGTATATTCTTTCCAATCCCGGCGGCCTGACGGTCAGCGTACTGGATTATGGCTGCGTCATCAAGAACATCATCGTGCCGGCGAAAAACGGCCCTGTGGATGTCGTTGTGGGGCACGATACCATGGCGGATTATGAGGCGGATTTCACATCCCCCAGCAGCACCTGCTGCGGTGCGTTTGTGGGCCGCTATGCCAACCGCATCGAGAATGCGGTGTTCAGCGTGGGCGGCAAGACCTACCAGCTGGAAGCCAACAGCGGTGCCAACCACCTGCACGGTTGCTTCAACCGCAAGATCTACCAGGTCAAGTCCTTCGGCGACACCCTGCTGATGGAGGCGGAAAGCCCGGACGGCGAGGACGGCTTCCCCGGCAGTCTGAAGATCGCCGTGCGCTATACCCTCACCGAGGACAATACCTTCCGCATGGACTACCGGGTGTCCTCCGATGCGGATACCCTCGTGAACCTGACCAACCACAGCTATTTCAATCTGGACGGCGGCGGCGATGTGCTGAACCAGAAACTGCGGCTGTATGCTTCCAATTTCCTGGAGACCAACAATCAGTGCTGTCCCACCGGCAGCATTCTGCCCGTGGCGAATACGCCCATGGACTTTACGGCGGGCAAGCTCATCGGCAGAGAGATCGACTCCGGCGACCCGCAGACCACCATGGTGGGCGGCGGCTACGACCACTGCTTTGTCATTGACCGGGCACGGGGTTCCAGCCAGAGCATCTGCGCCTGGGCCACCAGCGATAAGACCGGCATCAGCATGAAGCTGTACACCACCCAGCCGGGCATCCAGCTGTACACCGGCAACTTCCTGCAGGACTGCCCCAGCCCCGGCAAGGGCGGCGTCCCCCTGCAGAAATACGGCGGCTTTGCACTGGAGACCCAGCACTACCCCTGCAGCCCTTCGCACCCGGAGTTCCCCACAACGGTGCTCCGTGCCGGCAAAGTGTTCCGCGCCACCACGACCCTGCGCTTCTTCACCGGCAAGCAGTGCGGGAAATTGTAACCCTCTCCGTCTTTGCTGCGCAAATCCACCTCCCCCGAAAGGGGGAGATTTTTTGCGTGTCTCGAATGAGAAAAGCTCCCCCATCGGGGGAGCTGGCAATGCCGTAGGCATTGACTGAGAGGGTTCGGCGCCTTCCCTTTCTCCCATTTGCACAAATGGGGCTATCCATCCATTTGCAGGGTGCAAAAAATGCTTTGAAATCAAAAGTTCCAAAGCAAAAGATGCAACAAAAATACATCGCAATAAAAAACGCATCCCTTGATTCCGCCTGTGAAAAGCGGTATTCTTTAGGCAGACCGGGAAACACCGGTACCATAGCAGCAATGAACGGAATGAGAGAGGGTTTCAATTATGGCAATTTTGGTTTCCGGCGGTGCGGGCTACATCGGCAGCCACACCTGCATTGAGCTTCTGAATGCGGGCTACGACGTGGTCGTGGCAGACAATTACTATAACGCTTCTCCGGTGGTGCTGGACCGCGTCAAGCAGATCACCGGCAAGGATTTCCGGTTCTACAACGCCGACATGACCAGGCACGAGGATGTGGAAAAGATCTTCTCGGAGTGCCCGGACATCACGGCCGTCATTCAGTTCGCTGCCTATAAGGCTGTGGGCGAGAGCGTGTCCAAGCCCATCGAATACTATTACAACAATCTGAACTGCACCCTGGTCATCCTGGACGTGATGCGCCGGCACAACTGCAAGAACTTCGTGTTCAGCTCTTCGGCCACTGTCTACGGCGACCCCGCCAGTGTGCCCATCACCGAGGACTTCCCCGTGGGTGCCACCACCAACCCCTACGGCACCA
>OLPV01001948.1_pt1 | contig 14381 bp, 13 predicted proteins | sample 1671961 | NCBI WGS metagenome assembly OLPV01 (sample SAMEA3136630, study PRJEB25190) | human gut metagenome | biome: human gut; feature: human-associated habitat; material: faeces | place: Austria | collected 2013
TGGAGTTCAGCGCGGGATCCAGTTTGTCGGGCTCAGATGCAATCTGAAGATCCAGGGTGTTGGTAGGAGTCTTTGCAAAACCGAAGTATTTATAGCCGAACAGGTTGGCATAGATGTTCTCTACATCGGTCTTCTGCAGGTAGCTGTCGTTGTAGTAGTACAGCGGAACAACTGCCCAGGTGTTCATCAGCTCGTCCTCAGCCTCATGCATCAGCGCTTCACGCTTTACAAGATCTGTCTCCGATCTGATCGCAGCGATTCTTGCATCATAATCCTCCCATGCCGGAGCAGCTTCGCTGCTGGGTCCATGCTCACCGGTTGCTGCTGCAGTGTCTGCTGCTTCAGTGGATTCTGCTGCAGCGGTGTCTGCTACTTCTTCTGTTGTTGCTGCAGGAGCGCTTGTATCAGCTGCTGTGGAACCACAAGCTGCCAAAGAAGCGGTCATGCAAGCTGCCAGCACAAGTGCCAGATACTTCTTTTTCATAATGTCTTCCTCCTTGACATAGATATATCCAGTCTATCATATTTGCTGAAAACTGTAAACCGGAGATGAAAATGAATAAAAGGATGAAGAAAGACGGAAAAACATCCCCCTGGGGCTTGCTGATGGATGGGAAATTTGATATAATATCCCAAAAGTCTGTAAAAATGCAGAAAAAACAGGAGGAAAACAATGAAAACTTATCTGGTTACCGGTGGTGCCGGCTTTATCGGATCCAACTATATCCATTATATGTTTAAAAAATACGGCGACACCATCCGCATCATCAATGTGGACTGCCTGACCTATGCGGGTAATCTGGAGAATCTGAAGGATATCGAGGAGAAAGAGAACTATACCTTTATCAAAGCGGATATCTGCGACGGAGAGAAGATGATCCAGATCTTTGAGGAGAACGATATTGACCGTGTGGTTCATTTCGCAGCGGAAAGCCATGTAGACCGCAGCATCAAGAATCCAGACGTCTTTGTAAAGACCAACGTTCTGGGAACACTGAATATGCTGAATGCGGCAAAAAATGCCTGGGAGCTGCCGGACGGCACGTTCAAAGAAGGTAAAAAATTCCTTCATGTTTCCACCGATGAGGTGTACGGTTCTCTCAGCGAGGACGGCGGCTATTTCTATGAGACCACGCCCTATGCACCGCATAGCCCGTATTCCGCAAGTAAGGCTTCTTCCGATATGCTGGTAAAGGCATACATGGATACCTATCATTTCCCGGCAAACATCACCAACTGCAGCAATAACTACGGACCTTACCAGTTCCCAGAGAAGCTGATCCCGCTGATCATCAACAATGCCCTTCATGGCAAAAAACTGCCGGTATACGGCGACGGTAAGAACGTCCGCGACTGGCTCTATGTGGAAGACCATGCAAAGGGAATCGATATGGTACAGGAGAAGGGCCGTCTTTTTGAAACCTACAATATCGGCGGACATAACGAGAAACAGAACATTGAGATCATTCATATCATTCTGGATACTTTGCAGGAGATGCTTCCGGAGGGAGATCCGAGAAAAGCACTTGTAAGTGAGGATCTGATCACCTATGTGGAAGACCGGAAGGGTCATGACCGCCGCTATGCCATCGCACCGGACAAGATCAAAGCCGAGGTGGGCTGGTATCCGGAGACCTGCTTTGCAGAGGGGATCAAGAAGACCATCAAATGGTATTTCGAGCATGAAGACTGGATGGAGCGTATCACCAGCGGTGACTACCAGAAATACTATGAGGACATGTACAGCCATAGATAAAAGGAGTAATTACTTATGAACGACATGAATACCACCGACCGCGCCCTGAGCTGGGACGACGAATTTACCAACGAACAGCAGGAGTTCGTGCTCCTGCCCGAGGGCGATTACGCCTTTGAGGTCACCGGCATGGAACGTGCCCGCTTTGAGGGCAGCGCCAAGCTGCCGCCCTGCTCCATGGCAAAACTGACCCTGAAGATCTTCGGCGGGGCCAAGGGCGACACCACCGTCACCGACCGCCTGTACCTGCACACCAAAACGCAGGGCCTGCTGGGCGCTTTCTTCGAGAGCATCGGCCAGTGCAAGCGGGGCGAGACCTTCCGCCCCCGCTGGAACGAAGTGGTGGGTGCCCGGGGCTGGTGCCGTCTGGGCATCCGGGAGTACACCAAGCAGAGCGGCCCCAACGCGGGCAAGACCGGCCAGAGCAACGAAGTCATCCGCTTCCTGCCGCCGCCCCAGCCTAAGGCCGCACCCGCACAGGGCTGGACACAGGGGGCGTTCTGATGGGGCAGGAACTGAGACCCTACCAGCAGCAGGCCCGTGAACGCATCCACTCCGAGTGGGAGAACGGCCACACCCGCACTCTGCTGGTGCTGCCCACCGGCACCGGCAAGACCATCGTGTTTGCGTCCGTGGCAGCCGATCAGGTGCGCGCCGGTGACCGGGTGCTCATTCTGTCCCATCGCGGTGAGCTGCTGGAACAGGCAGCCGACAAGCTCCAGCGTTCCACCGGCCTTGTCAGCGCCGTGGAAAAGGCAGAGTCCACCTGCCTGAGCAGCTGGTTCCGGGTAGTGGTGGGCAGCGTGCAGACCCTGCAGCGCTCCGCCCGGCTGGAACGCTTTCCTCATGATTACTTCGGCACCATCATCATTGACGAGGCCCACCACGCCATCACTGACGGATACCGCCGCATCCTCGACTACTTCGGCAGCGCCAAGGTGCTGGGCGTCACCGCCACCCCAGACCGGGGCGACATGCGCAACCTGGGCGAGGTGTTCGACAGCCTTGCCTTTGAGTATAAGCTGACCGATGCCATCAAAGAGGGCTATCTGTGCCGCATCATGGCCCAGACCATCCCCCTGAAGCTGGACATTTCTTCTGTCACCATGAGCGGCGGAGACTACGCCGTGGGAGACCTCGGCACTGCGCTTGACCCCTATCTGGAACAGATCGCCGCCGAGATGGCCCAGCGCTGCAAAGGCCGCAAAACAGTCGTATTCCTGCCCCTCATCAAAACCAGCCAAAAGTTTCGGGACCTGCTGAACGCCAAGGGCTTTTGCGCCGCCGAGGTCAACGGCCAGAGCGCCGACCGCCGCGAGATTTTGGCCGACTTTGATGCCGGAAAGTACAACGTGCTGTGCAACTCCATGCTGCTCACCGAGGGCTGGGACTGCCCGTCCGTGGACTGCGTGGTGGTGCTGCGGCCCACCAAGGTGCGCAGCCTGTACAGCCAGATGGTGGGACGCGGCACCCGGCTTTCCCCGGGCAAGACCGACCTGCTGCTCCTCGATTTTTTGTGGATGACCGACAAACACGAGCTCTGCCGTCCGGCGGATCTGGTCTGTGAGGACCGCGCCGTGGCCCGCCAGATGACCGAAAATCTGGCCGAGAGCGGCTGCCCGCAGGACATCGAGGAAGCCGCCGCCGAGGCCAGCGAGGACGTAGTGACCCAGCGGGAGGAAGCCCTTGCAAAGCAGCTGGAAGAGCAGCGCCGCAAAAAGGCAAAGCTGGTGGACCCGCTGCAGTACGAGATGAGCATTCAGGCCGAGGACCTTGCCGGGTATGTGCCGGCCTTTGGCTGGGAAGCAGGCCCGCCCACCGAACAGCAGGCCGCCGCGCTGGAAAAGCTGGGCATCCTTCCGGACGCCGTGGAGTCGGCGGGCAAGGCCAACCTTTTGCTGGACCGGCTGCACAAGCGCCGGGACGAAGGCCTCACCACCCCAAAGCAGATCCGATGTCTGGAAAAATACGGCTTCCAGCACGTGGGCAGGTGGAGCTTTGAGCAGGCCAAACACATGATCGACCGCATTGCGGCAGGCGGCTGGCGGGGTGTGCCCAAGGGCGTTACTCCCAGCACCTACACGCCGCCCGCAGAACCGGCCTTTCCGGATAGCATCTTTGGATGGTAATACGAATGGAACATGAAAATGAACTCAAAGAAGCGCTGGACTTCATCTCCCCGGCCTCCCTGACCTATGAGGAATGGACGATGGTGGGCATGGCGTTGAAGGATTCCGGCCTGCCCGTCACCGTCTGGGAAGCATGGAGCGCCCGGGACGGGGGCCGTTACCACAAGGGCGAGTGTGCCAAAAAGTGGGAGAGTTTCCACGGCAGCACAAAGCCTGTCACCGAGAGCAGCATTTTCCAGCTGGCCTACAGCCACGGATGGAGCGGCCCCGCGGGCCACGCGCTGGACTGGGGCGACGAGCTCTCTGCCGGGCCCGGTGCACAAACCGAGGGCCGCGTAGTAGATCCCCGGTGGGTGGAAGCCCACGAGCTGGACCTGCCCGCAGAGTGGCACCCGGCAGAGCAGATCAAGCGGTATCTTCAGGCACTTTTTGAGCCGGAGGAATACGTTGCCTACGTCACCGAGAGCTACCGGAAGGAGGACGGGCGCTTTGCCCCCAACGGCTGCTCCTGTCAGCTGACCGCCGGGCAGCTCATCATGGAGCTGGACCATTACGGCGATGATATCGGTGCTGCCCTTGGCGACTACAACCCCGAAGCCGGTGCGTGGATCTGCTTTAACCCCATGGACGGCGGAGGCCGCCGCAACGAGAACGTGACCGACTTCCGCTACGCCCTCGTGGAGTGCGACAACATGGAGCTGGGCAAGCAGCAGGCCATCATCCGGCAGCTGGAACTGCCCTGTGCCGCGCTGGTCTACTCCGGCGGCAAGAGCGTCCACGCCATCGTCAGGGTGGATGCCCCGGACTATGCCGAGTACCGCAGGCGGGTGGATTATCTCTACGCCGCCTGCCAGAAAAACGGCCTGACCATCGACCAACAGAACCGCAACCCTTCCCGCCTTTCCCGGATGCCCGGCATCCTGCGCGGTGACAAACGGCAGACCCTGCTGGAGACCAACATCGGGAAATCCTGCTGGGACGAGTGGCGCGACTGGCTGGAAGCGGAGACCGACGAGCTGCCCGAGACCGAGAGTCTGGCCGACGACTGGGACGACCTGCCGCCGCTGGCCGATGCCCTCATCACCGGGGTGCTACGCAAGGGCCACAAGATGCTGCTGGCAGGCCCCAGCAAGGCGGGCAAGAGCTTTGCCCTCATCGAGCTGTGCATCGCCATCGCCGAAGGCAGGCCGTGGCTGGGCCGGTTCTCCTGCGCACAGGGCAAGGTGCTGTACATCAATCTGGAGCTGGACCGGGCCTCCTGCCTGCACCGCTTCAAGGATGTGTACACCGCCCTCGGCCTGCCCCCGCAGAACCTGCGGAACATCGACATCTGGAACCTGCGCGGCGCGTCCGTGCCCATGGACAAGCTGGCCCCAAAGCTCATCCGCCGGGCCCAGAAAAAAGGCTACACCGCCGTGATCCTCGACCCCATTTATAAGGTCATCACCGGCGACGAGAACTCTGCCGACCAGATGGCAAAGTTCTGCAACCAGTTCGACCTTGTGTGCAGTGCGCTGGACTGCGCTGTGATCTACTGCCATCACCACAGCAAAGGTGCACAGGGCGGCAAGCGCAGCATGGACCGCGCATCCGGCTCCGGCGTGTTCGCCCGCGACCCGGATGCCATGCTGGATATGACAGAGCTCACCCCCACCGATGCCATCCGGGAACAGCTGCATAACAAAGCCGCCTGCCGGGTCATCAAGGCGATGCTGGACAAGCGCGGTCATGCCGATGCCTACGGCCCGGACGATGCCCTGAGCCGCAGCCGGATGCTGACCATTGCCAAAGAACACCTTGGCATAGCCGACCTGCGGGCCATCGATGCCGAAGTGGCCGCCGCTCAGAAGCAGGCCGACGGCATGACCGCATGGCGCATCGAGGGCACCCTGCGCGAGTTTGCCCGCTTCGACCCGGTGAACCTCTGGTTCGACTACCCCGTGCACAAGCCGGACACCGGCCTGCTGGAGGACCTGCAGCCGGACAGCGATTTCAAAACGCTGGGCAGCCGCGGTGCCGCCAAGCGCTGGGGCGATAAAGGCAAGGTGACCAAGGACAAAAAGGCCGAACTGGACACCGCCTTTGAAGCCTGCATGATGGACGGCGAAGTTACCGTCTATGCGCTGGCTGAATACATGGATCTGAAGCCCCGCACCATCAAGACGCGGCTGAAAGATGACGGACGTTTCTGGATCGATGGCGAGAAAGTGGGCCGCAAGGAGCCCGGCAGCGCAGGTTAGACAAACCGTAATAAGTCCGATTACAATTTGTTGTAAAAATGCAGAAATAGCCGCTATTTTGCACGACACGAAAAACTGCAATTTTGCAGTTATAGCCGCTATGACTGCAGATTTTGCAGTGCAAAATAGCCTATATATAATAGCTAAAACTGCAACTGCAATTGTGATGGGGTCTCCCGAAGGATGGGGCGACCACAGCCCCCATCCATTCGGGGAACCCTCCCCATCACGTTGGCGCTAAAACCTGAAAAAAAGAAAAACGAGGTGAACCCCATGTACATGCAATTCTTTCTCCCCATGCAGCCGCCCACCACCACCCACAATGCAAAACAGCTGCACGCCTACATGAAGGGCGGGCAGCCGCACGCGGTGCTCCACGACAGCCCGGAACTGAAACAGACCCGTGCCAAGCTCCACGCCCATCTGGCACCCCACGCGCCGGAAAAGCCCATCCCCGCAGGCCGTCCGGTGCGTCTGCTGGTCAAGTGGTGCTTCCCTGCCGAGGGCCGCAAAAGCGGCAGCTGGCGCACCGCAAAGCCGGACACCGACAATCTGGAAAAGGCCCTCAAGGACGAAATGACCCGCCTGCACTTCTGGGCCGATGACGCGCAGGTGTGCAGCGAGATCGTGGAAAAATTCTGGTCGGACCCCTGCGGCGTGTTCGTCCGGGTGGAGGAACTGTAAATGACCTACGAAGAGAAAAAGGCATGGCTCTGGCGGTACCGGACGGCAAAGCGGTTCGAGCTGCTCAAGCTGGACGAACTGGCCACGCTGCAGACCGACGCCACCCACACCACCCGGCGCTTTTCCCCTGTGCCGGGCGGCAGCGGCGACGGACAGGCTCTGCCCCGCAGCGTGGAGCGCATCGACGAGGCCCGCCGGGCCGCTGAGGCGCAGTCTGCCGTCTGCGACGCCATCCGGGCCGAGATCATGGAGGTGTTCCGCCAGCTGGACGACGAGGTGGATTTCATGATCCTGTTCCGGCGGTACATCCTGCTGGAGGACTGGCCGGACATCGCGGTCAACGTCCGCATTTCCCGCAGTCAGATGTTCCAGCGCCACAGCGCGGCCATCAAAAGACTGGAGATCAAAAGTCCGGACTGAACCGGAGCGAACCGGACTTGATAATACTGTCAACCCCTGCTAAAATTTAAAATGCCGAAGCCCGCAGGAAAGGTCTACTCCCTTCATTCCTGCGGGCTTTGTGCTGCCCGGCTGACACAGAGGATCACCTTTCCCGACCAACAGCCTGAATGCATCAGCCGGGTTTCTTTGTTATATCCTGCCGTTCGGATCTTCCGGGCGGCTTTTTGAATTTACGGCAAGAGAGGTGGTGACGTGGCCAACGAAGAAAATCTCATCCCGTTCAACGAACGAACGGAGAGCGAACAGAGACAGATCGCCCAGAAGGGCGGCATTGCTTCCGGTGCGGCCCGCCGCCGCAAGCGCAGCATGAAAGAAGCGGCGGACTACTATCTCAGCCTGCCGGAGACCGACCGCCGCCGGGTGAATGCCCTGCTGCGGGATGAGGTGGACAATGAAGACATCGACAATCAGATGTCGGTGGTCATGGGCATTACTGAAGCCGCCAAGCGCGGTGATGCCCGTGCCGCCGGGGTGCTGCTGAAGATGCTGGGCGAGGAGACCGTGCAGGAGGACCCGGCGGCGGATGCACTGGAAGCTGCCCGCAAGCTGCTGGGAGGTGTGGACAGTGCCATTGACTGAGTTTCAGCAGGAGTTTCTTCGCAATTGTTCCCACCGCTGGAATGTCAAGACTGGGGCCACCCGCTCCGGCAAGACCTATCTGGACTGCGCTGTTACCATCCCCAAGCGCATCTGCGCGGCCCGGGACGAGGGCCTTTGCGTCATGCTGGGCAACACCCTCGGCACGCTGGAGCGCAACGTGCTGGAGCCCATGCGGGCCCTCTGGGGTCCGGAGCTTGTGGGCGTGGTGCGCACCTCGGCGTCCGGCAACATCGTGCAGCTGTTCGGCCGCAAAGTATATGTGCTGGGTGCTGACAACAAAAAGCACATTGCCCGCATTCAGGGCGCGGCCTTCGAGTACGCCTATGGGGACGAGATCACCACATGGGACGAAGGTGTATTTCAGATGCTGAAAAGCCGTCTGTCCTGTCCGCACAGCCATTTTGACGGCACCTGCAACCCGGATAATCCTCAGCACTGGTTCAAGCAGTTTCTGGACAGCGACGCGGACATCTACTGTCAGGCCTACACCATCGACGACAACCCCACTCTGCCGCCGGAGTTCGTGGCTCAGCTGAAAAAGGAGTACGCGGGCACGGTCTACTATAACCGCTTCATCCTCGGCCAGTGGGCTGCAGCGGGCGGCATCATCTACCGGCCCTTTGCGGACAGCATTGCCGCCGGGGATGGGCGTTTCCTCTGGCCTGCGGACAAGCCCTGCCGCCCGTGGCGCATCCACATCGGGGTGGACTTCGGCGGCAACGGCTCCCGGCACGCATTCGTGGCCACCGGCATCCTGCCCTACTACGCGGGGGTCGTGGGTCTGGCATCCGCCCGCATCGACCCGAAGGATCAGGACGCTGACTACCTCGCCGCGCAGCTCATCGATTTCTGCACCGCCGTGTTCGCGCGGTATGGCGAGATCCACCATCTTTTCTGCGACAGCGCCGAGCAGACCCTCATCAACCACATCCGCACCCGGCTGCGGGCCTGCCCGCTTTCCTGGCTGGCCGACCGGGTGCAGAACAGTGCCAAGATCCAGATCATCGACCGCATCCGCCTGACGTCCATCCTGATGGGCGGCGGGCGCTTTTGGTATATGCCGGAAGCTGCCACCCTACGGGACGCGCTGGCCACCGCCCTGTGGAGCCAGAAGCACCCCGGCGTGGATGAACGTCTGGATGACGGCACCACCGACATTGACACCCTCGATGCCTTCGAGTACACCATCGAACGCGATTACAGGAGACTGACTGCAAGATGAACGTTGCCGCTTTTATTGAATACCTGAACAAAACCAAGGGCCTGCAGATCGACGCCTCCTATTATGCCAAAATTGAAAAATGGCGGCAGTGGTGGCAGGGCTATGTGCCCAGCGTGCATAATATCAAGATCACGCGGGAGGACGGCGAACACAAGCGCCGCCGGGCGTCCCTGCGGATGCCCAAGCGCGTGTGCGAGGACTGGGCAAATCTGCTGCTCAACGACAAGACCACCTTCCAGATCGGCGACGCAGCCACCGCCGCCTACCTGCTGGGCAGCGATGAACAGCAGACCGGGGGCCTTTTGCGGCAGCTGCATTTCTGGGAGAACGCCAACAAGCTGGTGGAGAAAGCCTACTGGTCCGGCACCGGCGCTTTCGTGCTGAGCGTGGAGGGCATCAAGGGCACAGACGGCCAGCTGGAAGCAGACCCGGATGCCCGCATCGTACTAGACTACGACCCGGCATCCTGCATCCTGCCCATCAGCGTGGAGCGCGGCATCGTGACCGAAGCCGCATTTGTATCGGAATGTCTGATAGACGGCAGGCCATGCGCCTATCTGCAGACCCACACGGTCAGGGACGGCGGGTACACCATCACCAACGAATGGTTTGAGATCGGTCAGGGTCAGGACGGTGCACCGGTGTTCACGCCGCGCAAAGCGCCTGTAGGTACGGTGACTGAATTGCAGCCGGAGGGCTCCCCGCCGTGGTTCAGCCTGTTTTCCCCTGCTGCCGAGAAGAACATTGACGGCGGTACGGGTCTGGGCATGGCCGTGTTCGCGGAAGCTCTGGACGCCGCGCAGGGCGTAGACCTTGCCTTTGACAATTACCGGCAGGACCTTTACCTTGGCGGCAAGAAGATCTTCTACGACCGCAGCCTGTGCAAGGTGGTGATCGGTGCCGATGGCCAGCCGCATTACATCCCGCCCGACGACATGAGCGCACAGCAGTTCTTCTCGCTGCCCGGCAAGGAGGCCAGTCTGGATGCCGCGCCGGAGTGGCACGAGTACAACCCGGATCTGCGCACCGAGGACAACCACCGGGCCGTGCAGGATATGCTGGATCTGTTCAGCTTCAAGTGCGGCCTGGGCTGTCACCGGTACAGCTTTGAGCTGGGCAAGGTGGCCACCGCCACCGAGTACACCGGCAGCCGGCAGGACCTTGTGCAGAGCGCCAACAAGAACCAGATCCCCATTGAAACGGCGCTGATCGGCATTCTGCGGGCCATCCTGTGGGCGGCAAAGAACCTGCTGGGCGCACCGGTGGACCCGGAGACCAGCATTTCCGTCAACTGGGACGACAGTTACATCGTCAGTGAGCAGGAACGCACAAACCAGCTGCGGGAGGACGCCATTGCGGGCCTTGTGCCCCGCTGCCGCTACCTCGCCGCCCGGTACGGCCTGAGCGAAAAGGAAGCCCACGCATGGGCCGAGGAATCCAAAGCGGACAGCCACACTGACGAAGCCCTTACCTTCGGGGGTGCCTGATGCTGCCGCCGTCTTATCTTGACCGGATGCCGGATGCCTTTGTGCAGCTCTGGCAGCAGGTCGAAGAACAGATCCTGCAGGACGTTGCCCGGCGCATCGGCAAGATGGACGCCGTGACCCCCACCGCAACCTGGCAGCTGTGGCGCTACCAGCAGACCGAGGCGCTGCGCAACGACGTGGTGAAGCTGCTGGCGAAGTACACCGGCAAGAGCGAAACGGCCATCCGCAAGCTGCTTTTGCAGGCCGCCACCGAAGCCATGGAGCGGGAGGACGCCATCTATTACCACTACGGCAAAGAGCCGCAGCCCTTTGAAGAAAGTGCAGCCCTCAACAACCTGCTGGACGCCGGTGCGCGGCAGACCTGCGGCACATGGCAGAACCTCACCGCCACCACGGCAAACACCGTCACAGGGGCCTTTGAGCGCACGCTGGACGCTGCATGGCTCAAAGTGAGCACCGGTGCCTTCGACTACAAAACCGCCGTCAAACAGGCTGTGGACAGCCTTGCAGACGACATGCCCATGGTCACATATCCCAGCGGCCACAAGGACAGCATCGAGGTGGCCGCCCGCCGTGCCGTGCTCACCGGTGTGAACCAGACTTGCGGCAAGCTTCAAGAAGCCCGCATGGACGAGATGGGCTGCGAATTTGTGGAGACGACCGCCCACGGCGGTGCCCGTCCTTCTCATGCAGAATGGCAGGGCAGGCGCTTCCACCGGGGCGGCGCGGTGGAATACAAGGGCAGGCACTACCCGGATTTTGAAGCCGCCACCGGCTACGGCACCGGCGCAGGCCTTTGCGGCTGGAACTGCCGCCACACCTTTTTCGCGGTGTTCCCGGAGCTGGGCGACCCGCCCCAATGGACGCAGGAGCAGCTGCGGGAGCTGAACGCCCGGGACATCGAGTGGAACGGCAAAAAGTACACCGCCTACGAGATATCCCAGATGCAGCGTGCCCGGGAGCGGAACGTCCGCCGCTGGAAAAAGCGGTATCTGGCCGAGGATGCCGCCGGGCTGGACACCACTGACGCCGCTGTGCGCCTGAGAGCCGCCCGCCAGAGCCTTGCAGAGTTTGCACAGGCCACCGGTGGCCGTGTGGACAGCGCCCGCACCAGCGTGCCAAAGTTTGGCCGGAGCGAGGGCAGCAGGGCGAATTGGGCGGCGAAGGACTATGAAAAGCAGCAGAAAGATGCTATAATCATAGAGAACCTTCGCACTGCTGCAAAGCTGCCGAAAGCTGCCGTTATCCATCTTGAACCGACCAAAATCAATGTAGACGCCTTGACCTTCGATGATGCTCACATCAACGCAGAGCGGGAGCATCGCGTCAGCGAAGAACAGGCAAAGCAATACATCCGAAATGCAAAGATTTCTGTCTCAGTTTGGAACGGTCAATTTGAACGGTATTATGGTACAGAAGGTGCCGCCTACGTAAATACAATAAAGCACGAAATCCGTACCGCATACAGCCGTGCTGAATTTGATGAAAACACCACTGCCTTGATTGAGGAGATGAAGAAAAATGGCATTCTTGGGTAATGTAGAGTATAGACCAGACAAGAACGGCACAGCGGCCAGTGTCAAGTGTCCACTGGTAGATGATTGGATTGAACCCGGCGATTGTCAATCTAATCAAGGCGTTATCGACCGCTGTATTCCTGCCCGGTTCAAGGTAAAGCAGAACTGGAAGAAGATCTGCGAAGCCTGCCCCTTCCGCGATTACTAACCACCATCCACCCGGACGGTGGTTTTCTTTTGCCCATTTTTAAGCACTGTGCAAAATTTGCCCAGTGCTTTTTTCATGCCGTTTTAGCTCATGTTGGCAGAGCACCGGTCTCCAAAACCGGAAGCGGCAGGTTCGATCCCTGCAAACGGTGCCATGCGGCGGGCGGCGCGTACCCCGCCCAAGACCGAATACTGACAGAGAACAGTGTAAAAAACTGAGGTCTCACACACGAAAGGAGTTTCCACCCATGAAACGTGAAGACGTGAAGAACAAGATCCCCGGCATCACTGACGAACAGCTGAACTGGATCATGCAGGAGAACGGCGCAGACATCAACCGGGAGAAGTCTGTAGCCACCGCCCTGCAGACCCAGCTGGACAACGCAAACGCCCAGCTCAAGACCGCACAGGACGGCCTGAAAGCCTTTGACGGCGTGGACGTGGCAGGCCTGCAGGAGCAGGTCACCAAGCTGAAGGCCGACATGAAGGCGCAGGCCGAGGGCTTTGCCTTCGATAACGCCCTGAATGCCGCCATCATGAGCAAGAAGGGCCGCAGCGTCAAGGCGGTGCGTGCTTTGCTGGATCTGGACACCCTGAAGGGCTCTGCCGACCGCAGCACCGACATTGGCAAGGCGCTGGACGAAGCCGCCACGGCCAACCCGTGGGCCTTTGGTGAGGATGCCCCGACACCCGCACCCGCGCCCGGTTATCCTGTCCTGCCCGGCGGCGGTGAACCGCGGCACCTGCCCAGCGAGAAGGACGGTGTCACCGCCGCATTCATGGACCGCAACCCCGGTTTGAAAATCTGACAGCCGTGCAGCAGCACGGAGAAAGTGAGTAATTTTTATGGCACATGCAAATCAGGAACGTTGGGCCACTCTGGTGGACGCAAAGCTGCGCAACCAGCTGGTGACCCGTGATAACCTCATCTTCAACAGCCGCTACGAGGGCGACCCCACCTCCGGCAAGGTCAAGATCCCGGTCCGTGACACCGAGGTGACCGTCAAGGAGTACGACAAGGCCAACGGCATCGCTGCCGAGGCGGGCACCACCACCTATCTGGACCTGAACATCGACCACGACGAGGCCGTGAACGAGTTGATCGACGGATACGACGCCGACAGCGTGCCGGATGACATTGTGGCCGACCGTCTGGACAGCGCCGGTTACTCTCTGGCCCTGTCCATCGACAAGAAGTCCATTGCCGCGCTGGAAGGCGCGACCGGTGCCACCATCAGCGCCACCAAGACCGCCGCCACCGAGAGCAACGCCTATAAGCTGGCGCTGGAGGCCAAGCGCGTGCTGGGCCGCAAGGGCGTGCCCGCCGAGGGCCGTTTCCTCATCGCATCCCCGGAGTATCTGGAGGTTCTGATGCTGGATGAGCACTACATCAAGCAGGGCGACCTGTCGCAGGAGCTGGTGCAGCAGGGCGTCGTGGGCCGCATTGCGGGCTTCAACGTGTTTGAATCCAACAACATGGACTACGAGAGCACCACCCGCGTGACCAGCAAAAAGACCACCACCGAGTTCATTGCCGGTCATCCCAACTGGTGCCACCGTGTGATGGAGTGGCAGGTGGCCATCCATCTGCAGGACCTGTCCGGCTCCGGCAAGTACATCGGCGCATCCGCCGTGCAGGGCCGCAAGGTCTACGGTCTGCTGGTCTCCAAGCCTCAGACCCTGTACATCAAGCGCGTGGAAGCTTCTGTCTGATGAGGTGCACCCATGACCTACGCTGAAGTGCAGGACGTGGAAGCGGGCTTCCGTGCCCTGTCTAAAGAGGAACAGACACGGTGTGCGGCGCTGCTGGGCGAAGCGGCTTTCATCATTGACGCTTGCAATAAAGATGCCGATGCCGAAGCCAAACGCCTGGTCTCCTGCCGCATGGTGCGCCGTCTGCTGGGTGACGGCGAGGATGCCGTGAGCTTTCCCATGGGTGCCACCCAGGGCACCGCCACGGCGCTGGGCTATTCCCAGAGCTGGACCATGAGCGGCGGTTCTTCCGGCGAGCTGTATCTGTCCAAGCTGGAAAAGCGGCTGCTGGGCATCGGGAGCCGCATCGGGGCACACAGCCCGC
>OLPV01001954.1_pt1 | contig 14344 bp, 12 predicted proteins | sample 1671961 | NCBI WGS metagenome assembly OLPV01 (sample SAMEA3136630, study PRJEB25190) | human gut metagenome | biome: human gut; feature: human-associated habitat; material: faeces | place: Austria | collected 2013
CTGCGGCGGCTGCAGCGGCTGGTGCCCAGGGCGGCGCGGCTCCTGCCGACGACGACACGATCGAAGCTGACTACGAAGTCGTCGACGACGACAAGAAAGAAGGCAAGTAATCGCTATGGCGAAATCTGGAAAGGACGACGCCGTGAGTATTCCCATCGATGATGCCAACACGGGCGCAGAGGCTCCCTTCTCCTCCCCAACCTGCGCCAACGATAGCGCCACCGCGGCCGATGCGAAATCGGCTGCGGAGGGCGCTGCCGCCGAGCCGGTAGAGGCAGAAGTGCTCGAGGGCGAGTCTGAGGAAGCGGAAAAGCCCGCCGAGGGTGCCGAGGGCGAGAAGCTTGCCGACGATGCGAAGGCAGAGGCGGAGAAGGCGGCAGCCGAGCTTGCTGCCGCGAAGGCCGAGGCTGCCGAGTGGAAAGACAAGTTCATGCGCCTTCACGCCGAGTGGGACACCTACCGCAGGCGCACGAACGAGCAGCGTGAAGCCGAGAAGGCCCGCGCCGCGGAGAAGCTGGTCACGAGCCTGCTTCCCGTGATAGACGATTTCGAGCGCACGATCGACTATGCTGAGAAGAACGGCGAAGGCGAGCTGCTTGGAGGCGTTCGCGCGGTGCACTCCAAGTTTGTCGGCGTGCTCGAGAAGGACGGCGTGGAAGTGATCGATCCGACCGGCGAGGCATTCGACGCGTTGGAGGCTCAGGCGGTCGCGACTGTTCCCGATACGGAGGCGTTCGACGAGACGGTCCACGAAGTGTACCAAAAAGGGTACCGCCTTGGGGCGAAGGTCATCAGGCCCGCGATGGTCACGGTGACCACCGGCGGCCCGAAGCGACCCAAGCCCGAAGAGGACGAAACCGAAGAGTAATGTATGGGGGCGGGCGCGTGAGCCCGCCCTTGTTTTTCAAGTGAGAAAGGCAGGTGGTCGTGTATGCCGGCAACTCCGGATTATTACAAAACGCTGGGCGTTCCGCGCACGGCGTCCACCGATGAGATAAAGAAGGCATTCCGCAAGCTTGCGCGCAAGTACCATCCCGATGCGGGCGGCGACGAGGCTAAGTTCAAGGAGCTCAACGAAGCGTACGAGGTTCTCTCCGACGACAAGAAGCGCAAGCTCTACGATCAGTACGGCACGGCAAATGAGAATCAGATCCCGCGTGGCTGGGGCGGCGGCCAGAGCGTGAACGTCGAGGACATCTTCGGCGGCATGGGCGGCGCCGGCAGCTGGGCCGACATTCTGGAGAGCATTCGCCGCGGCGAGGGCGCCTTTGGAACGGAATGGGACTTCGGCAACTTCGGTGGCGGTGGGCGTCGAGGCCCTCGCCCGCAGAAGGGCAAGGACATGAACGTCACCCTGAACGTGACGTTCGGCGAGGCGTTCTGCGGTACCGAGAAGCGCGTGACTGTTCGCATCCCCGGCAAGGACGCCCCCGAAACCTTCACGGTGAAGGTTCCCGCGGGCGCCGTCGACGGCGGCAGGCTTCGCTTCCGCGGCAAGGGCGGCTTGGGCACAGACGGCGGCGAGGCGGGCGATCTGCTCATCACCACCAAGATAGAGCCCCATCCGTACTTCTCGCGCGACGGCGCCGACGTGCTCGTCGACGTGCCGGTCACTGTGGCGGAGGCGGCGCTCGGAGGCAGCGTCGTCATTCCCGCGCCGGATGGCTCAAAGGTGCGCGTGAAGGTTCCCGCCGGAACGCAAAGTGGGACGAGGCTCACGGTTCGCGGCAAGGGCGCACCGCGAGTGAAGGGGCAGGGCTCGGGCGATCTGAAAATCAAGGTTATCGTTAAGGTTCCTGAGCAGTTGAACGATGGACAACGCAGGGCCCTGGAGGAATTTCAGGCTGCGACGAGCGAGGACGTGAGGACATGGTAATGGACGACCGCAACAGACCCCTGTACATGATTAGCGTGGCAGCGGAGCTTGCGGGAGTGCATCCCCAGACGCTGCGCGCGTACGAGCAGAAAGGCCTCGTCACGCCGCAGCGAACGAGCGGCAACACCCGCATGTACTCGCAGGCCGACATCGAGCGGCTCGGGCTTATTAATGAGCTCACCAACGAGGGCATCAACCTTGCGGGCGTGACGCGCATCCTCGATTTACAAGGGCGCTTGGACGCGCGCGACGAGGAAATCGACGACCTGCACAAGCGGGTGCGCCGCTTGGCCGATCGCGTGCATGAGCTCGAGACGCGCGAAAGCGTGAACTCGCTCGTGCAAAACGACGTCGGCGGCGTCACCCCGGGCGCTATCGTCCTTCGGCGCCTCTCTTAAATGGCAAACCATCTCCTTACGAAGGAGGCTTAGATTATGAGGTTAGACAAACTAGCAATCACCGCCCAGGAGGCGTTCCAGAACTCCATGGGCGTGGCAAGCGATGCCGAATCGGCGGTCATCCAGCCGATTCACCTTCTAAAGGCATTGCTCGATGCCGATGAGAACAACCTCGCGGCAATCATCAAGCGCATCGGCGCCGACCCGGCGCAGCTTGAGCGCAACGTGAACGAAGAGGTCGAGCGCGGCTCGAAGTCTCAGGGCGGCATGCCCATGCCGATGCCGGGCAATGACCTCATGAAGACGATCGACAACGCGGTGAAGGCAGCCGAGAAGCTCGGTGACAGCTACGCCACAAGCGAGCATCTGCTCATCGCGCTTTCGGAGGACAAGGGTCCAGCGGGGCGCATCTTGAACGGCGTGGGCATCACGCGCAAGAACATCGAGGCGGCCTACGAAGAGCTCCGTGGCGACACGCGCGTGACCGATCAGCAGGAGAAAGCCCAGTTCGAAGCCTTGGAGCAGTATGGTCAAAACCTCACTCAGCAGGCGCGCGAGGGCAAGCTCGACCCGGTGATCGGCCGCTCTGAGGAAATCCGCCGCACCATCCAGGTGCTTTCCCGCCGCACCAAGAACAACCCGGTGCTCATCGGCGAGCCGGGTACGGGCAAGACGGCCATCGTCGAGGGACTTGCGCAGCGCATCGTCGCAGGCGACGTGCCTTCCAGCCTGAAGGACCGCGACATCGTGTCGCTCGACTTGGGCGCGATGATGGCGGGCGCGAAATACCGCGGCGAGTTCGAGGACCGCTTGAAGGCGGTGCTGCGCGAGGTGAAGCAGTCCGAGGGCAAGGTCATCTTGTTCATCGACGAGCTGCATACCATCGTGGGCGCCGGCTCTTCGGGCGACAGCACGCTCGATGCGGGCAACATGCTTAAGCCCGCGCTCGCGCGTGGTGAGCTGCATGCCATCGGCGCGACCACGCTCGACGAGTACCGCAAGTACGTCGAGAAGGATAAAGCGCTTGCCCGCCGTTTCCAGCCGGTCATGATCGGCGAGCCGACGGTGGAAGACACCATCGCCATCCTGCGCGGCTTGAAGGAGAAGTACGAGATCCATCACGGCGTGCGCATCACCGACGGTGCCATCGTTGCCGCGGCGGAGCTTTCCGACCGCTACATCTCCGACCGCTTCCTCCCCGACAAGGCGATCGACTTGATGGACGAGGCGGCGAGCCGTCTGCGCATCGAGATCGATTCGATGCCCGAAGAGGTCGACATGGCAGAGCGCAAGCTCACGCAGATGCAGATCGAGGAGCAGGCGCTCATGAAGGAGAGTGACGACGCCTCGAAGGAACGCCTGGAGGCGCTGCGTCGCGACATCGCGAGCGCGCAAGAGGACCTCGACCGTCGCAAGGCCGAATGGCGCAACGAGAAAGACGTCATCGAGAACGTGCAGACGCTCAAGGCCGACCTGGAAAGCGCCCAGGCCGAAGAGGAGCGCGTCACGCGCGAGGGCGACCTTTCGCGCGCCTCCGAGCTGCGTTATTCCACCATCCCCGAGCTGCAGCAGCGCTTGAAGACGGCGGAGGAGACGCTTGTCGGCAAGCAGAAGGACGGCGCGATCTTGAAGGAGGAGGTGTCTGAAGACGAGATCGCCGAGGTGGTGTCCGCGTGGACGGGCATCCCGGTCCAGAAGATGATGCAGGGCGAGATGGAGAAGCTCGCCGACTTGGAAGACAAGCTGCATGAGCGCGTCGTCGGCCAGGACGAGGCTGTGCATGCGGTGGCGGGCGCCATTCGCCGCAACCGCGCAGGGCTTTCCGACCCGAATCGTCCGGTGGGCAGCTTCATGTTCTTAGGCCCCACGGGTGTTGGCAAGACCGAGCTTGCCAAGGCGCTTGCCGAGTACCTGTTCGATTCCGAGAAGGCCATGGTGCGCATCGACATGTCCGAGTACATGGAGAAGTTCAGCGTCCAGCGCCTAATCGGTGCCCCTCCGGGATACGTGGGTTACGACGAGGGCGGCCAGCTCACCGAGGCCGTGCGCCGCAAGCCCTATTCGGTCGTGCTGCTCGACGAGATCGAAAAGGCGCACCCGGACGTGTTCAACGTGCTTCTGCAGGTGCTCGATGACGGCCGCCTGACGGACGGCCAGGGCCGTGTGGTCAGCTTCAAGAACGCCATCATCATCATGACGAGCAACATCGCCAGCCAGGAGATTCGCGACTTCGCGAAGGAGAACGAGTCGATGGGCGAGATGATGGAAGGCATGTTGAAGGCCGACGTGGCCACCGCGTCGAAGAAGCTCGCCGAGTTTACGAACAGGATTCAGGATTCGCTGCGTGCCACGTTCAAGCCCGAGTTCCTGAACCGCATCGACGACATCATCACGTTCAAGCCGCTGTCGATCGAGTCGATGGAGCCTATCGTGAAGCTCCAGCTCGAAGACGTGCGCCGTCGCCTGGCTGACCGCCACGTGTCGCTCGACGTGACGCCTGCGGCGCTCGAGCATCTGTCGATCGACGGCTTCGACCCGGTGTATGGCGCTCGTCCGCTGAAGCGCCTGATCCAGCGCGAAGTGGTCGACCGCATCGCCGACGCGGCCGTCCGCGGCAAGCTGCTTGACCGCAGCCATGTGCTGATCGACATCGACGACACCGCGGGGGACTACACCTGCCGCGTCGAGGCGCCGCTCGATTTGGACGCCGTGCCGGTGGAGTAAGGCTCGAGAGTCGATAGTTGGTTTAAGGCTGCCAGGTTCTATGACCTGGCAGCCTTTTTATATTTCGGGCAACGGGTCCGCGCGATTTCTCGGTGCACTTTTCGCTACTCGAGGATTCCGAAATGGAATGATGGTGCTACGTTTCGAATCGCTATTGCTCTGTTCCCTGCCAATATTCTATATATACATCGGCTATCATCCTTTCGGGGCAGAGGGCGAGGCGCCTCAGGGATCGATCGAATTCGATCTGATGGAAGAGCCGCTTGTACTGTGGTGCAAGAAGGAGCATCCGCTTGCGCGGAAGGAGCAGCTGCTCCCCGAAGACCTCAAAGGCGTGCCCATCATGTGTAGCATGGAGCTTGCCCATCCCCTGGCGCCTGCGATAACGAAGATGTGTGCGCAAAGGGGGTTCAAGCCGCGGTTCTATCGCTTCAACCCCACGTCGCAAGCGTCTTTTTTCTTCGATGCGCCGGCGGAATGCGTCTATGTCTTCACGCCGGAACTGCGCAATGACGAGCGCATCCGTTTGCGCGATGACATGGTGCTGCGCCATTTCGACGACAAGACGTTTGCTGTTCGTTGTTGCGTGGCGGTTCGCAACGTTGAGACCAACGAGGCGCTCTCCCAGTTCCGCGCGTTCCTTGCCGACGATGAGAACTGCTAAGGACCTGCTAAGGGCTCCCGCACTCGGCTTCGGCGAATGAGGGCGGCGGCGCACGACCCCGGCCTCAACCGAGAGGAAACGGAATGGGCGCTTGACGAGGGTTCATTCCGTTTCGTCATTAATCCCGCCTGAAGAATAATCAAAACGACGTCAAGTGGCGTCGTTTTTTCTTTCGAGGGCGCATATTCATCGCTTGGCCCATGACGTCGCCGCTTCCCATAATTGCATCTGCAAAAACCACTCCAAGACGAAGAGAGAGGGGAATGGAATGCAGATTCCAGAAGGGGAATATCGAGTCGGCACTGATGACGACTACTACGTTCGCACGAATGTGTGGTCGGCACCTGGCTGCCATGGTGCAGCGTGCGGCGCTATCCTCCACATCAAGGACGGCAAGTTCGTCGACATCGAAGGCGACGAGAGCAATCCCATCACGCAGGGGCGTTTGTGCATCAAATGCCTGAACATGACTGAGTTCGAGTATCATCCCGAGCGCATCATCTACCCGATGAAGCGCGACCCGAAGGATCGCGGCAAGAACGCGTGGGAGCGCATCACCTGGGATGAGGCGTACGACCTCATTGAGGAGAACTACAACAAGGTCGTCGAGAAGACGGGAACGCCGAATGCTGTGCTGACCCTCGGCGGCACCGGCCGTGAGGCGACGATGTTCTACCCGGTCATCTCGTTCGCCGACTTCCGCTCGGCTAACGTCGCGGCGCCGATCTCCGGCGACTCCTGCTACGGCCCTCGCTGCATGATGGCGGCGAACATCTTCGGCTCTGGCTATCCCGAGGTCGACAGCGGCATGTTCTTCGACGACAAGTACAACGATCCGCGCTTCGAGCGCCCCGAGTACATGATCGTTTGGGGTTCGAACCCGCTCGTCTCCAATCCGGCGGGCTATTTCGGCCACCAGATCATCGACATGATGAAGATGGGCACGAAGCTCATCGTCGTCGACCCCCAGATCACCTGGATGGGCTCTCGCGCCGAGCACGTGCTGCAGCTTCGCCCGGGCACTGACGCGGCGCTCGCTATCGGCATGCTGAAGGTCATCGTCGATGAGGACATCTACGACAAGGAATTCGTCGAGAAGTGGGTGTACGGCTTCGACTGGCTCGTCGAGCGAATCAACAAGTACTCCTACGAGGAGATCGAGAAGCTGACGCAGGTTCCGACCGAGCAGATGCGCACGGTTGCCCGCGCATACGCCACCGCCGACGGCACCGGCCGCAACTGCTCCATCTTCATGGGCGTTGCCATGGAGATGCAGACCGACGCGCTTTCCGACATCCAGGCTGTTTTGAGCCTTATCGCCATCACGGGCAACGTCGACGTTCCCGGCGGCAACGTGCTCGGCCCCAAGGCTTCCTTCACGGGTGCGTGGCGCTACGAGCAGATCAAGTGGGTTGCGGAAAAGGAGAAGCAGAGCCGTATCGGCAACGACCGCGAGCCGATCGAGCGCAACGCGCTTTCCAACGTCCAGTCCGACGCCATCCTTCCTGAGCTCGAGCTCCCCGATGATCAGCGTACGGTGCACATGATCTGGTTCAACAGCTGCAATGCTCTCGTGTGCATGCCCGCAGAGCCGCAGCGCTGGATCAACGCCTGCCAGAAGATGGACTTCAACGTGGTCCAGGACCTCTTCATGACGCCGACGGCGATGGCCCTGTGCGATCTGTTCCTCCCCGTTTCCACGTTCATCGAGCATGACGGCGTCGTCCAGATTCACTACGGCCGCCACACCCCTTACCTCGGCGCCGAGGTGAAGGCTATCGACTACGGCGAGACCAAGTCCGACCTGGAAGTCACCTTTGAGCTCGGCAAGCGCCTGAACCCCGAAGCTTGGGCCGAGTACGAAACGATCGAAGATTTCATGGACAACCAGATCGAGCCGACGGGCATGACGTTCGATGAGCTGCGTCACAAGGGCATCCTCTCCTTCAACGGTTGGAACTACCGCAAGTACGAAACCGGCGAGCTGCGCAGCGATGGCCAGCCCGGCTTCAACACCGTCACCGGCATGATCGAGCTGTACTCTCTGCAGCTCGAGTCCTGGGGCGAAGAGCCGCTGCCGATGATCGAGCCCGTTCCCTTCAGCAAGGAATCCAACCCCGAGATGGCGGAGAAGTACCCGATCATCCTTACCACCGGCGGCCGCAAGTGGACGCAGTTCCACTCCGAATGGCGCCAGGTCAAGGGCATGCGCGAAATCGATCCGTGGCCGGTGCTGACCGTGAACCCCGAGACCGCCAAGGAATACGGCATCTCCGAGGGCGACTGGGCCGAGGTCTTCAATGACACCGGCAAGGCGCGTCTCAAGGTGAAGGTTTCCCCGGTTATCAAGCCCGGCATGGTGCACGCGACGCATGCATGGTGGTTCCCCGAGCAGGACGGCGAGGCTCCGAACTACTTCGGCGCGTTCAAGTCGAACATCAACACGCTGCTTCCCAACGACAGCTGCGGGCGCATGTACAAGGGCAGCCCCTACAAGTCGAACATGTGCAATATCCGCCGTGTCACCGGCCTGGACGACTAGTCGGTAGCCGAGAAAAGAGAGGAGAAGAAAATGAGCAAGAAGGCACTTCTTATCAACTACAAGTACTGCTCCGGCTGCCACAGCTGCGAAATCGCTTGCCGCAACCACCTTCAGTGCGGTTTGGGCAAGTGGGGCATCAAGCTGACCGAGATTCAGCCGTTTGAGGCCCATCCCGGCGACTGGAACTGGGACTATGTTCCCGTTCCCACAAAGCTCTGCGATCAGTGCGCCGAGCGCGTCGAAGCGGGGGAGAAGCCGGCGTGCGTCAAGCACTGCCAGTCGTTCTGCATGGAATATGGCACGCCTGAGGAAATGGCGAAGCGAGCCGAGGAGCTCGGCGACAAGACCGCCATCTTCATGATTTAAAGGCATTGCTCGCGTGGTGCGGGCGAGCGCTTCGTCCGCTCGCACCACAATATCGAGGTTGCGTCCCATTCGAGACGCGTGGGGCGCAACCGATTTATTACCGCGCTAGTGCTGTGAAAGAGGGGGACGGCATGGCTAAGAGGCAACGTGGATGGACTACGCTCACCGATATCGAAGAGTTCAAGACGATAACGTGGAGCTTCCTTAAGAATATTACCATGACCTGGGAATATGACGGCATGGCATATCTGTTTCGTGAGGCTCGTATTCCCATCTACGGTATCGACCGCGGAACCATGAAGATGAACCACCCCATCATGGCAATGGGAATTCCCATGCAGAGGGACAAGAACTACGGCGTAGATATCTATGTTCCCGCCAAACTCAAGAAGAAGGCCGCTTCTCTGTTAGCGGATGAGGCTCGCGTTCGCGAATGCGCCGAGCTCGAAATCGTTGCTGGGGAAGAGAATGCGCGCGCTTTTAACGAGGAGGCTCTTGCCAACAAGAAGAGGAATTCCCAGCGGAAAGCTGAGCGCAGGAAGGGTTTCTTCAAGGCTCTTCTGTGCAAATAAAGGAGTGGGATTAAAGAATCCCAAAAGAAAAAGGGGTGAGTATGCTTCAAACTGAGCAAGATTTGCAAGCGAAATCAGGAGGCTTGCACTACGCATTCGTGATTTGCCTGGGCGGCTTTCTGCTGTCTGGTATCGTTTTGGCAGCGCAACGCCTACCGTCTATCGCACTCGATTCCGTGCGACAGACGTTGGGCGTCGGCTACGCCGAGGTTGGCCTGATCACTTCGGTGTTCATGATTTTCTACGCCGGCCTGTCGCTGGTGTGGGGCATGTTGGGCGATAAGATCGGCACGCGTTGGGCTATGACGCTGGCGTGCGGTCTGTCGTCTATCGGTACGATTCTCTTCGGCCTGTTCGGCGGCACGAGCCTTGCTGCCGCAATCGTCACGTGGTCCATCTGCGGCATCGGCTGCGCTGGCCTTCTGATGGCGATTCTCCCGAAGATCATCTCTCGCTGGTTTGCGCCGAACAAGCGTGGCTTCGGCATGTCGCTGTGCACGCCTGGCGCGAACTTTGCAGCGCTCATCCTCGGCGTTGTTGCGCCGCTCGTCATTAACGGCCTCGGCTGGAACATGGCTTACGTAGCGTTCGGCATCTACTTCGCCTTCATCACCGTGTTCGTCGCTTTGACGTTCCGCGAGGGTCCCGAGGAGAAGGGCCTTGCTCCCTATGGCGCTCCGAAGGGCACCCAGGCTGCTCCTGCTCCGAAGCTTGAGGAGAAGGCTGTGGCTTCCGGTAAGAAGGTCTCCCCGCTGCGTCAAGTTGCGAGAATGGGTATCACCTGGCACTTCGGCCTGTTCTACGCGGTGTACCAGCTGGGCTACATGGCCGCAACGCAGTACTATGTCGTGTCGATGACCGGCAACGGCTTTGATTTGGCAACCGCTGCGTTCTCCCTCACCATCGGCGGCGTGCTCACGATCATCACCGAGCTTGTTGTCGGCAGCCTGTCCGACCGCTTTGAGCGCAAGAACATGATCGGCATCATGGTGGCTTGCACGGGCGTCCTTTCTGCGGGATATGCGATCTACCTGCTGAACACCCCGGCTCCGGATTTGATTCCGTGCTACTTCTTCATTGCCCTCATCAGCGCATCCACCGGTGTTATCACGGTTATCATGTCGGGCGCTGGCGAGTACTACAACGATGAGTGCCGTGCAACGGGCACTGGCATGATCGGTACCATCAACATCGTCGGCCGCTACCTCGGTCCGTGGGTTGCCGGTATCGTGATCGACGCAACCGGCCAGACCGCCTACGCGTTCGTCATCGTTGCCGTCGCCATGATCGTGTCCTGCTTCATCGCCTTCGCGATGCCGCGTGCGGCAACCGTCCAGGCGAAGTGGGCTGCGAACAACTAGCAAGTCTCTTCCGTTCGATTGCGGTCCGGCCACTCTCCACGGGTTGTGCCGCAATCCCTTTGGCGAGGGCTTGGTGCGGTCTTCGGACGAGCGCTGAGTCCTCGCACTCCCTCCGATTTATCTGCGTGCTGTGAATGAAAGATTGGACGGTGCGCGCTGCAGCCGTATCCCCACGATTCGGGAAAGGAGTTTTGCCATGACATGTTTTCCCTGCATCAAGTGCAACAAATGTCGGAAATTGATTCCGAAGATTGATATCGTCTGCTCGCAATGCGGTGCCGACATGCCGCCTGGCATACCCTCTTGTCCGAAGTGCGGCTGCACCAAGAGAAAGTTTATCAAGGGTTCTGTCCCGAATCCCGATTGGCAGGGAACGGCAGAATTTAGGGAGCCATCGAGCTCCGATTCCTCACAATGATCCTCGCCGCAATCTGAGATGCGGCGGATCTATCCCCTTATGGCCCGGATGCACCCTCAAGCATCCGGGCTCTTTTGCGTTTGGGGAGCAGATTGTGTCCGCTATGGGACAACCCATCGCCTCTGACGTGCCTTTTTCGGCAAATGTACTAGAATATGCCCCATGCAAAAGTCTTGGTCTGACATACGCGAATCCATCACGACGCCCCTCATGGGCTTCACGATCGTCGTGCTGTTCCTCGTGTGCTTTCTTCTTGCGATGGTGGTCCTGGTGAGCGTCGTTCGCGTGCTGATGGGGTAGCGTCATGTGGCAGAGGTTCTCGCTTTACGACCTGCGCGTCATCGGACATTACCTCGGTACGCTCACCCAGCTCTTCGCGGCGCTTATGGCGGTGCCGTTCGTAACGGCGCTCGTGTTCCAGGAATGGGAGCCCGCCGAGCGCTACCTGTTGGGAATCGGCATCGCGCTTGTCGTCGGTACGCTGTTGCAGTTTTTGCGCATCGAGCCTGGTCGCCTGGGCCGCCGCCAAGCGCTTGCGGTCACGGGCTTCGCGTGGATTGTGCTTGCGTTCTTCGCATCGGTCCCGCTTTTCCTGTCCGGGCACTACGCCACCTACATGGATGCGCTTTTCGACGGTGTCTCGGGTCTCACGACGACAGGTGCCACCGTCGCGCTCGACATTGACCACTTCTCTAACGCCGACAACATGTTCCGCTTCATGATGCACCTGGTCGGCGGCTTGGGACTCATTGTCGTCGCGCTCTCGCTTGGCATTTTCGGCAAGCGTTCGGGGTCGTCGCTCTATACCGCCGAGGGCCGAAGCGAGCACGTGGTTCCCAACGTCGTCCAGACGACGCAGCTCATTTTGCGCATCACGCTCGTTATCATCTTCATCGCCGCGGTGGTGCTCACCGCGCTGTGCATCTCGATCGGCATGGAGCCTGTCCGCGCTGTGCTGCAATCGATCTGGCTGGCAATCTCCGCGTTCAACACCGGCGGCTTCGCGCCGATGGCTGAAAGCGTCTCCTACTACAACTCGATTCCCATCGAGGTATTCCTCATGCTGCTCATGATCTTGGGCTCGATCAGTTTCGTCGTCCATGCCGAGGTGTGGAAGGGGCGCCTGCAATCCTTCTTCGGCGATATCGAGATTCGCACGATGCTCATCTGGCTGCTCGTGATGACGGTTGTCGTCGCAGCGTCTCTTTCGGCGAGCGCCCTGTTCTCCGACCTGCCCGCGATAATTCGCCGCGGCCTGTTCATGGTGGTGTCGGCGTTCTCTACCACTGGGTTCCAAAATGTAACGACCAATCAGCTCACGACGGTGTTCTCGTCGGGCGCCTTCCTCGCGCTCGCGCTGATTGCGGCGGTTGGCGGCTCAGCGGGATCGACCGCAGGCGGCGTGAAACTCCACCGGGTGGGCATCATCTTCAAGTCGATTGTCTCCACGGTGAAAGAGGCGGTGTCCCCCTCGTCTGCTCGCGTTGTCGTTTCCTATAACCATCTGGGACGACGCGTTCTTTCCTCCGATGCTGTAAAGGAGGCGATGACCGTGTTCGTGCTCTTTGTGATCACGTACTCGGTCGGCGCGCTCGTGGGCATCGCGCACGGGTACGAGGCATCCCAGGCCATCATGGAGTCGGTCTCCATGACCTCGAACGGCGGAATCATCACCGGCATTGTGACGCCTGGCATGTCGCCCTCCCTTGAGGCGTTCTACATCTTCCAGATGTGGGCGGGCCGTCTTGAGTTCGTCACGCTGCTCGCCGTTTTGGCCGAGATTATCGCGTCGCTTGCTCCCCGAAAAAGGAGGGTGCGCCAATGAGCAGGCACGATACGACACCTTGGGCCTCGCTTTCCGGACGCGCGCTGCGGGTTGCGCTCGCGGTAGCGTTTTGCCTGTTCGCATGCATACCTGTTGTCGCTTTCGCGGACGACGGCGACGGCGAAGATGATTCCAACCTGATAAACCCCCAGCAGCGACCCGACTCGTCGTTCATCTACGATTCGTCGATCATCGACCTGTCGAACGCCGATTCCTACTACGACAAGCAGACCGTGCAGATTACCGGCGAGGCGGTGGGAGACATCATCGATGCGCGGGACGGCATGGTCTGGGTCACGCTCGTCGAGGCCTCGAACTCGAGCAACGCATCGGTTTCGGTGCTGATGACGCGCGAGTCCGCGTCGCATATCGACACGCTCGGACGCTATGGCACCACAGGGACGATGCTGCAGGTTCGCGGGGTGTTCCACCTCGCCTGCCCCGAAGACCAGGGATTGAGCGACGTGCATGCGACGAGCGTTGCCGTGGCTGCGAAAGGGTCGCATCATGTCGAGGAGTTCCGCCCTGAGGCGTTTGCAGCCGGTGCCGCGCTCACTGTCGTCGGGTTTGCTCTCATGGGACTGTTCCGCTACTTGCGGGAACGCCAGCGTTAGGGGGAGTTGTTGGAAGAAACGGTTGCCATCGGGTGCGTCGTTAAGCTCGACCGCGGGTTCCCTTTGGTGCGTCTTGAGGACGGGGCTGAGCTTCGCTGCAAGCACGCAACGTCGCTTGTGAAGGGAGAGCGCGTCCGCTCGGTGATCGGCGACAGGGTGCGCGTCTCGTTCGCCGAGCGAAACGACAAGGCGCTCATCGTCGAAGTGCTTCCCCGTTCGCGCGAACTTGTGCGGAAGGACCCCACCGAGCGTGCCGTTCCCCAAGTGCTCGCTGCCAACTTCGATCGCATCATCGTGACGCAGCCTTCAGTGGAAGTGAATATGCGCAGGCTGGAGCGCGAACTGGTGCTCGCTCATGAAACGGGCGCCGCCGTGTCCGTCGTGCTCACGAAGGCCGATCTCGCCGAAAGCGAGGACGAGGTCGAGCGCGTCCGCGAGCGCGTTCGGGCGCTTGTCGGCGCGGATGTGGAGACGCTCGTCGTGTCGGAAGCGATGCCCGAAAGCGTCGAAGCCGTGCGCGCGCTCGTGCCCGAGGGGACAACGGCGGTGCTTATCGGGCGAAGCGGCGTGGGCAAGTCGAGCCTGGTCAACCTGCTTGTTGGACGTGATGTGCAAGAGACGGGGACGGTGCGTGAAACCGATGGTGCGGGCCGTCACACCACGGTGAGCCGCGAGATGGTGGCCATTCCCCATGGCGGCTATGTGGTTGATATGCCAGGCGTGCGCGGTTTGGGCCTCTGGGATGCCGACGCAGGTATCGGCGTTGCCTTCGCCGACGTGGAAGAGCTTGCCGAGCAGTGCCGCTTCCGCGATTGCAAGCACGAGAACGAGCCTGGTTGCGCCGTTCGCGCCGCTGTCGAGCGTGGCGATCTCGCGCGGGAGCGCTTCGAGTCCTACGTTTCCCTGAAGCGCGAGACTGAGGTCGTTCGCGAGCGCCGCGAGCAGGCGCGCTGGATGCAGCGCGAGCAGGCCCAGGCAGGTTCG
>OLPV01001963.1_pt1 | contig 14298 bp, 7 predicted proteins | sample 1671961 | NCBI WGS metagenome assembly OLPV01 (sample SAMEA3136630, study PRJEB25190) | human gut metagenome | biome: human gut; feature: human-associated habitat; material: faeces | place: Austria | collected 2013
CTGCGCATGTACTGGAATTAAAAAACATGGAAGTAACTGCACCGCACTGGCACGAAAGTGTTGCGAAATACAAGAAAAACGGCGGCACGGAACAGCTGAAAAAATTTGACTATACCTCTTATGATGATGAGATACCATATTATACAATGATCATCAGAGAAGACGGACACAAGATCAAACTTCTTCTGGATCTTACAGAAGAAATGTTACATACCATGAAAACACAATTCCCTGAAAAAGTCTTTTTTGCATAAAAATCGAGAAAAACATGTGGAATGTGTACAAAAAGAGAGAGGAATTCTTGTTAAAAAGACACAAATGTCTTTCCGAAGAGTGTGATTTTGAAGAAAATGCTCTTTTGGAGAGGCGTTTTTTTTATGCCTTAATAAGGAAAATGAGAAAAATAACCAAAAAATAAAAGTAAAAATTTACATATACAGCAAAATGAATAAAATGGTCGAAATTGCACATTATATGGGCGGTTATGCATACTATGACAGGATGGGAAATGCTATAATCAGTTACATAAGAAATCCGGATTAAAAAAAGAAAGTATTTAAAGGGAGGAAATTTCTATGAAGAAAAAATTACTTGCCGTTTTACTTACAGGTGCAATGGTAGCATCTTTTGTTGGCACAACTACCGCTGTTTATGCCAAAGGTGATGACGACAACAAACTGACTGTATGGGCATGGGACCAGAACTTCAACATCAAATCCATGCAGATTGCCGGTGAACAGTACGCAAAAGATCACGAAGGATTCAGCGTAGACGTTATCGAGACATCTTCTGATGACTGCCAGACCAAGCTGACAACAGCAGCTAACGCAGGTGACTACAGCACACTTCCGGATATCGTTCTTATGCAGGATAACAGCTATCAGAAATATCTGAAGAGTTACCCGGATGCATTTACAGATCTGAAAGATATGGATGTTAACTGGGATGATTTCGGAGCACTGAAACAGTCCTATTCTATGGTTGATGACACTCACTATGGTGTTCCGTTTGATAACGGTGCTGTTATTGCATGCTATCGTACAGATATCCTTGATGAAGCAGGATATACAATCGACGATCTTACAGATATCACATGGTCCAAATTCATGGAAATCGGTAAAGACGTTCATGAAAAAACAGGCAAATACCTTCTGACAAGCGAAGCTACAGGCGGCGACACAATGATGATGATGATGCAGTCCTGCGGAGCAAACTTCGTAAACGAAGATGGTGAAGCATATATCGTTGGCAACGATGTTGCAGAAAAATGTGTAGATATTTATACAGAAATGGTCAAAAATGATGTAGTAAAACTTGTAAACAACTGGGATGAATACATTTCCACAATTACAAGCGGCGAGGCAGCAGGTATCGTAAACGGTAACTGGATCACAGCTACTCTGATGGGAACAGAAGACCAGAAAGGTCTGTGGCAGATCACCACAATGCCTAAGGTTGACGATGTTGACACAGCTACAAATTATGCAAACAACGGTGGTTCTTCCTGGTATATCACATCCAACTGCAAGAACGTAGAACTTGCTGAAGACTTCCTTGCAAGCACATTTGGTTCAAGCACAGACTTCTATGATACAATCCTTCCGGAAACAGGTGCTATTTCCTGCTATCTGCCAGCTGGAGAATCTAAAGTATACAATGAGCCAAACGAATTCTTCAACAATCAGCCGATCTTCTCAACAATCGTAGAGTACTCCTCTCATATTCCGGAGTTCACAAAGACTCCATATCACTATGAGGCAAGAGAGTGCATCAACACAGCAGTTGTTAATATTGTAAACGGAACAGCAAAAGAAGATGCTCTTCAGGAAGCACAGGATACACTTGCATTTAAGATGACTGAATAGTTTGTGTTTCAATAACTATTAAGACATACTAAATACCAAAGATAAGAGCGCGGGGGACTGCCAGCAGTCCCCTGTCTTACGTTAAGAAATGTTTTTGAAAGGGGGAGTTCCTGTGAATTCCAAGAAAAAAGGTATGACATTGGTTGCGAAACAGAGAACTGCCGGATGGCTTTTTCTGACACCGGCGACTGTAATGATCGCAGTCATGAGTTTTTATCCTATGATCCGTGCGTTTATTATTTCCCTGCAGACTGGTGCAGGTGCCAATATGCGTTTTGCGGAGCCGATTTTCAGCAACTACAAACGAATTCTTGCAGATAAAGTATTCCAGCAGTCTATTGGTAATACTTTCCTGTATCTGATCATTCAGGTTCCGATCATGCTGGTGCTGGCGATCCTTCTTGCACAGCTTCTGAACAACAAAGACCTGAGATTCAGAGGATTTTTCCGTACATGTGTATTTCTTCCATGTGCAACATCCCTGGTTTCTTATTCATTGATCTTCCGTTCTATGTTTGCTACAGACGGTCTGATCAACAGTATTCTGATCAAAATGGGAATTCTGACAACAGGATATAACTTCCTTGGTAACTCCACCAGTGCAAAGATCGTAATTATCATTGCCCTGATCTGGAGATGGACAGGTTACAACATGGTATTCTATCTGGCGGGTCTTCAGAATATCGAATATTCTGTATACGAAGCAGCCAAGATCGACGGTGCAAACGGATGGAAAACATTCTGGAAGATCACTGTACCTCTTCTGAAACCAACCATTATCATGACATTTATCATGTCTATCAATGGTACACTGCAGTTGTTCGATGAGTCTGTCAACCTGACCAAAGGTGGACCGGCTAACACAACCATCACAATGTCCCATTATATTTACAATACCTGTTTTATTAACGTACCAAACTTTGGATATGCAGCAGCAATGTCATTTATTATATTTATCATGGTAGCTGTTCTTGCATTTATCAACTTGAAAGTAGGTGATACACGTGACTAAGAAAAACAAATCAGCAATTCAGAGAAGATTGATTCCTACATATATTTTTCTGATCATCGTGTCATTCATTTCGGTATTCCCGTTATACTGGATGATCTCAGCAGCAACTAACTCCTCCACAGATGTATCCAGAGGTAAATTGCTGCCAGGTTCTTACTTTATGAACAACTTCAACAAGCTGACAGCTGAACAGCCTCTCTGGAGAGCACTTGGAAACTCCTTTTTTTATGCGATCCTCACAACGGTGATCTGTCTGCTGATCTGTTCTATTGCAGGTTATGGATTTGAAGTTTATCATGACAAGGGCAAAGACAGACTGTTCTCAGTTTTGCTTCTTGCTATGATGGTACCGCAGGTTGCTACCATGGTTCCGTTATTCAAGATGTTTTCCAAAGCAGGACTTCTGAATACTGCAGTTGGTTTTATCCTTCCGATTATTTCCACACCTTTTATGATCATGATGTTCCGTCAGAATGCCAGATCATTCCCGGTTGATATTATTGAGGCAGCCCGTATTGATGGATTAAGTGAAGTAAGAATCTTCTTCCAGATGTTCATTCCTACTATGAAATCCACTTATGCAGCAGCTGCAGTTATCACCTTCATGAATGCATGGAACTCCTATCTGTGGCCGAAGGTAATCATGACAGATAACAATGCCATCACAATGCCTATGCTGATCGCCAACCTGATCACAGGTTATGTTACAGATTACGGTGAGCTGATGTGCGGCGTACTGTTCTGCTCCATTCCTACAATGGTTGTATTCTTCGTATTACAGAAACAGTTTGCAGAAGGTATTACCGGTGCGGTTAAGTAAGATTTAATTTAAAAGGATGCTGCTGTGCGGCATCCTTTTTTTACAAAATACAGGAGGAAGATTTGATGAAATCTTTTAATTATTCAATGGTTAAAGATCCTACATATTTTAAGGATGGAAGAATAGAAGCTCATTCTGACCATATCTGTTATAGAAATGAGATGGAAGCAGCAGAAAAGGAAACCAGCTTCCGTCATAGTCTGAACGGTATCTGGAAGTTCCATTATGCACGTAACTACGGAAGCACTGTTCAGGGTTTTGAAAATACAGACTATTCCTGCAGAGACTGGGATGATATTCGTGTTCCGGCACATATTCAGATGGAAGGATACGATGCACCACAGTATGCCAATGTTCAGTATCCATGGGAGGGACATGAAGACATTCATCCAGGTGAAATCCCGGAACATTTTAACCCTGTTGCAAGTTATGTAAAGTACTTTGAAGTACCGGAAACAATGCAGGGAAAACGTCTCTTTATTTCTTTCCAGGGTGCAGAAAGCGGCATTGTGCTGTGGCTGAACGGACAGTTTGTGGGTTACAGTGAAGATTCTTTTACACCATCAGAATTTGAACTGACAGAATATGTAAAAGAGGGAGAAAATAAGCTGGCTGCACAGGTATTTAAATGGACTGCCAGCAGCTGGTGTGAAGATCAGGACTTCTTCCGTTTTTCCGGAATTTATCGAGATGTATATCTTTATACCGTTCCGGAAGTACATGTATATGATCTTCAGATCAGGGCAATTCCCACAGAAGATCTTACAGAAGCAGCATTGGAAATCAGAACCAATACATGGGGAAAAGGAAAAGCAAAAATTGTTTTAACCAAATCCGGAACAGAAGTGTTCAATGAAGAAAAACCGCTGGATGGAGAAGAAATTTACTCCTGGACAATAAAGAATCCAGTTCTCTGGAGTGCAGAAGATCCTCAGCTTTATGATCTTACCATAGAAGTTTACGACGAAGCAGGAAACCTTCAGGAAGTAATTCCTCAGAAAGTAGGATTCCGCCGTTTTGAAATGAAAGACGGTATTATGACCCTGAATGGCAAACGTATTGTATTCAAAGGTGTAAACCGTCATGAGTTCAGTTTTATCAGTGGACGAAATGTTTCTGAAGCAGAACTGCGTAAAGATCTGATGATCATGAAACAGAACAACATCAACTCTATCCGAACCTGTCATTACCCGGATGCTTCTCTGATCTATGAACTGTGTGATGAATATGGCATTTATATGATCGATGAGACAAACCTGGAATCTCATGGATCCTGGGATGTAGCGGAATTTACAAAAGACTATACTTACGTAGTTCCTCATGACAAACCGGAGTGGCTGGATATGATGCTGGATCGTGCCAATTCCATGTATCAGAGAGATAAAAATCATCCTGCAATCCTGATCTGGTCCTGCGGAAATGAATCTTTTGGTGGCAAAGATATTTATGAAATGTCTAAGTTTTTCCACGAAAAAGACTCTACAAGACTGGTTCATTATGAAGGACTTTGCCATGACCGCAGATACAATGATACCAGCGATATGGAAAGCCAGATGTATCCTTCAGTGGAAGCAATCAAAGATTTCCTTGCAAAGGATGACAGCAAACCATTTATCTGCTGTGAATATACACATGCAATGGGAAATTCCTGTGGAGCCATGCACAAATATACAGATCTGACAGATACCGAACCTAAATATCAGGGTGGATTTATCTGGGATTATATTGATCAGTCTATTTACAAAAAAGACCGCTATGGAAGGGAATTCCAGGCTTACGGCGGAGACTTCGGAGAACGTCCTACAGACTATAATTTCAGCGGAAATGGTATTGCTTATGGCGGCAACAGAGATGCATCACCAAAGATGCAGGAAGTGAAATTTAATTACCAGAACATTACTGTAGAAGTAACTGCGGATACTGTAAAAGTGATCAATAAGAACCTGTTTGTAAATACAGATATTTACCAGTGCAAAGTAACAGTAGCCAGAGATGGAAAAGTGATCAAAAAGGCTTTTATGGAAACTGCAGTAGCACCGTTAAGTGAAGAAACCTATGCACTGCCTCTTGGAAAAGAAGAGAAATCAGGAGAGTACACAGTCACTGTTTCATTCCATCTGAAAGAGGATAAAATGTGGGCGAAAGCAGGGCATGAAGTAGCCTTCGGACAGTATGTATATAAGGTAAAAGAGGAGCAGAAAATCTGTCAGGATCCACTTACCGTGATCCGCAGCACTCATAATATTGGTGTGAGAGGAGCTCATTTTGAAGTGCTTTTCTCAGTGCTAAATGGTGGATTGGTATCTTATAAATATGCCGGAAAAGAAATGATCGAAGCAATTCCAAAACCGAATTTCTGGCGTGCACCGACAGATAATGACTGTGGAAATCTTATGGGAATGCGCTATGGACAGTGGAAAATTGCCAGCATGTATCTCAGCCACAAAGATTTCCGTCAGGGTCCATATGGACCGGGAAATACACCGGAAGTAGAAGAAAAAGAACATTCAGTAAAAGTAACTTATACATACCTTCTTCCTGCAACACCCCTTGCAGAATGTAAACTTGCCTATGAAGTTTATGGTGATGGAAGAGTTAAGACAACCCTTACTTATGATCCTGTAAAAGAACTTGGTGACATGCCGGAATTTGGTGTGATCTTTAAATTCAATGCAGATTATGACCATGTAGAATGGTATGGTCTGGGATCCGCAGAAACCTATGCAGATCGTAAAAAAGGTGCAAAACTTGGCATTTATGAAAATATGGTCAAAGACAACATAGCAAGATATATGGTACCTCAGGAATGTGGGGCAAAAGAAGAAGTACGCTGGGCAAAAGTAACAGACCGTAAGGGCAGAGGAATGCTCTTTGAAATGGATGAAAATAATGGTCCGATGATGTTCTCAGCACTTCCATATACACCTCATGAAATGGAGAATGCAATGCATCCATATGAACTTCCAGAGGTTCATTATACAGTAGTTCGCGTGGCAAAAGAACAGATGGGTGTAGGCGGAGATGACAGCTGGGGAGCCCGCACACATGAAGAATATCTTCTGAAAACAGATAAAAAAATGGAATTTTCGTTTGTATTTAAGGGACTTTAAGAGGAGACAGATAATGGCAGAACAGATAAAGTACGGACATTTTTTACATGGTGGAGATTATAATCCGGAACAGTGGCTGGATAGACCGGATGTGCTGAAACAGGACATTGAGTATTTTAAAAAAGCGCATATTAATACGGTATCTGTAGGAATTTTTTCCTGGGCAGTACTGGAACCGGAAGAAGGGAAATATAACTTTGACTGGCTGGAAGAAATTATTAACAATCTTTATAAGGAAGGCATTTATACCATCCTTGCAACACCTTCCGGTGCAAGACCAAAATGGATGGCAGACAAGTATCCGGAAGTCCTTCGTATGGATGATGACCGTACAAGACGTTTCTTTGGAGGCAGACACAATCATTGCTTTACTTCTCCGGTCTACAGAGAAAAGGTACATGCCATTGATAAAAGACTTTCCGAAAGGTTTGGCAAACATCCGGCAGTGCTTCTCTGGCATATTTCCAATGAATTCGGTGGAGAATGTCATTGCCCCCTTTGCCAGGCAAAATTCAGAGAATGGCTGAAAGAAAAATACGGAACTATTGAGAACCTGAACAAACGCTGGTGTACGACATTCTGGAGCCATATTTATAACAGTTTTGACCAGATCGAAAGTCCTTCTCCAAAAGGAGAAAATGAACTTCATGCACTGAAACTGGACTGGAAACGTTTTGTGACAGACCAGACTATTGACTTTATCAAAAATGAAGTAGATGGCATTCGAGAAGGTGGTTCCGAACTTCCTGTTACTGCAAATCTGATGTACGATTACGAAGGACTGGATTACAAAAAATTCAAAGATGTACTGGATATTGTATCTTGGGATAACTATCCCGGATGGCACAAAAAAGAAGAGTTTACTACGGCAATTGATGTAGGACTTCAGCATGATCTGATGCGCAGTATTAAGAAGGCGCCATTCCTTCTGATGGAATCCTGCCCTTCTGCAACCAACTGGAAACCGATCAATAAGTTAAAAAAACCAGGAATGCTTCTGGCCGGTTCCCTTCAGGCTGTGGCTCATGGTTCCGACAGCGTATTATACTTCCAGCTTCGACAGAGCCAGGGCGCATCAGAGAAATTCCATGGTGCAGTGATCGATCATTACAGCGGAGATGACACCAGAGTATTTAAAGAAGTGACAGAAGTTGGAGAAGCTCTGGAACAGATTCAGGAAGTTGTAGGAAGTCAGACAAAAGCACAGGCAGCGGTTCTTTATGACAGAGAAAATGACTGGGCTGTTAAAGAAGCTCAGGGACCTCGCAATGAAGACATGCATTATCAGGAAAATGTTCAGAAACAGTACCGGGCACTTCGTGAGAAAGGCTACAATGTGGACATTATCGCCATGGAACATGATCTGGATGATTATCGGCTGATAACAGCTCCTATGGCCTATATGTTCAGAGAAGGATACGAAGAAAAACTCCGTCAGTTTGCAGAAAATGGCGGAACTCTGGTCCTTTCTTATTGGTCAGGTCTGGTAGATGAGACAGACCGCTGCTTCCTTGGAGGAACCCCATACGGGCTAATGGATGCAGCAGGAATCCGCACAGAAGAGATTGATGCTCTCTATGACTGGGAAGAGAATCATGGTATTCCGGAAACAGGAAACAGTCTGGGAATCACAGGAATTTACAGCTGTAAAAACCTTTGCGAACTGGCAAAAGTTCAGGGTGCAGAGGTGCTGATGCGTTATGGCGAGGATTTTTATCAGGGATATCCGGTCCTTACACATAAATCATGTGGTAAAGGACATATTTACTATGTGGCAGCAGATATGGAACTTGCTTTCTATGAAGATTTCCTTGGCAGGGCTGCAGAAGAAGCAGGAATGGTTCCGCCACTGAAATTTATCCCGGAAGGTGTTGCCGTGACAACCAGAGAGACAGAAGATACCGAATATCTCTTTATCCAGAACTATGCAAGAAAATCGCAGGCAGTGCCGGTTCCGAGAGAATATGAAACAATTTATGGAAGAGATAAAAGTGTACTGGACTGGCTGGAGACAAGAATCCTGAAGAGACAGAAATAATAAAAAAATAATTACAAAAAGCCGGCATAAAAACCGGCTTTTTTGTATTAAAGTGTTGATTTTTCAAAGGTGATATGTCAAACTGATATCAGATATATCGTTTATACGAAAGGAGCATGGCTATGAAAAAGAAAACAAACTTATCCAGAAGAAGCCTGGGTGCGATCTTTATGATCTTTGCCCTGGTTCTGACACTTGCAGTTCCTGCATTTTCAGTAGAACCGGTTCAGGCTGCTTCAAAGAAAACACAGGCTCTGAAAGCCTACAGTAACTTTTTATCCAAATCTACCATTAACTGGAATGGGGCAATTGTAAAAGTCTCCAAATGCAAATTCACTCTGGTTTACATTGATAAAGATTCTGTTCCGGAACTTCTGGTAGATGCAATGAGCGCAGGGTCTTATCATACAGCAGGATATTTCAAAATCTACGGATATCGGAATGGTAAAGTAGTAGATCTTGTTACAGCCCGGGATGATTTTACCTATTATAAAAAGTCCGGTGTTCTTGCAACACGTGCCTTTATGAGAGGAGAATCCTGGAGCTATTACAGACTTTCCGGGGGAAAGGCAACCTATTTCCTTGGCAAATTTACCAATTTTAAAACACAGTATAACAATGCCAAATTCAAGACCATTTCCAAGAGTACTTTCAACAAAACTCTGAAAAAATATACCAAAGGCAAAAAAGCAGTAAAACGCATCAAAACTTACGCCAATACAAAGGCAAACCGCAAAAAATATTTGAAATGATACTTACAAAATGCCGGCATGATGTGCCGGCATTTTAACAATACCAGGGTGATACGAAACATTCACAGGTATTATAACTGAATATTTGAGAATAAGGAGAATCATATGAAAAAGAACGCAAAATTTATGGCAGTCCTCCTGGCGGGCTGCCTCACTTTGCAGACGCTGACACCGGTAGGTGCAGCAGAATATGACATTGAAACAGAGGATTTTTCCTCAGAAGAAGTTCAGTCTGCAGAGAATAAAGATGACAATAATGGAACAGAAGAACAGGAAGAAATAAGTACTAAAGAGGATCAGCTTCCAGAAGAGGAGCTGCCCATCGAGGAACCTTCTCAGGAAGAAGAAAACACTGCCGAAGAAGAGAATACAGAAAATATTTTTACTTCCGAACCAGAAGAAGAACTTACCGACACTGTTGGTGCATCCGGAACTATAGGAACTCTTTCCTGGTCTCTGGTTGGGGGTGTCCTTACCATCAAAGGAAACGGAACTATGACTAATATGGATTACAGTACCGGAGATGACGACGAGGAGTTTAATTCGGAAGAATACAGCAATTATCCATGGAAAGATGTACTCACAGACATACGAAGCATCGTGGTTATGGAAGGTGTGGAAAATATTGCAGATGGTGCATTCTGGGGCTGTACAGAACTTGAAAGTGTAAATCTTGCAGACAGTGTAAAAGCTATTGGAAAAGACGCCTTTATTTATGATGATGTTCTCAGGACAGTAAGCTTTGGAAAAGGATTGAAATCCATTGGAGCTAATGCTTTCGACAACTGTGAAGGGCTTCTTTCGCTGAAACTTCCCGGAACAGTAGAGACTATCGGAGCAAATGCATTCGATAACTGCAACTCTATAGAGACTGCCAGCCTGGGGACTTCCCTTCGTGAAATTGGAGATGAAGCATTTACCCTATGTGGAGGCCTCACAAAGATCACGCTTCCGGCAACCCTGAAAAAAGCAGGAGCAAATGTGTTTGATGGTTGTGATGGACTGGAATATATCCGTTTTCTGGGTAATCTGCCTTCTATCGGCACAGAAGCATTTCTGGATCTGGAGACAAAAGTTTATTATCCGGCAAAAAACAATACCTGGACAAAGATCATCAAAAACAAAAAACCTTACGGTGCAGAATTGGTTGAATGGCAGGCAGACCAGGTGTTATGGGAACTGGACGGAGACACTCTTTGTATTACTGCCTGGGATACAGACATGAAAGAATTTAAAGACGAAAATGACATTCCATGGTGTGATTACAGGGAGGATCTTACAGAGATAAAGGCTGTGGATGGAGTACAAAAACTGGGAGCAAAGGCTTTTTCCGGCTGCAAAAATGTTACTTCCATGTGGATTGCAAGGAGTGTCAGAAGTATCGCTGATGATGTGTTTTCCGGTTGTACAGCACTGGATAAAATACAGTACGATGCCTATGAACTTCGATGGAAAAATCTTACAAAGACAGTGAATATTCCAGCAGATGTGAAGATGGAATATAATGATTTTGCCTGTGGAGACAAGGCAGACTGGGAACTGACAGGAACCATCCTTACCATCAAAGGCAGTGGTGATGTATGGGATTTTACAACAGCAGATGCATCAGAATGTTCTAAGGATTACTGCGGTATTGCGCCATGGGTTTATAGACATAATACAGAGGGAACAGGACTTCCCACAGAATTAAAAGTTGAGGAGAATATTACTGGACTGGGACTGTACTCCTTCAGCGAGGATGAAACCCTGGAAAAGGTAATTCTTCCTTCTACAGTAAAAAACTGGGATGCTCGCAGTCTTTTTAAGTGTAAAAAGCTGAAATCCTTTAAAGTTGCTGAAGCCAACAAATCCCTTAAGGCTGTCGATCATGTACTTTACAACAAGGCCGGAACTGTGATCCAGCAGTATCCTTCTGCCAGAGAAAATCCAGGATACGTTATGCCGGATGAAGTAAAAGAGATCGCCCCTTATGCATTTGCATATGTAGAAGGTATGATATCTGTTTCCTTTTCGCCGGAAATGACAATAATTCAGAAAGATTCTTTCACTGGATGCACCGGTATTAAGATGCTGATACTTTCAAACAAACTGAAGGCTATAGAGCCTGGAGTATTTGCAGATGCAGCAGCTCTGGATTATGTGGTTTATGGAGGAACTCCTTTTGAATGGAGAGAAGAAGTTACCGTTGGAGATAATAATGGAAAACTGAATGACAAAGACCTTGACATTGATTATGGAATCTTTGATGCAGCCATCTATCAGGCAGAATATATCCTGTCCAAAGAGCATAGTCTGGGCAACAGTCTGGAGTCCATGTTCAGCCAGGAATCTCCAAGTCACATTCTTGTGAAATATGGAAACAAAAATAACCTGAAATTTGCAACAAATACATGGAGATATTTTGTAAAAGACTTTTTATCTACAATACAGGACCCAAGTTCAGTACCAGACAGTAAGTTCCTTAATGAAAGTGATATATATCTGGGACTTCTTTCTTCCATGTTCCAGAAAGAATCAGACACCAGTGTACTTATGAAGGTGTTGAATAATGGAGCTGTCAGTTCTACCACAAAGATTTCCGGTATGCTGGACAAGATCATGTCGAAAGTGTATCATATCAATTTCTCAGAAAAATATGCCGATATTTTTAAACAGGGGACATTAGATGCTTCAGAACTTCTGGCAAAGAGCGCGGTAAGTGAAGAGGCTGATGCAGTATATAAAGCTTCTTTTATAGGAAAAAACACAAAATTAATCAGTAATCTGAACAAAGGAATCGGTTATATTAAAGATGCAAAATCCTATTATGATTATGTACAGAATGCCCTGATAGTCAGCGGACTTCCAGAAGCTATGAAATCTGTCTGTAACAAAATGTATGCCAAATCCAGGAATATCGGCGGGGTGGCAATGCAGACAGGAGTGCTGAAATTCACCGGTATTATGAATGGAACAGCTACAGATCTGACACTGGATACTACCAACTTTATTGCCAATAAAGTTGTGTGCAAAGTAGGATTGAAAGGAACTCTTGGTGCTGTCTGGGGAGAGAAAAAAGCAATGGTATATCTGCAGAATCCATATGCGGCTCTCTTTGAAGCTGCCTATGCAGGTTCCACAACAATCTGTGATCTTCTCTGGGGAAGCAGCAGTATTGCAGAAGGATATTATAAGATGACTGCCATGTCACAGATCAGTGATATGATCGATCAGGTATATGCAGATGCCAAAGCAGCTTTCCAGAAAGACCATACAAGAGAAAATGCGTTGACCTATCTGTATGCAGTCAATCTAAAATTCCGTTGTATGGACCAGGATTGTGCCACAGCAGCATCCTTTGTAAAAGCAGTAGACGGAGCATGGCTTACTGCAGTAGTAAAAGCCCTTGGGAAAAAAGACACAGAACAGGTATTGTCCAGCATTAACAGCATGAAATCCAGCTATAAGAACTTTTATACCACAGTAAGTACGCAGTGGATCGGGCAGCTGATGAGCGATTATCCACAGGAATATGAAGTCTACAAAAACCTGATCGAAGACTCTGAGACACTTTATGGAAGTTATGAGATCCATTGTCCGGTAGATGTGGAAGTGCTGGATCCGGCTGGAAATGTGGTGGCTTATACCAACGGTTCTGAATGGGAGACGACCACTGATAAAGTGACTGTTATAGTAAGTGGATCAAGCAAATTTGTGTGGATTTATTCACCGGATGCTTATCAGATCCGCTGCAGAGGAACCGGAACCGGTACAATGTCCATCTATGGATATAAATATGGTGAGGGGAACTATGAGAGGTCTGTAATGTACCGGAATGTGCCCATCACATCAGGATGCAGTTACACTATGACACAGAAACAGGGCGAAACAGAAGCGGCAGATTATCTTGCCTCATCAGATGGAGAAGTGGTTACTCCGAAGAAGGGAAAACTGCCGGAAGAAACAAAGATCATTCATAATACTTATGAAGATATAGAAAAACCTGCCAAACCCAAACCAGTTTCCAAACCGGTGCTGAATATGAAAGAGATTCCATTGAAAGTAAAACAGTCTACAGCAGCAGTGAAAGTCAGTGGTATTGCGTCAGGTGATTCTATAAAATCCTGGAAGAGCAGCAATACAAAAGTTGCCATAGTCAACTCCAAAGGCAAGATCACAGCACGTAAAAAAGGAACAGCTACTCTTACAGTTACTCTGAAAAGTGGCAAAAAAGCAACCGCAAAGATTAAAGTCCAGACAGGTACTGTAAAAACAACAAAAATCCAGGTTTCAAAGAAAACCATTACCCTCAAAAGAGGCAAAAAAGCCAGATTATCTGTAACCAGACAGCCTCTGACTTCCCAGCAGAAGATCACTTATCAGAGTGCCAACAAAAAAGTTGCCCAGGTAAATACAAAAGGCGTGATCACAGCTCGCAAGAAAGGCAAAACAACCATTACTGTAAAATCTGGAAGCAAAAAAGTAAAAGTAACAGTAGTCGTAAAATAAATAGCAAAGTTAATTCCATGGAAGGAACAGAATATATGAAATTTTTTCATTTATCAGACTTGCATATCGGTCTGAAACTGATGAACCGGGATCTCCGGGAAGATCAGGAATATATACTGAAAAGAATCACAGAGTACGCAGAAGAAGAGAAGCCGGATGCAGTGGTGATCGCAGGGGATATTTATGATAAAGCGGTTCCCTCTGCAGAGGCTG
>OLPV01001971.1_pt1 | contig 14265 bp, 7 predicted proteins | sample 1671961 | NCBI WGS metagenome assembly OLPV01 (sample SAMEA3136630, study PRJEB25190) | human gut metagenome | biome: human gut; feature: human-associated habitat; material: faeces | place: Austria | collected 2013
TGAAGCTCCGGAAGCTCCGCTGGGGCTGAGGGGTATGCTCATGCTGCGCTCCCGGCTGCCGGCCTCGTCCACCGCCCACACCCGGACAAGCTTTGCCGTGTGCGGCGGCGTGAACCGGCTCCCGTCCCCTGCCGGCTTCCAATGGCTCCCATCCCGGGAGGTCTCCCATTCATAGGTGAGTGCCCGGCAGGTGCCGCTGCACTCTGCCCAAGCTTCCAGCGGTTCGCCCGGGCGCGGAACGCCCAGAATGCGCACCGCACCGGGACGGGGAAACGGCTTGCCGTTGATGACCACGTTTTCCACAGCTGCATCCTTCCAGTTCATACTGCGCAGCGGGCGGCGGACACCATCGATGCGGATGTTCCGCAGAGTCAGCCCGGTGAGGGGCACTTCCGGAAACGCTTCCAGAAAGATGCCGTATTCCCCGCCGTGGGCGGTGATATTTTCAATGGTGATATCCCGGAAGACCGGCAGCTCGGTTCCGTTCCGGCCATCCTCGTAGAGCATGGTGCCGTGGATGGCTGCCCCGTGCACCGTGTCCATCACGCTGTCGCAGAACATGATCTGTTCCACGATGCCGCCCCGCCGGGCGTTCGTTTTCAGCCGCAGGGCGTAGGTCAGGTGAGGGCTGGAAAAGCGGTTGCCGCAGGCCAGCACCCGGCGGATGCCGCCGCTCATCTCGCTGCCCAGTGCAATGCCGCCGTGGCCGTCTGCAAAGAGATTGTGCTCGATGAGCACATTCTCGCAGGGGATGTTTGCGGTGCGGCCGTCCCGGTCTCGGCCGGATTTCAGGCTGATGCAGTCGTCCCCCGTGTCGAACCGGCAGTTCCGGATCCAGACGCCGCTGCAGCTCTCCGGGTCGCAGCCGTCGTTGTTGGCACCGTGGCTGGAAAGGGTCATCCCGTCCACGATGACGCTCCGGCACTGCACCGGATTCAGCTGCCACATGGGGCTGTTGTGCAGGGTCACGCCCTGCAGCAGCACCCGCTCACAGCGGAGGAACTGCACGAAGTTCGGGCGGAGAAAATGTCCCCCGCCAAAGATCCGGTCCGGAATCGGGACGCCCTCCTCGTTCATCCGGCGCAGGGCACTGCGGTCAGCCCGCTGCAGATCCGGCCGGTTCTCCGACCAGGATTCCTCCACCTGATGATGCCAGTTCCACCAGTGATCCCGGTTTGCTCCGCCATCCAGCGTACCGCTGCCGGTCACGGCGATGTCGTGGGCATCGCAGGCGTAAAGCAGCGCGCTGTAGTTGCGGCAGGGGCTGGCTTCCCAGTGGGAAAAGACCAGCGGATAGTTCCGTTCCGGCTCTTCCGGCGTGAACCGGATCTCGGTCTGCGGCGATGCCAGCTGCAGCTCCACACCGCTTTTCAGACGCAGCGCCCCGGTGCGGTAGATCCCCGCCGGGAACACCAGGGTGCCGCCGCCCGCCGCACTCAGCGCATCGATAGCCGCCTGCAGCTGTGCAGTCTGCAGCCGTTCTGCGTCCGGAACCGCCTCCAGCCGTTTCGTTCCGATGCGCGGCATCCGGATGCCGGACAGGATCGCCTGCCGCATTGCCGCCTTTGTTCCCTGCATGACCGTTCCTCTCTCCTTCCGCTTCGTTTTGTGGTTCCAGTGTACAACGTTCCGGCCCCGTTTACGATACTCAAGATTTCAAGATCTTCATAACACTTTTTTCACAGTTCCTTGCCAATCCCCGCAAAAGCCGGTATACTGGAGAAAACTGTGGGAGGTGTGCACATGAATACGCGGCAGTACTGTTATCTGTCCACCATTGCGGAATCCGGCAGTCTTTCCCATGCCGCGCAGGCGCTGGGGCTTTCGCCCTCGGCGCTGAGCAAATTCCTGACGGAGTGCGAGCGCACCTTCGGCACCGCGCTGTTTCTGCGGCACGGACGCCGCCTGATCCCGACCGCTGCCGGGCAGACCGTGATCGACTATGCGCAGAAGATCCTGGACGAACAGAGCCGGATGCTTCTGACCATGAAAAATGTTTCCGGCAGCAGCCGCAAGTGCATCCGTCTTGCCACTGCCCCGAACCGCGGAGCGACCATTTACAGCCGGATCTACAAGCCTTTTTCCCGCCGTTATCCGGACATCGCCCTGAACCTTGTGGAGCTTTATGCCACCGAACAGCCCGGTGCCATCGCCCGCGGCATGGCCGACCTTGCCCTCGGCGCAGGAGAAGCCAGCCCACTTACCGCCGATGTTCCCATCGCCTGCGAAGAGCTTCTCATCTCGCTCCCGGCCGCACATCCTCTCGCCGGGCAGGAACGCATCCGTCTGGTCGACCTGCAGGAAACGCCCTTCGTCCTGCAGGGGCCGCGCCACAGCATCCGCATCCTGGCCGACCGTCTGTTCCGGGAAGCGGACTTCCGGCCGGTCATCGCGTTCGAGTCGGACGATGTGCTGCTGGTCGATTCCATGCTGCATCAGGCGGTCGGCGTGGGGTTTGTCAGCCGGGCGCACATCTTCCCCTGCGAAGAGCTGGTCTACCGCCCGCTGGATCCGCCGGTGCGGCAGACGCTGCATCTGCGCTATCCGCTGGGCCATACGCTGACCGCGCCGGAATCCTATCTGGCCGGTCTGCTGGTTGAAGAACGGCTGGCCGACCCCCGCTATCAGCCTGCCGACACGCCTTTTGTGCAGCAGCTGCTGGACGATGTCCGTACTCCCGCAGGGGCTGTACTGCCCAAAAGCGCCGCATCCTGCACCGTCGGCACCGCCCTGCAGACGGTGCAGGAGGTCAACCTGGACACCCGCGTTCTGGAATACCTCATTGCCATCGTGGAGGAGCACAGCCTTTCCAAAGCAGCGGACCGGTTCCTGCTGGCACAGCCCGCCCTCTCCCGCCATCTGCACAACGTGGAGGCCATGGTGGGGATGCCGTTGTTTTCCCGCGAGCACAACCGGCTGCACCCCACCCGTGCAGGCATCGTCTTTGCCAACGATGCCCGCAACATCCTCCGCATGGAAAAGGAGCTGTTCGCCCGGCTCCGCTCCTGCGATCCCGGGTCTGCCCCGCAGTGATCTTCCGCCCTCCCAAAAAACAAACAGCCGCCGTGCGATCCGACTGCACGGCGGCTGTTTGCGTATTCTGCGGGATCAGGCGGCGGTCCGGGCTTCCCCTTCCGGGAAGATGATCTTATTCACAAAGAAGAAGATCACCATGGAGATGCCGCCGTTGAGCACGGTGGTTCCGATGTTGTAGATGAAATCCGGCACGAGCAGCCCGGCCACGGCCACCCACACACAGTTGATGGAGTTGACGATGCAAGTGATGATGCAGAAGGCGGCCACATACCAGCCGATCTGCTTTGCCAGATTTCCCTTGCTGCGGAACACGAAACTGCGCTGGATGGGAAAATTGATGCACTCACCAATGACCATGGCGATCATATAGGCGCAGAAATAGGGTAGGCCGCCGTGAGCGGCATCGTAGCCGAGGATGTTCCACTTGAAGGTCTCACCGAAGAGGGTCACGTCAATGCCCGGCCAGCCAAAGTCCACCACCGGCAGGCCAGAAAACGCCTTGGGCAGGAACTGCAGCAGCAGGTATTTGAACACCGTGATGAGGTTGGACACGATGACGAACAGACCGCCCTCGCGCACCCACTTGGCAGCGGCGGGGTGCTTTGCCGCAAAGTTGTTCCAGAAATTCATATGGGGTTCCTCCCCTGTCACTTGGACTGCTCGTCCAGCTTGGCCTGGTAGCGGCTGTTGCCCACAACGTTCTGCACCAGACCCACCAGAGCACGCAGGATGCCGATGATCCAGAAACCCTTGGCTTCCAGCACCAGACCGTCCACAAACTCTTCGCCGAGGGCACCGTTGGTCATCTGCGCCAGGGCGCGCAGGGGCATATTGTACTGGAACAGAATGTTCAGATCCGGCTTGCCTTTTTTCTCGCCTGCTTTCAGCAGCAGGGACAGCACTCCTGCAATGAGCCAGCACAGCGGGCTGCGGCTGTGGTTCAACTCGCCCAGCGTCATGGTGCGGTCAATGACCGTCTTTTCTTCCGGCACCGGGTGCCCCAGCAGCGTTTCAAACTCCGCCGCAGGTACATTTTGGATGTCCGCAGTCCGGTAGTGCGGCAGCTGCCTGCCTGCATAAGGGTCCGGGGCCTTAGTGCCCGGCAGGGTAAGTTCTGCGGTCAGGCGGATATCCTGCACGCTGGCACCGATTAGAATCTGATAACTGCCGCCTTCCACTTCCCACTGATTGGTCTGCACATTCCAATAGCGGAACGCCTTGTCGTCCAGCGGAATGGTGACGACCTTGCTCTCCCCTGCCTTGAGGAAGACTTTCGCAAAGCCCTTCAGTTCTTTGGCCGGGCGGAAAATTTTCGCATCCGACTTTGCAACGTACAGCTGTGCGATCTCTGCGCCGTCCGCGCTGCCGGTGTTGGTGATAGTAAAGGTGACTTTGTCTCCCTGCACCTTGATATCGGAATACGCAAAGGTGGTATAGCTCAGACCGTAGCCGAACGGATACCGCACGGCTTTGTGTGCCGTTTCGTAGTAGCGGTAACCGATGTATAAGCCCTCACGGTATTCCGCATTCTGCTTTTTGCCGGGGAAATAACGGGCGGCAGGCGTATCGGTGTACTTCAGCGGGATCGTCTCGGCCAGCTTGCCGCAGGGGTTCTGCCAGCCGGTGAGCACATCCACCATGGCACCTGCACCGGCCTGTCCGCCCAGATAGCCATGCACTACGGCCTTGCACTTGGCGGCCCAGTCGGTCTCGATGACGCTGCCGGCACTGACTACGGCCACCACATTCGGGTTGACCGCCGCCACCGCATCCAGCAGCTGCTTCTGCGCCGCCGGGATACAGATGTGGGTACGGTCCAGCCCCTCGCTCTCGCTGGATTCGTCCAGACCAATGCACAAAATCACGATATCAGCCAGTTTCGCCTGCGCCACGGCTTCCTCCAGATACACCTTGTTGGGTTTGCCGCTGCGCTCGTAACCGGAACAGTAACCAACCAGATTCAATCCTGCCGTTTCGGCGGCATCCGTCAGGCAGTCCACTTTGGTGGGGTTCACCATACTGGAACCGGCGCCCTGATAACGCGGCGTGATGGCAAAATCCCCGATCAGGGCCACTTTTTTACCGGTCTTCAGGGGCAGGATGCCGTCTTCGTTTTTCAGCAGAACAATGCTCTCGGCCGCCGCGCGGCGGGCCAGCTGATGATGTGCTTCTCTGTCAAACTTGCGGGGTGCCTTCTCGATGGCCTCGGTGGTGGAAAGCGCAAGTTCCAGCATTTCGTCCACACGCTCGTCAAGGATATGTTCGCTCAGTTCACCATCTTCTACGGCCTTAAGCAGTCTACGGGCCACGCCAAGGCCCGGTGCAGGCATTTCCAGCGTGGAGCCGTTCCGCACGCCCTGCACATGGTCGTTGGAGCCGCCCCAGTCGGTGACCACCGCGCCATCAAAGCCCCACTCTTTGCGCAGGATGTCCAGCAGCAGGTGTTCGTTCTCGTTGGCGTACACGCCGTTCACCTTATTGTAAGAGGACATGATGGCTTTTGGGTGAGCTTCCTTGACCACGATTTCAAAGGCGGTCAGGTACAATTCCCGCAGAGTGCGCTCATCCAGAATGGAGTCGCTTGCCATGCGGCGCAGTTCCTGACTGTTGGCGGCAAAATGCTTGGGACAGGCCGCCACACCGGTGGACTGGATGCCGCGCACATAACCGGCGGCCAGTTTGCCGGAAAGATAGGGATCCTCGGAGAAATACTCAAAGCTGCGGCCGCACAGCGGGCTGCGCTTGACGTTCAGACCGGGGCCAAGCAGGACGTTGACCCGGTAAGCGGCCGTTTCTTCGCCCAGTGCTCTGCCGACTTCTTCGCCCAGGGCCGGATCCCAACTGTTTGCCATGGCGGCGGCAGTCGGGAAGCAGGTAGCGGGTTCGGAGGGATTCAGGCCCAGGTGGTCGGCCGCGCCGGCCTGCTTGCGCAGGCCGTTGGGGCCATCGGACAGCCAGATGGCGGGCACCCCCTGCCGGGGGTACGCCTGGGTCTGCCAGGTGTTTTTGCCGGACAGCAGCGCGCATTTCTGCTCGATGGTCAGTTTGGAAATGATGTCTTGATGTTTCACGGGGAAAGCTCCTTTCAGCGAAAAACGGGATGGCTTTTGGAAGCAGGACCACGCGAAGGAGAAAGCGTGATCCTGTTTCCAAAAGGGGTGCGGCTGCATGGAGGACAGCCGCACCCAGTTCTATGGGGGAGAAATTGGAATTACGGTTTCAATTACCACTCGACCTCAATGGTACCGCCATTGTTGGTCCAGGTGCCGTACTTGTGTGCCGCCGTGATCGGACCGGCCGCTTCCACAGTCAGCTCTGCGGTGCCATCGCTCATCAGCTGCAGGCGCATATCCACATCGAACGGTGCGTTGGGGTCGCCCTTGGCCAGCAGATAGGTATAAGCGGCACCCTCGTCCGGGGTATCGGCCAGCGTAGCCGTGGTCTTGAAGAAATCGTGTCCGCCGATCTTGAAGGTGAAGCCGCTCTCGCCCTCTGCAATGGTCAGGGCGGTGGGCTTGACCTCCCAGCCGGCGCCCATGCCGCGCGGCTTGACGTAATCTTCCGAAGCCAGCTCCTCCGTGCCCAGTGTCACGTTCAGGACGCCCGCCTCGCTCTCCGGCGCGGTGACCCATGCACTGCTGCTCTTTGCCACAGCCGTAATGGTATAATCGCCTGCTTCCAGCTTTTCCACATCAAAGTCGGCAAAGCCTTCGTCAAACTTCACGTCCTGCTCCGTGGGGCCGGCAAGGGTCACGGTGATCTCGTCCGGGGTGACCGCCTTGCTGTAATCGCTGCTGTTTGCCAGCTGCAGGGTCAGGATGCCGTGGCCGTCGTAGCTGTATGCCAGTTTCGGCGCAGGGATAGCGCCGCGGATGCTGTAATCCGTCAGAACGCCCTGGCTCATGGAGTAATCCTCTGCCACGGCGAACACCTTGGCGGTGTATTCGCCGTAAGCGCAGTTCGTCAGGGTGCTGACACTACCGGTGTACTCGGCGCTGCCGTCTGCACTGATCGCACCGCTGTACTGGAAGTCATCGTCATCGTTCTCCGAACCCTTTTCACACAGGTAGATCAGGTACTGGCTGGCGTTGTCCACACCGGAGAAGGTATAGGTATCCCCACTGATGGTGAAGGATGCCGGTGCATCCATTTCCGTTGCCGTGCTTGCCGCAGAAGAAGCCGTCGTGGTGGTTTTGGTGCTGCTTCCGCCAAGGACCTGCTTCATATAGCGGGAGTAAATGCTCCAGTTGGTGCCCACGGTCGTGGAGCAGCCCGTCAGGGCCAGAACCAGCAGAGCGCTGACTGCGCAGGCCGCCGCGTGTTTTCTGAGCTTCATCTTATTTGCCCTCCTTGCTTGCTTTGAAGGATGCCGCAATGCCGGTGATGGCCGACGCCAACAGCAGGACCAGCAGGCCGATGACCGGCACCAGACCGCCGCGGGAGTTGTACATCGTGATGCCGTTCACCTCATCGGCCCAGACCGGGAAGCTGTTGACAAAGAACAGTGCTTCCGCAGCAGCCACGCTCAGAACACCTGCCGGGAGCGCGGCATCGGCCAGCTTGCCCTTGCTCAGGCCGGAGAAGGCATACAGCACCGCTGCCAGCGCCAGACCGCCGAAGACAAAGGTATCGAAGTAGTTGAACACCAGACCGTAGACCGTAAAGGCAGCCAGCGAAACGGCGCTCAGCACTGCAGCCGTCAGCCGCAGGCGGTTGGGCTTCTCTGCCTTTCCGGTCGGTGCCGGTTCGGCCTTGACGTCCGCGGCAATTGCGCCGCCGGCCAGTGCTGCACCGGCCACGGCCAGACCTACGCCGCCGTAGGCCAGCGCCTTCTGCCAGGCGGGAACGATCTTTTCCACGCGGGTGCTGCTGCTCAGGCCGTTGACCGACACCGAGCGGCTGGCCGCATACAGGTTGTGCTTGGTGGCCAGGCGCAGCAGCTTGAGCGCATAGCCATCGCCGTTGTTGATGTAGGTGCCGATGATGGAGTTGTCGTTGTTCCAGCAGGTGTAATCGATGCCGGCCACCAGCTGTTCCAGCAGGCGGCTCTTGTAGCTGTTGCTGCCGGCATCGGTGGTCACATGGCCCTTGTATCCCCACTCGGTCTTCAGCACACCGGTGAGCAGGCTGGGGTTGGTGGCCACATAGCGGACGCCGATGCGGTTGAAGCCTGTCATGATGTCCATGGCACCGCCCTTGCACATGGGGCCTTCAAAGCTCCTGAGGTAGATCTCACGGATGGACTGCTCGTTGGCAAACAGGCCCAGACTCTCGCGGTTGGCTTCCTGATCGTTCAGGGCAAAGTGCTTGATGCCGTACATGATGCCCAGTGCCTGCATGGCCTGTGCCTCATACCAGCCCACATAGTACCCCAGGATGCCGTCTTCCGAGTAGTACTGCATATTGCGTCCGCCGAACGCGGTACGGTGGATGTTGCCGCCGCCGTACCACAGATCGTTCAGGTTGCAGTAGATGGCTTCCACGCCCAGCATATGGCCGCGGGCGGCAAAGCGCTTTTTGTTCCAGGTGCGGGAGGTCATGACCTCAGACACCCAGCTCAGGCAGCTCTGACCGGTCGCCACCAGACTGCCCTGCTGGATGCAGACGCCGTCATCGCCGCGGGCCTGGCTGGGCAGCGCCACGTGCTCGATGGCACCGCAGCCGTTGGAGTCGTTGCGCAGGCTCAGCATCTCGTCCACGGTCAGCTGATCGATGAAGGTATCCCAGATTTCCTCATCCTCCCAGGCGGCGTCCTTCAGGGTGACAAAGCTCATGCCGTTGTCCATGCCCTGCGTATATTCCGCAGTGGAAGGCACATCGGCCAGACCGGAAACGTAGTCATCATACCAGTCACCGCGCAGGTCCTTCATCATATCCTCGCTGGCCGTGATCCCAACGGGCTTGGCCGGGAAGGTGCCTGCCCAGTCACTGCGGGTCAGATAGGTAAAGTCCACCCCGTAGCTGGACAGCTGATCCTGATCGAACTGGTTGGTGACCTCCGCATTCTCTGCATAGCGGCTATAGTGGTAGCTGCTGCTGTCCAGCGCAGTCTCCGTCCAGGTATAGGTCTTGGAGGCATCGCCGTCCACGGCGTTGCCGCGGGCATCCACCATGCCGTCCGCCGAGGAATAGCCCTTGGCGGCCAGAACGTTGTTCAGGGCATCGTGGGCGTCCTCGCCGATGGCAAAGTAGTAAGTACCTGCGCTCAGGATGTAGCCGCGGGCATTATTGCTGTCGTAACTGGCCAGCAGGTAGCGCTCAATGGGCACTTCCACCGTAACGGACGCACCCGGCGCAATGTCCTCGGTCTTTTCAAAACCAGCCAGCTGGATGGCCGATTTCTCGACGCCGTTGTTCACTTCGTATTCGCCGTAGGGAGTCTGTGCGTAGACCTCCACAACGCTCTTGCCGGCAATGCTGCCGGTGTTGGTGACCTCCACCGTGACGGTATAGAGATCCTCGGCGCTGTCGTAGCGCACCCCCTTGAGCTTCTGCTCGAAGGTGGTGTAGCTCAGGCCGGCACCAAAGGTGAAATCCATCTCCTCCGCGTAGTTCCACGCGCCGCCGCTGGTGCTGCCCACGGTGTCATCTGCCCCGTAGCGGCCCATGACGCAGTCTTCGTAACGGGTCTCGTAGTATTTGTAGCCGACGTAAATGCCCTCGGCGTAGATCACATAATCGTCCGCATGGTTCTCCGCAACGACGCCCTCAGCATCGATGTAGTTCATTACCTCGCTGAGATTTGCCCACTGCTGGCTGTTTTCCGCCGCAGCATAGGTGCAGGCCGGCGCGCTGAGGGAGTTGGCCGGATAGCTGTCGGCCAGCTTGCCGCTGGCATTCACCTTGCCGCTGAGGACGTTTGCCACGCCCTCAAAGCCCTGAGTGCCCGGGATGCCGGCAATGACCAGGGCATCCACATCGTAGTCGTAGGCCCAGCCCAGTTCCATCATCTGGTCGGCGTTGATGACGGCCACGACGCCTTTGAACATTCCGCTCTTTTTGCCGGCCTGCAGATAGCTCATCAGGTCCATCTCGTTCTGCATCAGCCCCATGTAATGCCGGGTGGTGCCGTTGTCATCCACCAGCATGGCACTTTCTGCGTCCTCGGTGCCGTAGCGGGTCAGGACGACCACTGCAACCGAGCCGGTAGACTTCCAGCTGCTCTCCTGTGCCTTCACGTCCGAAATGGGTGCTTCATACACATTGCTGCTGTCGGTGGTGCTCAGCTTGCTGTACACATTGCTGCTCAGGGTCAGGTTCACGTTGGATGCGCCGAAGGTCTGGGTCATGGCATCGTTGAAGGTCACCATCGGGATGGCATCCACGGTGCTCGTGCTTTTGCTCTTGTTGTAGCGGGAGTTGGTGGAGCCGTTGCCGAACACCGTCACTTTGGTGCTGTCGGCGGCCAGCGGCAGAAACCCGTTCTGGTTGATCAGAACGACGGTGCCCTCCTCAGCCTGCGCCACACTCTCGGCAGCAGCGGCCATCTCTACCTTCAGGGCATTGGCCTTGCTGGAAATGTCCTCGCCGTACTGCTTCAGGACATCGGCACCATAATAGGTGGTGTCCGTTGTGTCGCCGTCCGTCTGCACCACACGGCTGGTGGTCACGTTCAGCGCCTGATTGATCATTCCCTGATTCTGAAACAGCAGCGTGGAGGCCGCCATCTCATTTGCCAGAACAAGGCCGGTCGTGCCCGCCATGCCTTTCAGGAAGTCTCTTCGTTTCATCCTGTTCCTCCTTTTTCGTGTAGAACAACATTCATCTTCCCGGCAAGGTGCCCCGAAACGGTGCTGCCGGATCGCTTGCCTCTGTTATAGCACAAAAAAGTGCGGAGAGGGCAAATCTCCGCACAACCTGTCCTTTCAGACAGCATAACTTGTATTTTCGCCACAAAGAGCAATCGTTTTGTTCATTTTGCGTTCTGTATCGGATCTTCCATCTTGTCGCCGGCCAGCAGCATCAGGCTCAGTTCCACCACATCCTCTTCCTGCTGGTAGCTCATCTGCCCGCCGTACTTTTCCACCAGAAGCTGCATACTGCGCACGCCGATGCCATGATTTCGCTTGTCCTCCTTGGTCGTCCGGGGCAGGCCGTCCTGGAAGCTCAGTACATCCTGCGTGTAGTTCTGAAGCTGTACGATGTAAAAGCCGCCGACCCTCCGCATGGTAAAGGAGATCTGCTTTTTGCGCGGGTCGGAAAGCTTTTCGGCCGCTTCGATGGCATTTTCCAGCGCATTGCCGAACATTGCATACAGGTCAGCTTCCTCAATGTAGCGGATGCCCCCGGCCTCCGCCATACAGGTGAACCCGATACCCTTGCTCCGGCAGGCAAGGCTCTTTTCGGTCAGCAGGATGTCCAGCGCCTTGTTCCCCGTGCGGACGGTGGAATCGTACCGGTCAATGGTCGTTTCCATGTCTGCCAGCACTGCTTCGTTGATCTGGCCCTGCTTGTGGAACGCCCGGATCTGATGCCGCAGGTCGTGGCTTTTGATGTTGATCTGTTCGATATTCTCCCGGCTGATCTCGTACTGCCGCCGTCCCTGTTCCATCATAAAGTGGATGTTCTCGCTTTCCCGTTCCAGGCCGCTGAGCATATACAGGCTGTGCAGATACAGCACACCGAACAGATCCAGGCACAGTTCTGCCAGATAAAAAGCCCGCCCGGTCTCCCCCCGCAGGCTAGCGTAACTGTTCAGCCCGCAGCACGCCAGACACATGGCCAGCCAGATGGGTGCCACCCGGTTCAGCTCCAGCCGCTGCAGCACCGCGTCCTGAAACTTCCGGGTGCCGAACCAGTACACGGCCAGTGCCGTTACACACAGAATGACTTCGTGCCGCACCCAGTTGGAAATGCTCATCCCCGCCTGAGACGAAAACGCAAAATCGATGGCATTTGCCGCCTGCTGGGTAAACCAGACAAAGGTGCCCATGTACAGAAAGGACCAGCGCTCCAAGTCCAGCAGAAATGACAGCGCGGCCAGAACGATCAGATACGCCCCAAAGTAGTTGAGGACCATGATGCCAAGGTTCTCGGCCGATCCCTGGGAAAAGACCCTGCCCCAGGCCATGCTGATGACCGTACAGCTGCCAAAGGCCGCCAGAATGCGCGCCGCAATGTGGGAGCGTCTGGGCAGCGAACGTGTCAGGATCAGCCCCGTCATGAGCAGATCCCAGAAAAACATCCTTCCGAACAAAAAGCGTGTCATTGTGCCCTTCCCCCTCGCCGGTAATAATCCGTCAGCTTTTCCAGAAACCCCTTGCGGCGGTTCCGGCTGATCTGCAGCGTATGCGTTCCCAGCTGCACTTCCGTGCTGCCCACCGCCGAAACATGACGCAGATTGACCAGATAACAGTAATTGCAGCGGTAGAAGTCCGCGCCTTCCAGCACTTCCTCTGCGTTTTTCAGGGAGCCGTCACAGGTAAAGTCTCCGTTGAGGGTATGATAGGTCAGGGCGTGCTTTTCCACTTCCACATACAGGATCTCGCTGCTTTTCAGGTAATGCATCTGCCCGTCCTGCGGCACCGGCACCACTTTTTCCGTGCAGGCTGCAACCATCCGCAGCGCTTTTTTGATCTTCAGCTTCAGCGCAAAATACTCCACCGGCTTCAGAACATAGTCCAGCGCATCCACCGCGTAGCCCTCAATGGCATACTGTGCGAGATTCGTCACAAAGATCAGCACCACATTGGCATCCGCTTCCCGCATCCGGTGCGCCGTCTCGATGCCGTTCATGCCTGGCATATCGACGTCCATAAAAATAATGTCGGCGTCCTGGTGCCATCCTTCCAGAAAATCGAACCCATTGGCATACCATGCAATGGAAAACGAAACGCCATACTCCGCTTCGTACTGATGCAGGCAGTCTTCCAGCCGCTGCTTTGCTTCGCGGTCATCCTCTACGATCACAATGCGCACCCTTCCGGCCTCCTCTCACAAAATCCTTCAAGATATCATTGTAACATAGACGCCGCGCGCATTCCATTCGACAGACTGCTAAAAATCCCGGTCGTTTTTTGACAGCACCGCCGGTGCAGAGGAGCAGTGTATCACCTTCCGCGTTTCTCCGGATGATGAAGACAACTCCGGCGATTATACGACAAGTCTGTACAAAAGAAAATCACCCAGAAAACAACGTTTCTAGGTGATTTTACTTGGTGGAGCGAAGCAACCCAAATCCGAACCATTGCCCTCTGGGGCATCTTTGGCGGCGATTTCATCGAAAGTGATGGTTTTTGTGCCGTCTTTGTAGTTGAATGTAATCAAAACTTTTTCATCATAGAGATAAACAGCATTCACGAATGTATTGATAAGCGTTTCCCGGTGGCTTTTCACGTTCGGGTCGAGCTTGCGGAAGTTGGTGAGCCAAAATTTTACAAAATCTGCACTGACCTTCGGCTTTGCCAGCTTTTCTTCCGCGATGCGGATCTCCAGTTCCTTCTGCTGAGCTTCCAATTTTTCCAAGCGTCCTTTGGTCGAGCTGGTCAGGATGCCCTCTTGAATCGCATTTAGAAGATTCTCAATGCCCCGTTCAATGTCTTTCATCTGCTTCTCCAGCAGAGGCAGCACCGTGTTCTCCTGTTCCTGAAGAATCATCACCGCATCCACGATGGACTGGATACTGTCATCGTCACGAATCATCTTCATGGTTTCGTTGACTACCAGATCTTCCAGCCACTGTTTGCGGACGGTCTTTTTCTTGCAGGTCTTGGTGCGCTTGGCATTAGCACATTTATAATAATGGTGGACGTTCTTATTTCGACTCGTTCCGCACTCGCCGAACATCATCGCTCCACACATTCCACAGAACAGCTTGGTCGTCAGCAAATAATCGTCCTCCGCTTTGTGACGAGCCGGAGCGCGGCGGTTCTTGGCAATTTTGTCCTGCACACTGTCGAACAGTTCTTTCTCAATGATAACCGGGATGCTGTCTGGCATCACAATGTCCTTAAAACGGTTCTCTCCGATATAGCGGCGATTCGTCAACAAAGTTTGAATACTGTTATAGGTGAACTTCTGGTTGCGGTTGGTGGTCACGCCACTGTCGTCCAGCCAGTTCATCAGTTCCTTCATGGTCGCACCATCGTTATACCGCTGAAAGGCTTCTACCACAAAGGGAGCTTTCAGCGGGTCGATTTGAAAGAACTTCTCCTCATCCACCTTAAAACCAATGGGAATCGTGCCGCCGTTGTACTTCCCCTTCAGAACATTCTCGGTCATGCCGCGCAC
>OLPV01001978.1_pt1 | contig 14221 bp, 10 predicted proteins | sample 1671961 | NCBI WGS metagenome assembly OLPV01 (sample SAMEA3136630, study PRJEB25190) | human gut metagenome | biome: human gut; feature: human-associated habitat; material: faeces | place: Austria | collected 2013
CTTCTTCATTCATAGTGCAATTCCCCACAGCCGGTTCAGGCATACGCACGAAATCGGCTTTCCGTGAATTCGATTGGGTACGGCGACTGTCCGCTCAGTCACGAGAATTAAACTGCTGATTTGCCCGCACGCGGCATAGCGGGTCAACTGCATCACAATGCGCTTGCGGTCAGGCTGCCCGCGCTTGATTTCGATGCCGATGCCGCCGGGGCAAAGCAAGTCGATGCGGCAGCGCGGGGCGAGCGGGACTTCGTGCGCACAGGGGATTTCCGCCTCCGCAAGGGATGCCCGCACGAGGTCGTGCAGGTCATATTCGCCTTGCTGGATGGGGGCGCGGATGCCGCGCAATGCGTGGAGGATTTCTGCGAGAGAATCCGCCGCCGTGTTTGTTGATGTATCCATTAGTAGAGACCCGCCATCGCCTGTGTCAGCTGCCCCATTGCCGACGCAACTTCCGCCGTCGTCGGGGCGGGGAGGGAGATGACGTATTCCAGATTCGTGATGGCGGACTGAATCGCGGAGTAGCGCTGCGCGTCGTTCACAATGTCCATGTTCTGCAATTGCGCGTAGGCTTGCGAAAGCAGAATCTTCGCATCGGGAATCAGCGTGTTCTCCACCATCGTGTTGCTGCCGGAGCTGGATGCGCTCGTGTGGTACGGGCAGGTGCCGCTTGCGCCTAAGACCGCGTAGCTGCCGAGGTACTCAATCAGCACATCCTCATATTCCGTGCCGATGAAGGAGGCCAGCGGGTGTCCCGACGGAATCGTCAGCACGCCGCGCGTGACCGTGTCCGGGCAGTAGGGGGAGGCGAGCAAGCCGCTGACGGAGCAAATCGTCTGCGTCGTGTGCATTTGGCAGGAAACCGTCGGTTCTGTGCCGGCTTTCCAGTAGTCCGTCACGACCCCGTAGCCCATCGCGTCGCTGCGGCAAGCGTCGGTGGCAAGCTGCCCCGATACCGCGCATGTCGTCACCTTCACCAAGCCGTAGTCGCTGGCGCTGCCCTCCAGAATGTCGCGGTTGGACAGCCCCTGATGAATCTTGCTCATGTAGCTCTGCCACAGCGGGGCGGCGGAGCGGGAACCGGTGGATTTCGACGACAGCGCCTTGTAGTTGTCATGCCCAACCCACAGGGCGGAGGAGTAGTAGCCCGTCATGCCAGCGAAGAAAACGCCCTTCTGGTCGGAGTTCGTGCCAGTTTTGCCCGCGACGGTCTGCCCCTTGATTTTCGCGTTTGTGCCCGTGCCGGAGGAAACCGCCTGCTTGAGCATGTCCACGACCATGTACGCCGTGGATTCGCTGAACACGCGGTGACGCTCCTGCTGCTGGTGGCCGTCCCAGATGACCTTGCCCGTGCTGTCGGAAATGCCGAGGACGGAGATGGGCTGCTGATACACGCCGCCGTTCGCCAGCACGCCGAAGGCAACCGCCATCTGCATGGGCGTGATGCCGCTGGAGCCGAGGGACAAGCCGAACGGCGTTGCGTCAATGTGCGCATCGTCAATGCCCATCGCGTGCAGGAAGGCAACGGAATTGTCCACGCCCACGAGGGTCATCAGCGCCTGCGCGGCGGCGGTGTTATGGCTGTTGACGAGCGCCTTGCGCAGCGTCTCCGGGCCGGCGTAGGAGCTGCCGCCGTAGTTGCGCGGCCAAGAATCCTGTCCGTTTGACCCGCGCCAGCCGGAAATCGGCAGCGGCATGTTCATCACGATGCTTGCGGGGGATGCGCCAAGCTCAATCGCGGGGGCGTACACGGCAATCGGCTTGATGGACGAGCCGACGGGCATGGTCATATCCACCGCGCGGTTGAAGGTTTTCATGGCGGTCGGACGCGTGCGGCTGCCGACAATGGCTTTGATTTCGCCCGTGTGGTAGTCCACAACGACGGCGGCGGCCTGCGGCTCAACCGTTTCGTCGTATGTGCCGTCGGAATTGCGCGTGCGGTAGACCTTGTCCGCCGGGTCGCGCAGGGTGGGGTAGTTCGTCCAGTTTTCCAGCGTATCCTCGACGGTGGACTGAATGGAGGTGTCGATGGCGAGCTGGACGTGGTAGCCGCCGGTGCGCAGCTTGTTTTCCATGGCGTTGCGGTTGGCGGAGGTGTCCTCAAGGTTGTTCAGCTGCAGCAGAATGTCGATGACCTCATCCACCGCGTATTCGACGTAGTGCGCGTAGGCGTACATGCCGGTAGCCGTGTTCGGGTCTTTCTCCAGCACATGCGCGGTCGCCGGGTCAAGCGCCTCCTGATACTGCTCGTAGGTGATGTACTGGTTTTCGTACATGCAGCGCAGGACGTAGTTGGTGCGGTCGTTGGTGATGGCGGGGTAATCCACGCCTTCCTTCTGCCGCGTGTAGAAATTCCGGCGCGGATTGTAGTAGTAGGGCGAGTTGCATGTGCCCGCCAGCATCGCGCATTCGCGGAGCGTCAGTTCGCCCAGCGATTTGCCGAAATACCCCTGCGCGGCGGTGTACACGCCGTAGTAGTTTTCGCCGAGGTAGATGGTGTTCAGGTAGCTTTCGAGAATCTGATCCTTTGTGTAGCGCGTTTCCAGCTGCATGGCGAGGTACGCTTCCTGAATTTTGCGCTTGTAGCTCTGCTCGGAGGAAAGGAGCGTGTTCTTAATCAGCTGCTGGGTGATGGTCGAGCCGCCCTGCGTGGAGGAGGAGGACAGGTTTGAGACGAAGGCGCCGATAATGCGCTTGATGTCCACGCCGTTGTGCGTGTAGAAGCGCGCATCCTCCACGGCGATAAAAGCGTGCTGGAGGTATGTCGGCATGGCCTGAATCGACACCATGACACGGTTCTCCGAGCCTTTGTATTCGGTGATGAGGTTGCCGTTGGCGTCGTAGATGAAGGAGGTCTGCGCCTGATCGTCAATCGCGGCGAGGTCAAGCGTCGGGGCAGTTTCCATGTACCCTTTCGCAATGCCGACCACCGCGCCGACTGCCGCCAGCCCTGCCACCAGCACCAGCACCGCGAAAATGCGGATGACGTTGACGGCAATCGACAGCACGAAGTTCGGCTTCTTCATCTCCGGCTTGAAAATGGAGTGCTTGTAGACCTTTTCCTCCTCCGGCAGCGCTTCGCTATCATCCGCCGAAGCGTTCCAGAAGTCCTCGTGCGCGAACATGTCCGCCTGCCCCGCAACTTCCACGGGGTCGTCGTCGTCCGCCCAGTTCGGGTCGTACTCGTCAGGATCATCGCCCTGCGGGTCGTCGGGATGACCGTCCTGATAGGCAAAATCGTCGTTTTCCGGCACAAAGTCCGGGGAATCGTTGCGTTTCTTCACTGCTTCAGCCCCTTTGCGCCGTCAGCGGCATGATGCGCGCCCCGGCGGAATATGAAAACGTGGATGCCAATCCACAAGAGCATACAGAATTACATCCTATATTATAGCACATATTCGCGCATCCTGCAATGGCAGGCGACGAAAGGAGGATGCACCATGCCCCAGACAAACAACGAATCAGAAGCGAAAATTCCTGCAAAGCGGCGAAAATCTCCCCGGCGGCGGTGGAAACGCGCACTGCTGCTGCTTGTGCTGATGACGCTGCTGATTCTCCGCGTCGAGCGAAACGTGACCGACGTCGTGCTGACGCTCTCGCAGGCGACGGCGCGGTCGCTGGCGATTCAGGCGCTCAACGAGGCAGCGTCTGAGATGCTCGGACTCGGCGTGCATTACGCCGACCTGATGACCGTCGAGAAGGACAATCAAGGGCAAGTGCGGCTGATTCAGGCGAATACCCCGGAGATGAACCGTCTGGCGGCGCAGGCGTCCCTGCTTGCGCAGGAGAGATTGACCGCCATGGGGCAGAAAACCGTCGTCGTGCCGCTGGGCAGTGCCATCGGGCTGACGCTGCTGGCGGGCGCGGGGCCGGGCATCGCCGTGCAGATTCTGCCCGTCGGCTCGGTGCAGGCGGCGTTCAGCACCGATTTCACCACCGCCGGCATCAACCAGACCCGCCACCGCATTTCCCTCGTCCTGACCGCGAACGTGCAGATTGTCATCCCGACCGGCGCGAAAAACGTGCAGGCCAGCACGCAGATGGCGATGGCGGAAAGCATTATCGTCGGGCAAGTGCCGGATTCCTTCGCCGAGGGCGGCAGCGACAACAGCATCATCGACCTTGCGCCGTGAGGGAAAATCGGGTATAATGGAACGGAAATCCCGCTGATTTCAGCAGAAAGAAGCATTACCATGCGTGTTCTCGACATTGACCTCGACTTTTTCCTCGCCGACTGCTGCCCTCTTGCCGAATTAGGACACCGCCCATCCCTCCCCGGACATGAGCCGTGGGAAGCATCCGCCGTCCGCGCGTTTCTGGAAAACCAGTGTGGCTTGTTAAAAAAACATCCCACGCCCGGCAAAATCTTCGAGACGCATGACCAAGCCCTCACGTTCTGGGAGGAGCAAATCGCCGCCGGACGCCTGACCGCCCCCTTCGACGTCACCCACGTTGACGCGCACAGCGACCTCGGCATTGGCTATCCCGGCCCGAACTTCGTGCTGTTCAACGTCCTGTCCATGCCCGTCCCAAAGCGGCTGGACTACGCCGCCTTCTATGCCCAGAAGAAGCTCGACGAAGCGAATTACCTGCTTTTCGCGCTGGCGATGCGGCGGATTTCGTCGCTGGATAACGTGCGCAATCCGCGTTCGCGGGCGGACATTCCGCAAGTGCTGCTTGACGCGGACGGAAACATCCATCTCAATTCGCTGACCGCGCAGATGTTCGCCGCGAAAAACGGCGCAGAGCCGACCGTACCCTTCCGCGTGTACGACGACTACCGCGATTTCCGCGCGGCGGGGGCGTATGACTTCGTGACGCTCGCAATTTCGCCGCGGTACGCGCCGAAGGAGGCGGATGGGCTGGTGGAGGTGGTGGGGGAGTATATCAGGGGAATATGAGGGCATCAAAAAACCTCGCGGCATCACCTGTCGCGAGGTTTTTATGTGCAAATCAAATCCCCGTCGCGGATTTCGCGGACGTGGCGATATTCTCCGCGTGGTCGCCAATACGTTCGAGGTTCGTCAGCATGTCCAGATAAATCATGCCGTTCTTCGCGGAACACTTGTGGTTCTTCAAGCGATCCATGTGGTGGCTGCGGAGGGCTTCGGTCGTCGTGTCGATTTCGTCCTCCACGCCCTCCACTTCGCCCAGCAGCGTGTCGTCCGTTACCTGCGCCTTGAACATGTCCAGCGACCGCTGCATCTGCGCGCGCACAAGGTTCGACAGGCTTTCCAGCTCCTGTACCGCCTTGGGCGAGAATTTCACCTCGTCCTGATTCTTCAGCTGCGCCGATTCCATAATGTTCTGGCTGTGGTCGCCAATGCGCTCCATGTCGTTGACGACGTGGAACATCGAGCCGACCAGCTTCGTGTCCTTCTCGGACAGGTCAAGCCCCTTCACTTCCACCAGCGAATCGGTGATTTCGCGGTTCAGGTAGTCCAGCACGTCCTCGTTCCGTGCCAGCTCTTCGGACTTCTTCGCGTCCCACTCGTTGAAGCACTCCATCGCCCGCTGGAAGTTGCCCATCGCAATGCCGCCCATGCGCTGCACTTCGTTGAACAGCTGCGCCACGGCAATCGGCGGCGTCTTGAGCATACGCGCGTCAAAGTAGCGCAGCTTCATTTCCTCGGCGGTCGAGCCGTCGCCCTTGATCAGCAGGCACGCCAGCTTCTCCAGCCAGCTTGCGGCGGGCAGCAGCAGCGCCGTCGTCGTGACGTTGAAGAGAATGTGGACGATGGCGATTTGCAGCTTGAGGTTGCCGGGGGAGAGCATCTCGACCCAGCTTGCCAGCGGCAGGCAGCAGGCGATGATGACGAAAATCACCGTGCCGATGACGTTGAAGAGCAGGTGCACCGTCGCCGCGCGCTTGGCGGTGGAGTTTGTGCCCGCGCACGCCAGCAGCGCCGTGACGCAAGTGCCGATATTCTGCCCGAAGAGGATGAAGATGGCGCCATCCAGCCCAATCAGCCCCTGCGCGACGAGCGTTTGCAGGATGCCGATGCTGGCGGCGGAGGATTGCAGGACGGCGGTGATGCCCGCGCCAATCAGCACGCCCAGAATCGGGTTGTTGATGGACGCCATCGCCTTCTGGAAGCCCTCCCACGTCCGCAGCGGCTCCATCGCGCCGGACATGGTGTTCATGCCGATGAACAGGATGCCCAGACCCATCGTGATGGTGCCGAACTGCTTGGCGGTTCTGTACTTGTCGGGAAGATTCGAGAGAATCAGCCCCAGAAACGTGAAGATGGCGGCAAAATCAATCTGCACAGACAGCAGCAGCGACGTGACCGTTGTGCCGATGTTCGCGCCCATAATCACGCCGACCGCCTGCGTCAGGGACATCAGCCCCGCGTTGACGAAGCCGACGACCATGACCGTCGTCGCGGAGGAGGACTGCACCACCGCCGTGATGGTGATGCCCGCGAGCATGGCGAGGAAGCGGTTGCCCGTGACCATGCCCAGCAGCTTTTTCAGCCGTGTACCCGCCGCTTTTTCCAGCGCTTCGCCCATCAGCTGCATTCCGAACAGGAACAGCCCCAGTCCGCCGAACAGGGATAAGACATTCATAATCGTCATGATGGTTCGTTTCCTCCGAGCGTGCCGCAATGCAGCAAAATTCCGCCTGTGCGGGGAAAAATCGCATACATACCTACTTTACCACACTTTGCGCTTGTTTTCAACTGAATTTTACATATTCATAGAGATTTTAGGCGGCGTTCAGCGGGGGAAAACAAAAAGCCGCCCCGAAAGGCGGCGAATGTCAAATTCGCAGCGGATGCCGCTTGGCAAATCAACATCTTGCGCGGAATGATCCCTGCGCCTGGCGCACCATATGGTAAAACGTCCCTTCTCCGCTGAGCGTCACCCGCTTCACCGGCTCGCCGACAACCCGGAATCCCGCCTTCTCGTAGCAGCGAACGGCGCGCGTGTTCCACGTCCGCACTTCCAGATACATCGGCTTGCCCGGATACAGCCGCTGGGATAAATCCCACGCCAGCGCCGTCATCTGCGTGCCGTACCCCTGTCCGCAGTGGTCGGGATGCGCCCCGATGCCGAAAAACACCTCGCTGCCCTCATCGGACAGGTTCACGAAGCCCACCAGCGTTTCACCATCGTAAAAGGAATAGAAATTGTTTGCCGGATTCGCAAAACCGTATCCGTGCTTCTTCTGCTCGGCATACGGCGGATTGTTGTACATCGCGTATTCGCCGGGGTAGTGCCACGCGCAAATGGCTTCCTTCTCGGCTTCGGTGGTCGGATGATACGTCAGCATGGGCGTTTTCCTCCTTGGGGATGTTTCTGATTATGCAAAAAACCGGAGGCAGCCTGCGCCGCCCCCGGTCAAAATCCTCGATTATTGCAGCACAATGCCTTCCGCTTCCAGCTCCGCGCGGGTGCAGAGCCGCAGCGTCACAAAGTTCTGCTGGCAGATGATGTAGCTGCCGCCTTCACGCGTGTCCTTGTTTTCCAGCGTCACGATGCCCTGCGCGATGCAGTCGTGGTCGGCGCAGCTGGCGTCGGACATTTCGATGCTCGTCTCCGTGACGTGGATGATGTTCACGCACACGCCGTGAATCAGCCGGTAGTACCCGTCCTCCAGCAGCGGAATCGGCTCGTATGTCTTTGTGCCGACTGTCACAAGCAGGAACGCGACGGCTTCCGACGGGTCGCGAACCGCGCTTGCCATCGGGGAGGGCGCGATGCCGGGGTCAGTGCCGCGCGTCGCCGGGTTCAGCTTCGCGAAGCTCAGCGATTCGTTCGATGCCGCCAGAATCGCCTGCGCGTCGGCGAGGGTTTCCTGCGTCGTCGTCAATTCCGCCTCTGTCGCGGCAAGGGTTGCCTTTGTGGCTTCCAGCTCCGTCGTGGCGGTGGTCAGGCTATCCTTCGTCGCGGCGAGTTCGTTTTCCGCAGTGGTCAGGCTGTCCTTCGTCGCGGTGAGTTCGGCTTCCTTCGCGGTCAGGCTGTCCTTCGTTGCGGTGAGTTCGGCTTCCTTCGCGGTCAGACTGTCCTTCGTCGCGGTGAGCTCGGCTTCCTTTGCGGTCAGACTGTCCTTCGTCGCGGTGAGTTCGGCTTCCTTCGCGGTCAGGGTGTCCTTCGTCGCGGTGAGTTCAGATTCCTTCGCGGTCAGACTGTCCTTCGTCGTCGTGAGCTCGGCTTCGGTGGCGGTCAGCGCCGTCTTGGTGTCGGACAATTCCGTCGTGGCGGCGGCAAGGGTGTCCTTCGTCGCGGTCAGCTCGGTTTCAGTGGCGGACAGGCTGGTTTTTGTGTCGGACAGCTCCGTCTGCGCGGCAGTCAGCGTGTTCTGCGTCACCGCCAGTTCGGCTTCCGTCGCGGCGAGCGCTTCCTTCGTGTTCTCCAGCTCATATTCCTTTGCCGGCAGGGATGCTTTCAGCGTGTCCAGTTCGTTCTGCGTGGTGGACAGCGTGTCCTTCACTGCCGCCAGTTTGGTCTGGGTGATAATCAGCGTGTCCTTCGTGGATGCCAGCGTGGTGTCGCGGCTGCTCAGGGCAGTCTGCGTTTCGGCGAGGGTGGCTTCGGTGGACGCGAGGGTGTCCTTCGTCGCGGACAGTTCGGTTTCGCGGTCAGCAAGCGTACCCTGCGTTTCGGCGAGGGTAGCTTCGGTGGATGCGAGGGTGCCCTTTGTGGCGGACAGTTCAGTTTCGCGGTCAGCAAGCGTGCCCTGCGTTTCGGCGAGGGTGGCTTCGGTGGACGCGAGGGTGTCCTTTGTGGCGGACAGTTCAGTTTCGCGGTCAGCAAGCGTGCCCTGCGTTTCGGCGAGGGTGGCTTCGGTGGACGCGAGGGTGGTCTGGGTATCCGTCAAGGCGGCGGCGGTCGTGTCCAGCGTGGTCTGCGTGTCCGCGAGGGTGGCTTCGGTGGATGCGAGGGTGTCCTTCGCGGCGGACAGGCTGTTTTCGGTGTCCGCTAAGGTGGATTGGGTGGAGGACAGCGCGCTCTGCGTGTCCGTCAGCTGATTCCGGGTGTCCGTCAGCGAATTGTGGCTGACGATGAGACCGGCACCAAGTGCGATGGAAGAGACTGCCAGCACGATGGTGGCAATCATCCAGATGATGGTCTTTTTCCGGGCGGCAATGGGGCTCATAGCAATCCTCCTAACAAGCGACGAAAATGGGCAGAAACCTTCCGTTTTTTCCAGTTTACCACCATCGGGGGAAGTTGTCAATCTCGAATTTCGCGGAAGCACAAAAAACGCCCCTCCGCCGACAAAAGCAGAGGGGGCAGGGGAAGGTAGATTATTCCTGCTTGAGCGCGTCGCGGCTGACGATGGTCATCGTGATTTCGCCCAGCGCAAGGCAGTTGTGGTCGGCACTGGCGTTGACCAGTTCAATGCCGTCCGCGGTGATGTGGAACAGATTCATGTTGATGCCGTGGATCAGGCAGAAGTAGCTGCCCTCTTCCGGCATCGGGATGGGCGCGCAGGTCTGCTCGCCGACGGTGACGATGAGGTAGTTTTCCGCGTCCAGCGCGGTGGTGTCCGTGCCGGTCAAGGTTGCTGCGTCGGTGGAGAGCAGGTGCAGGAAGAGCATCGGTTCCTTCGCCGCCACGGCGTTCGCCGCGACACCATCCTTCGCCACCAGCGATTCCTTGATAATCGTAATCAGCGATTCGTTCGTGCCAAGGGCATCCTGCGTCAGCGCCAGCACGTTTTCCGTCGCGGCGAGGGTGTTCTGCACGTTCGCCAGTTCGTTTTCCTTCGCGGTCAGGGCAGCTTGTGCGGCGGTCAGGTCAGCTGCCGCAGCAGTCTGCGCGTCCTTGGCGCAAAGAAAAAACCTCCGAAACACAGCCGCGTTTCGGAGGAAGAAAGATGTATATATAGAGGAAGTTACTTCTTCAATTCAATCCCTTGACCCTTCAGCCGCGCAACCACGCCGTCGACAACCGCCTGCACTTCGTCGCGGGTGAGCGTGCGCTCCGGGTGCGAGAAGGAGAGGCGAATCGTGATGGTTTTGCCGGTGATGTCGCTGTATGTGCCCAGCACGGTCACCTTCTGCACCAGCGGGGAGTTCTCCGCCTTCACCGCGTCCAGAATCGGCTGGCAGCGATTGACCACGAAGGTCAAATCCTGCTCCATGCCGGGGAAGCGGGACGGCTCGCGGTAGACGATGGGCGCGGGCGCGATGGACGCAAGCGCTTCCGTGTCGATTTCGGCAAACACAATCGCCGCCTTCTTGTCGATGTTCTTGCCGACAACCGGGTGCGCCACGCCGATTTCGCCGAGGTCAACGCCGTCCAGCACGATGGCGTTCAGGTTCTTCGGATGCTCATAGGAGTGGGTCGCGGTCATTGCGTGGAAGGACAAATCCTTGTGCAGGATGTCGCTCACGGCGACGCACAGCATGTCGCGCAGGCGGAAATACAGCGTTTCCACGTTATCGACCTTGCTGAAGAGCGTCACGCACAGCTTCTTGTGTTCCTTCGCCAGCTTGTTCTCGTCCACGCCGTCGATGACGTGACCGATTTCAAAGATGCCGAACGACGGCGCATAGCCCGTGTTGACCTTCACCTGGCACAGCTGGGTGGGAATCATGGAGCGGCGCAGCGTCTCGATGTTGGGGTTGGAGGCGTTGAGCAGCTTCACGTTGTCCTCGACGGCGATGCCGAGCTTCTTGTAGTCGTCGGCGTACTGCCAGATGTAGGAATGCACCTCGTGCAGCGAATAGCGCTTGACGAGGATGTCCTTCAATTTGTCCTCCACCGTCTTTTCGGTGGACATGCGAACCGGGTAGAGCGGGGATTCCGCCGTGTGCAGGTCGAAGTTGTCGTAGCCGTAAATGCGGGTGATTTCCTCGATGATGTCCGCCTTGATGGTCACGTCCTTCGTCGCGCGCCAGGAGGGGACGTCCGCGGTGAAGGAATCGCCATTGCGCGTCATGCCGAAGCCCAGCGCGGTCAGCGTGTGCATGATTTCGTCGGAGGAGATGTTGATGCCGGTGTAGCGGTCAACAAACGCCTTGTCAAAGGACAATTGCACCTTCGGATAGTGGAAGGCGTACTCGTCGGTCAGGCGGGAGGTGACGCGCATTTCCGGGTCGTATTCCTGGAGGAGCTTGACGAAGCGGGCGATGGCGACGGTCGTCATTTCCGGGTCAAGGCTCTTTTCGTAGCGGGCGGAGGCGTCGGTGCGGTGGGCGAGGCGGACACTGCTCTTGCGGACGGACGCCGCGTCGAACGTGGCGGATTCCAGCGTCAGGCTCGTCGTGTCATCGACGATTTCGCTGTCCAGACCGCCCATGATGCCCGCGATGGCAACCGGCTTGTCGCCGTTGCAGATCATCAGCGTGTTCGGGTCGATGGTGCGCTCCACCTTGTCCAGCGTCTGGAAGGTGAAGCTCTCCGGGAAGCGGCGGATGCGGATTTTCTCCACCTTGCGGCTGTCGAAGGCGTGCATCGGCTGCCCCATTTCCAGCATCAGGTAGTTCGTCAGGTCGGCGAGGAAGTTGATGTCGCGCATACCGCAGTAGTTCAGGCGGATACGCATCGCCATCGGGCTGACGTGGCGGTTGATGTTCTCCACCCGCAGGCAGGAGTAGCGCTGGCACAACGGGTCTTCAATCTTCATGTCGATGGCGGGCAGATTGCTGTACGCCGCCAAATCCGCCACGGGCAGGGCTTTCAGCGGACGGCCGGACAGGGTGGAGAATTCGCGCGCCATGCCGTAGTGCCCCCACAGGTCGGGGCGGTTCGTCAGGGACTTGTTGTCCACCTCGAAGATAATATCGTCAATGGGGTAGAGCGCCTTCAAGTCCGTGCCGCAGGGAACATCCTCCGGGAGGACCATGATGCCGGAATTGTCGTCGCTGATGCCGATTTCCTTCTCCGAGCAGCACATGCCGTAGGACGTGTACCCGGCGAGCTTGCGCGGGCTGATGGTGATGTCGCCCAGCTGCGCGCCCACCTTGGCGAACGCGGTTTTCATGCCCAGCTGCACGTTCGGCGCGCCGCAGACCACGTCGGTCAGCTGCCCGTCGCCCGCGTCCACCTTCAGCAGGTGCAGCTTGTGGGATTCGGGGTGATTCTCTACGCTGACAATCTGCGCGGCGACAACGCCGGACAAATCCGCGCCCTTGTGGAAAATTTCATTCTCAACTTCCGCCGTGGACAGGGAGAACTGGCGAATCAGCGCCATTTTGTCAAGACCCGTCAGGTCAACGAAGTCGGAAATCCAGTTCATTGAGATCAGCATGTTCGTCTTTCCTCCGCATTACTCGTCGTCCGTGAACTGCGCCAGGCGCGTCAGGCTGCCGCTGTTCAGGTCGCGAATGTCCTTCACGCCGTACTTCATCATGGCAAGGCGCGTCATGCCCAAGCCGAACGCGAAGCCGGTGTACTGCTCCGGGTCGATGCCGCCGGCCTTCAATACTTCGGGGTGAATCATGCCGCAGGGGCACAGTTCCAGCCAGCCGGAATGCTTGCACGACGGGCAGCCCGTGCCGCCGCAGATGAGGCAGGAAATATCCAGCTCAAAGCCCGGCTCAACGAACGGGAAGAAGCCCGGGCGCAGGCGAACCTGTACGTCCTGCTTAAAGACCTTAGAAAGCATGGTCTTCATGAAGTAGATGAGGTTCGAAATGGAGATGTCTTTATCAATCATGATGCCTTCCATCTGGAAAAATGTGTTCTCGTGGGAAGCGTCTGTGCTTTCGTTGCGGAAGCAGCGACCCGGGAAGATGGCACGCAGCGGTGCACCGTACTTTTTCATGATGGTGTTCTGCGCGGCTGAGGTGTGGGTCTTCAACAGCTGACCGTTATCGAGATAGTAGGTGTCCTGCATGTCGCGGGCAGGGTGATGCTTCGGAATGTTCAATGCCTCAAAGCAGTTGTAATCCGTTACGACCTCGCGGTAGTCTTCAATCGTAAAGCCCATGGAAGCGAAAATTTCTTCCAGCTCGCGCTGCACGAGCGTGATGGGGTGATAGGAGCCGCAGTCGGTATCCATCGGCAGCGTGACATCATATTGCTCTGCGCTGTTGACAAGGCGGTCTTCCTCCTCCTGCCGGATGCGCTCCGCCACGACCTCACTCGACCCGCGCAGACTGCCCTCGTCCGCTATGCCGTCGCCGGTTGTGTCCACGTTGGGAGCAACGTCGTAAGGATATATGCGCACTATATTTCTGAGCGCGCTGTCACATTGAAGCGACAGGTATTCTTTATAATTATCAACATTGAAAACAGCCTTTGCCGTGTCAACCACGCGCCACATTACCGCTATGCCTATTTCAACAGGATTGCCAAGGCAGTCATTTATTTTCTGACGGTTATTGTTAAGCGTCATAATCTTGAGTGATATCCGCTTGCTCGGTATTTCGGCGTTTGCCGTCGCCATCTCCGCCGTGTTTATAAGCACCTGCTTGCTCCCGGCTCCGTTAACGTCCCCGCTCTGGCTCAGCTTTGTTTTTGCGGCAGGATTTACCGCAGTGCAGAATGGGTTAACAAAGTAAAACCCTGCCTCTCTTATCGTTCCTATATATTTACCGAAAAGCGTAAGCACAAGCGCTTCCTGCGGCTTGAGAACCCTAAGGCCGACGAAAAGTATCCAGCCTAAGCTCATCCAAAGTATGCCTATTATCATAAGTGGCATCATTCCGTATACCGCGCCGAATATTATAAGCGCTATCGATGCGGCATAAAGCAATATGCCCATGATTAGCACGAGCATACCGTTCTTTTTGTCGGATAAAATCTTTTCCTGCATATAAATCACCTCCTGATATCATTATGATATCATTTTGGAAGCATTTGTCAATATGCATTTTATAGCTTTATAATCTCATAAACCCTCAGCGTATCGCCGTTCACCTTAAAGCGTACATCAAATCCGGCGTATTCAAAGCCAAACGGCGTATCCGGCTCCGTAATGTATGCCGGGCGCGGGTCCTGCGAAAGCGACTCAATCAGCGCCTCGCGCTTGCCTTGGGGTATAAGCGCCATAAGCTCATCGGGGAAATCAACCTTCAGCGCATAGCTAAGCCTTTCCCCGGCAAAGCCGTTTTTAGCGTCGGGGTGACTGTCCGTAAACGAAAGATACGGCTTTATATCGTATATAGGCGTGCCGTCCATAAGATCCGCACCCGATACTATAAGCACCGTGCCAAGGTTCGGCCGCTTCTCTATCCCTTCAAGCTTTACAGAGGAAAGCCCTATCGGGTTCGGCCTGTACGGCGAGCGCGTGGCAAACACGCCCATGCGCTTGTTCCCGCCA
>OLPV01001982.1_pt1 | contig 14209 bp, 12 predicted proteins | sample 1671961 | NCBI WGS metagenome assembly OLPV01 (sample SAMEA3136630, study PRJEB25190) | human gut metagenome | biome: human gut; feature: human-associated habitat; material: faeces | place: Austria | collected 2013
TCATTATTTGTGGAAAATTATCCCTTGAAAAAATGGTTTGTGTGGTTAAAATCAGGGGTTGTCCACAAGTTATCCACTTTATCCACATGTGCATAAGTTGGAAAGTGTGGATAAGCCCCTATAAGTTTACATAACATCCGTGTAGGTGGATAATTACCCCTGTGGAATGTGTATAACTTTGTCCACAGAGAGAATACTGTAAAATAAAGGATTTTTTTAGGAATATGTGTAAAAATATGGGGGTATGTGAGGATAAAACAACCGAAAAAGTTTGAGTTATCCACAAGTTATCCACAAAAAGTGGATAACTTTACGTAAACCAGATGTTTCCACAATTAAGTGTGGGTTATTTTGAAAGTGTCGGAAACACTTAATTTTATTGGATTTTTTGTGAATTTTTGCTTGACGAACGGGTGCAGAATGAATATAATTAAAACGATGTTCTATGATAATAGTATGAATAGGGATAATAGATAAAGGAGGTGCTTTACCTATGAAAATGACATTTCAGCCAAAGAAAAGATCTAGAGCGAAAGTTCATGGTTTCAGAGCTCGTATGAGCACAAAGGGCGGCCGTAAAGTATTAGCAGCCAGAAGATTAAAAGGAAGAAAGCAGTTATCAGCCTAAGATATAAGACCGCAGTTATGTGGTCTTTTCTTCTATAATAAAGAAAGGGGATTCGATGAAATATTCAGAGTCCTTAAAGAAAAACAAAGATTTTCAGCAGGTATACAGACATGGAACATCAAAAGCAAATCGGTATCTGGTGATGTACGTACTGGATAATCAGTACATGAAGAATCGTCTGGGAATATCAGTAAGTAAAAAAGTAGGGAATAGTGTGGTTCGCCACAGACTCACCAGACTGGTAAGGGAAAGCTATCGTCTGAATGAAGAACGTTTTAACAGAAATCTTGATATTGTTGTGATTGCAAGACCGGCAGCGAAGGGCAGAAGCTATCATGAGATAGAAAGTGCCTTTATGCATCTGGCAGGGAAACATCAGATCATAAATGAGGTTTGTGCTGATGAAGAAACTTCTTATTAAAATGATTCGTCTTTACCAGAAATATATATCACCGATGAAGAGAACAAAGTGTCCTTATATTCCCACATGTTCTCAATATGGTTTGGAAGCAATCGAAAAATATGGTGCGTTCAGGGGAGGATTACTGGCAATATGGAGAATATTACGGTGTAATCCTTTTTCTCATGGAGGATATGATCCCGTACCATAAAGGTAAATGGGACAATCATTATGATGTTCCGTAAGATCATCCAGGAGGAACAAGTAAATTGGAAAGTATGATTTTGGCTACTAAAAGTGGTACCCCGATCATCGGCCAGGTCGCAATCGTGATGGGCTGGATTATGAACGGTATCTACAAAGTGCTGGATATGGTTGGAATTCAGAACCTTGGCCTTTGTATTATTATTTTCAGTATTCTGATCTATCTTTTTATGACTCCTCTGCAGGTCAAACAGCAGAAATTCTCTAAGCTGAGTGCGATCATGCAGCCGGAGATCCAGAAAATCCAGAAGAAATATCAGGGTAAAAAAGATCAGGATTCAATGATGAAGATGCAGGAAGAAACCCAGGCGGTATATCAGAAATACGGTGTATCCCCTACAGGAAGCTGTGTTCAGCTCGCTATCCAGCTCCCGATCCTGTATGCTCTGTATCAGGTAATCCAGAATATCCCTGCTTATGTAAGCAGTGTATATAATGTGTTCAATGGTGTCTGCACACAGATCCTTGCAGTAGACGGATTTGCAGATATCATCAATAACTTTATCACAGACAACAAGATGACACGAGTAAGACAGGTCACAGATAATGCAGATTCTATCGTAGATTTCCTGTATGCTCTGTCTCCGTCCCAGTGGAAATCCTTACAGGATATCAGTCAGTTCTCCGGATTCTCAGATCAGATCAGCAAAACTGCTTCCGAGATCCAGAAGATGCAGACTTTTGGTGTGCTCAACATCGCAGACCAGCCGCTGAGTTATATCAAAACAGGATCCCTGATCCTGATCATTGCAGCTCTTGCAATCCCGCTTCTGTCTTGGGCAACACAGATGCTCAACCTGAAGCTTATGCCGCAGGCAGCAACACAGGGCAATGATGACAACAATGCAATGGCAAGCTCCATGAAGACTATGAATACAGTAATGCCGCTTATGTCTGCATTTTTCTGTTTCACATTCCCGGTAGGTCTTGGTATTTACTGGATTGCAAGTGCCGTAGTAAGAAGTATCCAGCAGCTTCTCATCAACCGTCACCTGAACAAGATGAATATTGATGATCTCGTAAACGAGAATATGAAGAAGATGGAAGCCAAACGTGCAAAAGAAGGACTTCCGCCGCAGAAGATCACAAACCAGGCACATCAGAGCGTAAAGAATATCAACAAGATCGACAAAGGTATGAGCGGTTCTGATGAAGCAAACCGTGCGAAGAAAGTAGAAGAAGCTTACCAGAATGCTTCCCATGCAAAAGCAGGCAGCATTACCGCAAAAGCGAATATGGTCAAAGCTTTTGATGAGAAAAACAAGAAGAAATAGAGAGGGAAGGTCGGGGTTTTATCATGAATGAATATATGCAGTTTTCAGCAAAAACCAAAAATGAAGCAATCACAAAAGCATGTATTGAACTGGGCGTGACCAGTGATCAGCTTGACATTCAGGTAATCAGCGAAGGAAGTTCCGGATTTTTCGGAATTGGAAGTAAGCCTGCGATCATTAAAGCTCGCAAAGTAGAGGATCATTCAGAAGAAAAGGAACTCGAGGAAATCGTAGCTTCTGTCAAATTGGATGCATTCAAGGACGAGCCGAAACCGGAACAGAAGAAATCTTCACCGAAGCCGGCACCAAAGGCACCTGCCAGAACTTCTAATAAACCAGAAGCAAAGCCAGAGGCAGGGAGAGAAGAAAAACCTGCAAAACCGGTCAGAGAGAAACAGCCGAAAGAAAGAGTTTACAAAGAGAAACCAGTAAGGGAGCCGAAACCGGCCAAAGAAAAACCGGTAAGAGTATCCAAGCCGATCGAGATCATCACCGATCCGGCAGAGATCAAAGAGATTGAAGAGAGAGCATCTGTTTTCCTTCATGATGTATTTGCATCCATGGATCTTGGAGAAGTCCAGATCACATCCAAATACAACACAACAGATGGCTGCCTGGAAGTTGATTTTGAAGGCCAGGATATGGGAATCCTGATCGGTAAGAGAGGACAGACACTTGATTCTCTCCAGTACCTTACAAGCCTCGTTGTAAACAAAGGCAAATCCGACTATATCAGAGTAAAACTCGATACAGAGGATTACAGAAGACGCAGAAAAGAAACTCTCGAGAACCTGGCAAGAGGAATCGCCTACAAGGTCAAGAAAACAAGAAAACCTGTAGTTCTCGAGCCAATGAATCCTTACGAGAGAAGAATCATCCATTCTGCACTTCAGGGAAATAAATTCGTAGAGACAGTAAGTGAAGGTGAAGAACCATACCGTCACGTAGTTGTCAAATTAAAAAGATATTAAATCAGTAGTGAAAACAGTTCACAACTGAAATATAAAATGTTATTCTAGGTGAAAGCGTGAATAACACGTGCTTGGCGTGTGCTTTCTTCTGGGGTAACATTTTTTTTATAAAGTCCTTGGAAGCAGATATGTTAGCAGCGGAAGCTTGCTTACGATGCAACATATCTATTTCCAAGGCTAATCCAAATGAGTAAGTAAGCCGACAGGCTGGATTACGAATTGGGATACGATTACGGGAATGTCGAAGACATGGAGTAATCGTACTTTATAAAAAAAATAAAGATATCTGCGTCAGCAGATATTTCATTTATAAGGAGGAATTATGGAAAAAACGATCGCTGCGATCTCAACTGCTATGAGTGCGTCCGGAATCGGGATCGTCCGTATCAGCGGAGATGAAGCAATGGATGTGATTTCCCGAATCTATCGTTCCAAAAACGGAAAGAAAAATATCAGGGAAGTACAAAGCCACACGATCCATTACGGTTTCATCTATGATGGAGAAGATGTGGTTGATGAAGTTCTGGTTATGATCATGAGAGGACCTCACACTTATACTGGTGAGGACACCGTAGAAATAGATTGTCATGGCGGAGTCTATGCCATGAAGAAGGTTCTGGAAACCGTGCTCAAAAACGGAGCCGTGATCGCAGAACCAGGAGAATTTACAAAGAGAGCTTTCTTAAACGGAAGGCTGGATCTGTCGCAGGCAGAGGCTGTCATGGATGTCATTCAGGCCAAAAACTCCATGGCACTCAAGAGTTCTGTAGAACAGCTCAAAGGTTCCGTACAGCGTGCCGTAAAAGAGATCCGGAGCAGACTGCTCTACCAGATCGCATATATAGAATCTGCACTGGATGATCCGGAGCACTACGATCTCACCGGCTATCCACAGGAATTAAGAGTCATTGTGGATAAAGAGACCAAAGAGATCCAGGACCTGTTGAAAACTGCCGACGACGGAAGAATGATCCAGGAGGGGATCAAGACAGTTATCCTCGGTAAACCAAATGCCGGCAAATCCTCCCTCCTCAATTTTCTGGTAGGCGAAGACCGCGCAATCGTCACAGAGATCGAAGGCACAACGAGGGATATTCTGGAGGAATACATTTCTCTGAACGGAATCACACTTCGCGTTATCGATACCGCAGGAATCCGCGAAACCGAGGATGTAGTGGAAAAGATCGGAGTCGGCAAAGCCAAACAGATGGCAGAGGACGCAGACCTTATCCTGTATGTTGTAGATTCATCCAGATCACTTGACGAAAACGATGAAGAGATCATAGAATTACTTTCCGGAAGAAAAAGCATCGTGATCTACAATAAGACAGACCTTGAGCCGGTTGTAGATATGGAGAAAATAAAGCAGCGTACCGGAAGTCCAGTGATCCCTGTTTCCGTAGTGGAAGAAACCGGGATCCGTAAACTGGAAGATGAGATCAAGAACATGTTTTTCCAGGGAGAACTTTCTTTTAATGATGAAGTATACATCACAAATGCAAGACACAAAGCTGCACTGGAAGAAGCGAAAGAAAGCCTGGAACTTGTGAAGAACAGTATTGATATGGGAATGGCAGAAGATTTCTTTTCCATCGACCTTATGAATGCCTACGAAAGCCTCGGAAGGATCGTGGGAGAATCCGTAGGGGAGGATCTGGTCAATGAGATCTTCAGCAAATTCTGTACAGGAAAATAAACGCAATTTAGAAAAGAAGGGAAGATAAAAATGGAGGACAGAAGACTTGAGAAAAACTGTGATATCGTTGTAGTTGGAGCCGGTCATGCAGGATGTGAAGCAGCTCTTGCCTGTGCAAGACTGGGACTTGATACCGTAATGTTTACAGTCAGTGTGGACAGTATCGCACTGATGCCGTGTAACCCGAACGTAGGAGGAAGTTCCAAAGGACATCTGGTAAGGGAACTGGATGCACTTGGTGGGGAGATGGGCAAAAATATTGACAAGACTTTTATTCAGTCAAAAATGCTGAACCAGTCCAAGGGACCTGCAGTTCACTCACTCAGAGCGCAGGCAGACAAACAGGCATACAGCACAGAGATGCGTAAGACTCTGGAAAACCAGCCAAACCTTACGATCAAACAGGGAGAAGTAACCAAACTTCTTGTAGAAGATGGAAAGATCACAGGTGTAAAATTATATTCAGGTGCAGTTTATCACTGCCAGGCGGTCGTACTCTGCACAGGAACTTACCTCAAGGCACGCTGTATTTATGGTGATGTCAGCAACTATACAGGTCCGAACGGACTGCAGGCGGCAAACTATCTGACGGATTCACTCAAGGAACTTGGAATCGAAATGTTCCGTTTCAAGACAGGAACACCGGCACGAATCGCAGGAAATACCATCGACTATTCCAAGATGGAAGAACAGTTTGGTGATAAGAGAGTTGTACCGTTCTCTTTTTCCACAGACCCGGAAAGCGTGCAGATCGAGCAAAAATCCTGCTGGCTTACCTACACAAACGAAAAAACACACGAGATCATTCGTGCAAACCTTGACCGTTCCCCTCTGTATTCCGGAATGATCGAGGGAACAGGACCGAGATACTGCCCGTCCATCGAGGACAAAGTAGTAAGATTTGCTGATAAGAAACGCCATCAGGTATTTATCGAGCCAGAAGGACTTTATACAAACGAGATGTATGTCGGTGGAATGTCAAGCTCCCTTCCTGAAGATGTTCAGGATGAGATGTACCACTCCGTACCGGGACTGGAGCATGCAAAGATCGTAAAGAACGCCTATGCGATCGAGTATGACTGCATCAATCCGCGGCAGCTTTATCCGACACTGGAATTCAAGAAGATCAAGGGACTTTTCAGCGGCGGACAGTTCAACGGAAGCTCAGGATATGAAGAAGCAGCTGCACAGGGACTGATCGCCGGAATCAATGCGGCTATGGAAGTTAAGGGACAGGAACAGCTGATCCTTGACCGTTCCGAGGCATATATCGGCGTTCTGATCGATGACCTTGTTACGAAAGAAAACCACGAACCATATCGTATGATGACAAGCCGTGCAGAATACCGTCTGCTTCTCAGACAGGATAATGCAGATTTACGTCTCCGCAAGAAAGGTTATCAGGTCGGTCTGATCGACGAGGAGACTTATCAGAAACTTCTTGAAAAAGAAGCAGCGATCGCAAGAGAAATTGAGCGAACAGAACATGCGACGATCGGAGGAAATCCGAAAGTGCAGAAGCTCCTTGAAGAAAAAGGAAGCACTCTTCTGAAATCCGGAACAACCATCGCAGAATTGATTCGCAGACCGGAACTCACTTATGAAGACCTTGCGCCGATCGACAAAGAACGTCCGGAACTTCCATGGGACGTAAAAGAACAGGTTGAGATCAATCTGAAATACGAAGGCTACATCAAGCGTCAGATGAAACAGGTAGAACAGTTCAAGAAACTGGAAGCAAAGAAGATCCCGGAGGACTTGGATTATGAAAAAGTCGGAAGCCTCCGTATTGAAGCAAGACAGAAACTGGAAGAATACCGCCCGGTATCTATCGGACAGGCGTCCAGAATCTCCGGCGTATCTCCGGCAGATATCTCTGTGCTTCTTGTATATCTGGAACAGTACAGACGAAATGCATAAAGAAGGAGCAGATCAATGGCATATGATTTAACAATACTGGAAGAAGGCTGCCAGGAACTTGGCATCACTCTCGATGAAGTCCAGAAAAAGCAGTTTACAGATTTTTACGAATATCTTGTAGAAAAAAATAAAGTCATGAACCTGACCGGTATCACAGAATTTCAGGAAGTGCTGGTAAAGCACTTCCTGGACAGTCTTGCCTGTGTAAAAGCAGTGGATATGAGCAAGGTAAACAGGATCATGGATATCGGAACAGGCGCAGGCTTTCCGGGCGTTCCGCTCAAGATCGCGTTCCCGCATCTGGAAGCCTGCCTTCTGGATTCTCTCAAAAAAAGAGTGAACTTCCTTGAGGAGACTTTCCAGCTTCTGAAACTGGAGAATATCACCGCGATCCATGGCAGAGCCGAAGAATTTGCCAAAAACAAAGCATACCGCGAAACTTATGATCTCTGTGTTTCCCGTGCGGTATCCAATCTGGCAACTTTGTCAGAATACTGCCTTCCATATGTGAAGACAGGCGGATTTTTTATTTCCTATAAATCAGGTACCGTACAGGAAGAAGTAGAGCAGGCACAGAAAGCGGTCAAGATCCTCGGCGGCAAGATCCAGGATGTTGTCTATTTCCAGCTTCCGGATTCAGAGATCCAGCGCTCCCTCGTTGTGATCGAGAAGATCAAAGCGACACCGGGACGTTATCCACGCAAAGCGGGCACTCCACTCAAAGAACCTTTGTCATAAATTATCCTGAATTTCTCAAATTCCTTTTCACAGAATCCTCACACATTTATCCAATTTTTATCACAACTTTCTCATAGAATATTTCAAGGAGCGGATGTAAGATCCGCTCCGTAATAAAAGATGTTTCCGGGTACCCCCTATCTCTGTTTCGCCCGGAAGCATCTTCTGTTTGTAAAGAAAAGGAGGAGAAATTTGTGATTGAAGTAAACAATCTGGTCAAACGTTATGGCGACCATACAGCAGTTGACCACCTTTCTTTTAAGATAGAGAAGGGAAAAATCTACGGCTTTCTCGGGCCGAACGGAGCTGGTAAATCAACGACTATGAACATGATTACCGGTTATATAGCATCTACGGAAGGAACGGTAACCATTGACGGTCATGATATACTGGAAGAACCGGAACAGGCAAAGAAATGTATCGGTTATCTGCCGGAAATTCCGCCTCTTTATTTCGATATGACAGTGCTCGAATATATGAATTTCGCCGCTGATCTCAAAAAAATTCCAAAAAACGAAAAAAAATCCATGGTTGAAGAAGTCATGGAAATGGTCAAGATCTCAGATATGCGTAACCGCCTGATCAAAAACCTGTCCAAAGGTTACAGACAGAGAGTTGGACTTGCACAGGCAATCCTCGGATATCCGGAAGTTATCATCCTGGATGAGCCGACAGTAGGACTTGACCCGAAGCAGATCATAGAGATCCGCGATCTGATCAAGAGTCTTAAAAAGAAACATACCGTTATCCTGAGTTCTCATATTCTTTCTGAGGTAAGTGCAGTATGTGATTATGTATTGATCATTTCTCATGGCAAACTGGTTGCCAGCGATACGCCGGATAACCTGGGGAAACTCGCGCAGGGTTCCAACAATCTGTCACTTCTTGTCAAAGGAGATAAGGACAAGATCCGTATTCTGCTTGGAGAGATCGAGGGGATCAAGGAGATCGCGATCAACGCAGCCAAGGATCAGGAAGGCTGGGAAGTGAAACTTTCCACAGAAGAAAATACAGATATCCGTGAGGAAGTTTTCTTTAAGATGGCAGAACATCATTATCCGATCCTTGAAATGCAGTCCAAGAAAGTATCCCTCGAAGAGATCTTCCTGGAGCTGACCGAAGATGACAAGAAGAAAAAACCTGAGGAACCGGAGAAGGAGGGAGAAACGAAATGACAGCAGTATATAAGAGAGAGCTGAGAAGTTATCTCACATCTATGGTAGGATATTTGTTTATTTTCTTTATCCTGCTTCTTACAGGTATTTATTTTTCGGCCTATCAGTTGGCAGCAGCTTATCCGAAATTTGAATATACGTTAAGTGCGCTGACCTTTGTATTTCTGATCAGCGTTCCAATCCTGACCATGAGAGTTCTTGCAGAAGAACAGAAACAGAAGACAGACCAGCTGCTTCTGACAGCGCCGGTTTCTGTCGGCCAAATCGTTCTTGGTAAATATCTTGCACTGGTAACGATCTTTGCGATTCCGATGGTCATCATGTGCTTTTACCCACTTCTGATGTCAAAATTCGGAACAGTTTCTTTTGCAGGAGCCTATACAGGTATTCTGGGATTTTTTCTGCTTGGCTGTGCAAACCTTGCAATTGGTGTATTTGTATCTTCCCTGACTGAGAGTCAGGTTATTGCAGCAGTTCTTACCTTTGTATTTCTGTTTGCATTTTATATGATGAACGGAATTTCCTCATTCTTTTCAGAGGGAGCTCTGTCTACCTGCATTACATTTGGACTTCTGATCCTTGCGGCAGCTCTGATCATTTATACGATGATCAAGAATCTGCTGATCTCGGCAGCAGTATGTGTGATCGGAGAGATCATTCTTGCGATTATATATATGGTAAATTCTTCTTTCTTCTCAGGCGGGATCCAGAAGGTTCTGAATATCGTTAACCTGAGCAGCCATTTTGATAACTTTGCCAATTCGATCTTTGACATCAAGGGAATCCTGTATTTCGTGTCAGTGATCGCAGTTTGTCTTTTCCTGACCGTACAGTCTATTGCGAAGAGACGTTGGAATTAAGGAGGCGAGAAAGATGAAACTGAAGGAAAAGTTTAACAAAAAAGACGGGCAGAACAAGAAAGAAAAGAAGCCGTTAAAGCAGAGGATTAAAGAATCCATGAATGGAAAATATCTGAAAAACGGTTCTTATAGTGTTGTGATCAGTGCGATTTTTATTGTGATCGTAATTGTGATCAATATGATCGTCGGATCTCTGCCATCCAAATATACAGAGTTTGATGTAAGCTCACAGAAGCTTTACAGTATCGGCGATGAGACGAAAGCTTATCTCAAGAAACTGGACAAGGATATCACGATCTACCAGGTTGTCCAGAGTGGTTCTGAGGATGAGACATTAAAGAGACTTCTGGAAAAATATGCGGAAGAATCTTCTCATATTAAAGTTGAGACAAAAGACCCTGTCGTAAATCCGAAATTTACTTCTCAGTATACAAGTGATGATGTTTCTGCAAACAGCCTGATCGTTGTATGCGGTGACAGAAGCAAAGTCGTATCTTATGATACGATCTATCAGTCCTCCATGGACTACAACACTTACAGCTACACAACAACAGGATTCGACGGCGAAGGACAGATCGACAGCGCAATCTCTTATGTAACATCCGAAAACCTTCCGATCCTGTACACACTTGACGGACACGGAGAGAAGGAACTCGATTCTACCTTAAAAGAAGATATCGAGAAAGCGAATATCGATATCCAGTCCCTGAACCTTCTGACAGAAGAGAGCGTGCCGGATGATGCAGCCTGCCTGCTGATCAACGCACCGACAAGTGATATTTCCGATACAGAAAAAGATGCGATCATCGAGTATCTGGAAAACGGCGGCAAGGCTATGATCTTCTCTGATTATACGGAAGAATCCATGACAAATTTTGACGCTGTACTTGCAAATTATGGCGTAGAGAGAACAGAGGGAATTGTGATCGAGGGAGATTCACAGCATTACGCACAGATGCCATATTATCTGGTTCCAACCGTTGACAGCACAGATGCAATTTCCAATTTTGCTTCCAATGGTTATTATGTACTGATGCCTTACGCACAGGGTATCCAGAAAACAGATGACGTAAGAGATACTGTTACTATTAACAGTCTTCTTACCACATCCGACAGTGCATATTCCAAGGTGGACGTGAACAGCGGAAACATTGAAGAAACAGACGATGATATCAAAGGACCATTTGATCTCGGTGTGAGCATCACAGAATCTCTGGATGATGACAAAGAGACACAGATCGTTTATTATTCTTCTTCCAATCTGATGGACAGCCAGATCAACCAGATGGTATCCGGTGGAAATGAGCAGATGCTCATGGAATCCTTAAGCTGGATGTGCAGCTCCGATGAGACTTCTACAATTTCTGTTCCGGCAAAAGATCTCCAGGTTTCTTACCTGACACTGACCGCATATGATGCAAGTTTCTGGAAGATCATTATCATAGGTCTGATCCCGGTTGCATTCCTGGTGATCGGCTTCGGCGTATGGATGAAAAGGAGAAAGGCATAATGAAAAAAAAGACAGTAAAACTTGTCTCTGCTGTAGTCGTGCTTGGTGTAGCGTGTGGTGCTTATGTGGGAGTAAATTCTTATGTATCCTCTCAGGAGAAGAAAGAATCTGAGGAAGAGGACACAAGTGTAGAATTGACTAATCTGTCCACCGACAATATTACTTCTGTCGCATTTACAGCAGGGCAGGATAACGTAGAATTTGACAAAAAAGACGACACCTGGTCAGAAAAAAGCGATGCTGATTTTCCAGTAAACCAGGATACCGTAAACAGTGCAGTGGGAGGGGTAGCTTCCCTTTCTGCTGCACAGGAAATCTCTGATGTGGAAGACTTAAGTGAATATGATCTGGATTCTCCACAGAATGAGATCAAACTTACGACAGATGATGGAGATACTGTACTTCAGATAGGTATGGAGAATACATCTACCAGCCAGTATTATGTGAAGAAAAGCGATGATGACAAGAATGTATATCTGGTAGACAGTTCTGCGGTGGAGCCATTCATGGGAACTCTGTATGATTTTGCAGAGAGCGGAACTTTCCCGTCTGTGACTTCCTCAACGATCACGGAGGTCAAGGTTGACAAAGAAGACGGTTATGAACTGACCCAGGATCCGGACAATCTCTTCTGGAATATATCAGATGGCAAGACTTCAGAAAGAGCAGACACTGATAAAGCCGGAACAGTGACCTCGGCAATCGGATCACTGTCATATGACAGCTTTGTGGATTACAACTGCACAGACGATTCCAAGTATGGATTTGACGATCCATATGCAGTGATCACAGCGAAGTATACAGAGGAAGAAGCAGTAGAAGATGAAAGTTCCACAGACAGCGACACAGAGGACGATTCCGAAGAAGCCGAGACAAAGACAGTCGACAAAGAAATCACCATCTACGTAGGTGATGAGACCGGCAGTGACCGTTACGTAAAAGTAAACGACAGCAAAGAAGTCTATACGATCACAGAGGATTCCCTGACAGACATCCTTGACAGCACGGTATCTGATTTCTACAGTCTTTCTGTAAACTATCTCTCCGTCAACAGTCTGGATTCCCTGGAAGTAAAAACTCCAGACGGTGACCATACAGTGACAGTAACAAGAGAGACGACCAAAGACAGTGACGATGAAGACGCAGAGGAGACCACGACCGTTTCCTACAAACTGGATGGAGCAGACCTGGATGATACAACATTCACAACCTTCTATAACAAACTCATCAACATGACTGCCCAGCAGCGCCTCACCGAAGACTACACCCCGGAAGGAGATCCTGCATACACCTTCGTATTCAAAGACACAGACGGCAATGAGACAACAGCAGAATATTACGAATACGACACAAACTTTTATGCAGCAGTTGTCGGAGATAAGGTTTATCTGGTAAACAAGATGAACATTCGTGATATGGATGACGCATATCAGGAAGTGCTAAATGTAGACACTGATGCAGAAGCAGACACAACAGTAACTCCGACGGAGACAGAAACACCAGAAAATTAAACAAAGCTTTAAACAGCATTTTATACAGAAATATCCGGAACCCGGCAGAACAGTCAGGCTCCGGATATTTTTTTGCGGAATACTGCATTTTCCAGAATGAATGTGCTAAAATAGACCTGATCTTATTTTATAATATGAACGAGGGAATCAAAGATGTTATATTTTGTAAACGACTATTCAGAAGGTGCGCATGAAAAAGTCCTTCAGCATCTGATCGACACGAATATGGAGCAGCTTACCGGTTACGGCATGGACCATTACTGTGACGCTGCCAAAGAAAAAATAAAGAAGGCATGTGGCTGTGAGGACGCAGAAGTCTTTTTGTTCACAGGTGGAACACAGACCAATCAGATTGTCATCGACACACTTCTGCAGCCGTATGAGGGCGTTGTAGCGGCCCAGACAGGGCATGTCAGCACACACGAAGCCGGGGCAATAGAATTTACCGGACACAAAGTCCTGGAACTTCCACAGACAGATGGCAAGATCTGTGCAGCAGACCTTCGGGAACTGGCAGAGAGATTTTATGGAGATGAGAATCACGAGCATATGGTTTTTCCGGGGATGGTCTATATCTCACATCCGACAGAGTACGGAACACTCTATTCCAGAAAAGAACTGGAAGAATTGTCAGCCGTATGCAGAGAGTACAAAATGCCCCTGTATCTCGACGGCGCAAGGCTGATCTACGGAATTGCATCTACAGAAACAGATGTGACATTGCAGGATATTGCAAAACTCTGTGATGTATTCTATATCGGTGGAACCAAGGCAGGCACACTTTGCGGCGAGGCGGTAGTATTTACAGGAAATACCATGCCGAAACATTTCCTTACAAGAGTAAAGCAGCACGGTGCCCTGCTTGCAAAAGGCCGACTTGTGGGTGTCCAGTTTGATGCACTTTTTACAGATGATCTGTATAAAGAAATCGGCAGAAATGCTATTGAAACGGCAGCAGTCCTGAAAAAGGGATTACAGGAAAAAGGTTATAAATTCCTGCTGGATTCTCCGACCAACCAGCAGTTTATCATCCTTGAAGATTCCAAGATGGAAGAACTCCGAAAAGAAGTCCAGTTCAGCTTCTGGGAAAAGGCTGATGACACCCATACCATAATCAGATTTGCCACAAGCTGGGCAACCAGAATGGAAGATGTGCAGAAACTTCTTTCTCTGTTATAGATTGTAAAACAAATTCATTTGTCGTATAATAAGGCTACTCAGACATGAACAGGGAGGTAAATTATGAATAAACACGGTAAACG
>OLPV01001983.1_pt1 | contig 14202 bp, 12 predicted proteins | sample 1671961 | NCBI WGS metagenome assembly OLPV01 (sample SAMEA3136630, study PRJEB25190) | human gut metagenome | biome: human gut; feature: human-associated habitat; material: faeces | place: Austria | collected 2013
CGCTGACGCGGCGGGGCGCATACCTGGGTCATTTGCAGTTTCTCCGTTCTGATGTTCTTTCCATCAGCATACGGAAAACTGCGTGCGAACCGGCGCGAAACAGCGCGCCTTACAGCGCAAAAATCAGTCCAGCGAAACGTCCTCGCTCAGCACCTGCCCGATGGGTTTTGCGATGCACAGGTCGGCAGAGGCATCGGCTCCGGTGGGCTGCATATTGATGACCACCAAATTGTCGCCCCGGAAGTACCGGATGAGCCCGGCGGCGGGGTACACCACCAGACTGGTACCGCCGATGATGAGAGTATCGGCATGGCGGATGGCATCCACAGCGCCGGACAGCACCTGCTCGTCCAAGCCCTCCTCATAAAGTACCACGTCCGGCTTTACGATGCCGCCGCACTCGGTGCAGCGGGGCACGCCGGTGCTGTTTGCGATGAAATCCACATCGTAAAACTTGCCGCAGCGGGTGCAGTAGTTGCGCAGGGTGCTGCCGTGCAGCTCGTACACCGTTTTGCTGCCCGCCGCCTGATGCAGCCCGTCAATGTTCTGGGTGACCACCGCCCGCAGCTTACCCTGCTGTTCCAGTTTTGCCAGCCGCAGATGGGCAGCGTTGGGCTTTGCGTCCTTTACGATCAGCTTATCGCGGTAAAAACGGTAAAATTCCTCCGGGTTTTCCTCCCAGAAGGTATGACTGAGGATGGTTTCGGGCGGGTAGTCGTATTTCTGGTGGTACAGCCCGTCCACGCTGCGGAAATCCGGGATACCGCTCTCCGTAGAAACGCCCGCGCCGCCGAAAAAGACGATGCTGCTGCTTTTTGCAATGATGTCTTCCAGTGCCTTGACCATAGTTGAAACGCCCCTTTCCTCATGGAAGCTTTTGTGTTAAGATAGTACCAGTATAGCACATTCTTGCAGGAAAGGAAGAGGCCGGTTTTGAACGTCTGGTACATCAACAGCATCCTTGGTGCCATTTGCTTGGAGGAAGAAAACGACGCGCTGTGCGGGGTACATTTTTGCCCGGACGGCGCACCGGAGCTGGAACCACTCCCCCGCAGGGTGGTAGAGACGCCCCTGTTACATGAGGCCGAGGAGCAGCTGAACGAATATTTTGCCGGGGTGCGCCGGGAGTTCGACCTGCCGCTGGCGGCAAAAGGCACGCCCTTTCAGCAGGCGGTATGGGCGCAGCTGCGCAAGATTCCCTACGGGGAGGTGCGCACCTACGGACAGCTGGCGGCGGCGCTGGGCAAACCCAAGGCCAGCCGCGCCGTAGGCAGCGCCTGCCACCGCAACCCTCTGTGCATCGTGGTGCCCTGCCACCGGGTCATTGGCGCAGACGGCAGTCTGACCGGCTACGCCGAGGGGCTGGAGATCAAGGAATATCTGCTGGAATTGGAGCGATTTTAAGCAATTTATTATAGGATAACAGCACGCCTGCGGGCGTTCCGTTCCCCCATTTTCAAACTTATAAAACTCAAAAAGGCTGCTGCGCATCGTTTGCGCAACAGCCTTTGGTGTTTTTATGCAGTTTTAAAAGCCCGTGGGCGGGACGTAATAGCTTGGGATAGACCCGCTTTTGGGCGTAGCTGCGGCCTGCTGGTGCAGCGCCGAGCGGGTGACCTCTGCCCAAGAGTACTGGGTCATATACTCGCCCCGGTAGGAGTTGAAGGCCGAGCGGTCTCCCCGTAGGAAGTTATAATAGTCGCAATCCACCTTGCTGGTATCCAGCGCCAGCGTGCTGCGGCCGCGTACCAGCAGCCCGTTGACCCCTGCATCCTCCAGCGTATGGCTAAGGTCAAAGATCAAATTGCGCAGATGGCTGTGCAGCGAGGCGGTATCGGGCTTATCTTCCCACAAAATAGCCAGCATCTCGCCGTTGGTGCAGGTGACACCGTTGCGGTCCACAAGGTAGGCCAGCAGCTCCTTGCTCTTACTGCGCTTGAAGGAGAGCGGACGTCCGCCCACAAAGATCTCGAAATTGCCGAAACACTGGATCTTGATGCCCACCGGCGCAGTCTCCGGCGGGTAACGCAGGTTTTCCAGCACATTGCGCACATCGGCCTCGTTAGCGGGCTTGAGCAGAAAGCCGCTGACGAAGATCTGCAATGCTTCCAGCGCATACTCCGGGTGCTCGGTGACCACGATGATATTGCAGCGGGGCTGCAATTTCTGGATCATGCGGGCAAGGGCAAGGCCATTCATCCCCTGCATTTCCAAGTTCAAAAAGGCAGCATCCATCGGGCCCTGCCGCATCCACGTCAGGGCATCGTCAGTCGTCATGGCACTGATATAATCACAGTCCGGTGCCACCCGGCACAGGATACGGATCAGCGAATTGATCGCAAGCTGACCGTCATCCACGACCAGTATTTTCATAGCTTCACCCCCTGTCTGCTTACGCAAAGCAATTCCCCGCTGTTAGTTTAGCACGCCGCAAACTTTTAGGCAAGTTATTTTCTGGAAAAATCCAAAAAAGAAACGTTTTCGCCCAGATATTTGTCCATCTTCTTCTATATCTTCAAGACTTTTTTGCGACTTTGGTCGCTTTTTCCGACGAAATACCGGAGCATTGTACGATCAACTGAACTATCAAATTGGCCTTTATTTGTTTCCTTTCCCGCCGGAAAGCACCGCCTTTCCCTGACAAACAACAGGCCGCCGCACCGGTTTTGTGCAGCGGCCTTATTTCATAATTTACGTTTACCGCGGGTGTCTTAATGGAGATCCAGTTCTGGCGGGACGTCCAACTGGTCGGAGACATATTTCCCGTTCTTTTTGCGCTGACGCACGCACTCGGTAAGCAGATATTCGATCTGTCCGTTCACCGAGCGGAAGTCATCCTCTGCCCAAGCGGCAAGGGCATCGTAGAGTTTGGCGTTCAGGCGCAGGGGCACCTGTTTTTTCGGCTCGGCCATCAGTACAGGCTGCCGCTGTTCACGATGGGCTGGGCATCCCGGTTGCCGCACAGCACCACCAGCAGATTGGACACCATTGCCGCCTTACGCTCATCGTCCAGTTCCACTACCTTGTTCTCGTTCAGACGATCCAGCGCCATTTCCACCATGCCCACAGCGCCGTCCACGATCATCTTGCGGGCATCAATGATGGCGCTGGCCTGCTGGCGCTGCAGCATGACCGCTGCAATTTCCGGTGCATAGGCCAGATAGGTGATGCGGGCTTCCACCACCTCGATGCCGGCCTCGGCCACGTTCTTCTGGATCTCGTCCCGGATGCGGGCAGCCACTACCTCGGAGGAGCCGCGCAGACTGCCCTCATCGGCTACACCGTCGCCGGTGGTGTCCACGTTGGGAGAAACATCATAGGGGTACACCCGCACTACGTTGCGCAGGGCGCTGTCGCACTGCAGGGAGAGGTATTCCTTATAGTTATCCACGTTGAACACGGCCTTGGCGGTATCGGTCACGCGCCAGATGACCGCAATGCCGATCTCCACCGGGTTGCCCAGACAATCGTTGATCTTCTGGCGGGAGTTGTTCAGGGTCATCATCTTGAGGGAGATCTTCTTGCTCATGGACTCGGCGGTCATCTGAGCATTCTGGCCGTTATTGCCAAACAGCGCAGCCACGCTGTTCTCCTTGCTGTTCACATCTCCGCTCTGGCTCAGGCGGGTGCCGGCGGCGGGGTTGACGGCGGTGCAGAAGGGGTTCACCCAGTAAAAGCCCTGTCCCTTCAAGGTGCCGATGTAATCACCAAACAGGGTGAGCACCAGCGCCTCCTGCGGTTTTAACACCTTAAGACCGCAGAACAGGAAAATGCCCGCGATCCAATAGGCAATGGACAAGATCAGCAGCGGCACGCCCAGAAGCATCCGGTCTGCATTCAGCAGAGTGATGCTGTAAATGAACAGGGCGATGGCCACCACATAGCCCAGCAACGTAAGCAGCAACATAGCCATACCGTTTTTGCGGGTATTCAAAATTTTCTCTTCCATAACAGATCCCTCCTTATCAGGGTCGGAAGCATTTCTTTGTGATATCAAAATCATATCATTTTGCAAATGGTCTGTCAAGTACTTCCACAAAAAATCCCCGCCTGCCCGTACACTGCGGACAAAGCGGGGTCAAATGTTATAGGTGCGCCGGGCAGGCAGAGTTTCAAGCGTCTACCTGCGCTTCTCCCCCAATCAGCACTACGGCAACATCATTGACATTGGTACCGGTAGCGCCTGTGATGATCAGCCCTTCCACCGCCTGCAAGGCGTGGTAGGCATCGTTGTTTTGCAGGGTGTCGAACAGGTTCCAGCCCGCTGCCGCCAGTGCCGCAGCGGTGTCGCCGTCCGCATAGCCGCCGGCGGCATCGGTAGGTCCGTCGGTGCCGTCACTGCCCACCGAGAACACCGCCGTGTTTTGTCCGGCCAGTGCCGGGGCTGCGGCCAGCGCCAGCTCCTGATTGCGCCCGCCCAGACCTTTGCCGGTCAGGTGCACCACCGTTTCCCCGCCTGCGATAAAGGCCAGCTTTTTCCCCTGCTCCGCATGGGTGCGGGCGATAGACCCCAGAAAGCTGCCCGCCTCCCGCGCCTCGCAGCAGAGCCGGTCGGTGAGGAGCAGCGGTGCATAGCCCAGTTTCCGGCAGGCTTCGGCAGCGGCAGCGCACAGCTCCCGCACACTGCCGGTGATCTGGGTCGTCACGTTGTCAAGGGCTTTCGGCGTTTCCTGTGCCAACAGCGCCTTTGCCTGCGCCGATAAGCGCAGCTTGTATTTTTCCGCAATGGCAAGTGCCTGCGCACAGGTGGAGGAGTCCGGCACCGCCGGGCCGCTGGCGATCATATCCAGCGGGTCGCCCAGAATATCGCTGAGCACAATGCTGAACACCTTTGCAGGCGCACAGGCCTGCGCGAACCGCCCGCCCTTGACAGCGGACAGCCGCTTGCGGATGGTGTTCATCTCCACAATGTCCGCTCCGCTGGCAAGGAGCTGATTGGTGATGTCCTGCAATTCCCCGCCGGGAACAAGCGGCTTTTCAAACAGGGCACTGCCGCCGCCGGAAAGCAGAAACAGCACGGTGTCCTCTTCGGTCAACCCCTGTACCAGCGCCAAGGCTTTTTCGGTGGCTGCAAAGCTGTTGGCATCCGGCACGGGATGGCCCGCCTCGTAACAGCTTATGCCGGGGATTTTGCCCTTCACATGGCCGTATTTGGTCACCACCACGCCGCCGTCCACGTGCCCCAGTGCCTGCACGGCGGCGTGCGCCATCTGCCATGCAGCCTTGCCTGCCGCCACCAGCAGCACCCTGCCGCCTCTGGGCTGAAAGTTTTCCAGCGCACGGCACACAGCCTTATCCGGCAGCACCGCCTGAATGCTGGCACGGATGATTTCATCCGCATCCCGCCGCAATGTGGTATTCATAATATGACCCTCCTTACAGGATCTGCCCGAACTCTGCAGCACATTCCATCAACAGCCGCAAGGTTCGGTTATTTTTTGATAAATGCAAGTCTGTTTTCCGTAGAAAACAAATAATCCGAACCCGTCTCCCATCGGAAACAAGTTCGGATTATTTTTGTTTGGTCCGAGTGGCGAGAATCGAACTCACGGCCTCTTGAACCCCATTCAAGCGCGCTACCAAAACTGCGCTACACCCGGATATCTGTTTGCGTTTGTCGCTCACAGCTTGATTAGTATACCCGACTTTGCCCGTTTTGTCAAGCGCTTTTTCCAAATTTCTGATGCGGTTTTTACATTTTGCCTTCCCAACTTTTGCCCGCAGGAAGGATGCGCGAAGGAGCGTTATTTTCAAAAATCGCTGTACGCTTCTTCCTCGTCATCCTCGCAGATGGGGGCGGTGTCGTCCGGCGGTGTGTCAAACTCCACCGTGGCAAAGGCCAGTGCAAACACGCTGTCCGCCCCGGCGTGCAGCAGTGCCTGTGCGCAGGCGGCAGCCGTTGTGCCGGTGGTGATGACGTCATCCACCAGAAGGATGCGCTTGCCCTCCAGCTGCTGCGGCTGTGCCGCCCGGAAAGCGCCTGCTACGTTGGCCATGCGCTGTTCCAGCGGCAGACCGGCCTGATGCCGTTTGGTGCGGGTACGCACCAGCGCTTGCGGTGCCAGCGGCACCTCCATGGCCTTGGCCAGCGGCAGCGCCATCAGCTCCGGCACGTTATATCCGCGCTTTTTGCCGGAGGCCGGCACCGGCACGATCAGATCGTACCCGATGGCCGCCCACGGCACCGGCTGCGGGAGCAGCTCGCCGTACTGCACGGTCAGCTCCCCGCCAAAGGCCAGCTGCACCAGACGGTTACCCATCTCTACTGCCCGCCACGGCTTGCCCTGATACTTAGCGTTTAGGATGCCGCGCCGCACACAGCCGTTGTAGCGGTAGGGTGCAGCCGCACCGGTCAGATTGCCGATATAGTGCTGCGCCGGGTCCAGCCGGATGCCAGGCTTGCGGCACAGCACTTCCAGCTGCTCTGCGCAGTCCGGGCAATCCCGTATATCTCCCAGCACCCGGCCGCAGAAAGGGCACTCGCGCGGGTAGAGCAGCTGCCGCACCGCCCGCAGCGCCCTGCGCCGGGGGTCATAGTAGTCCATCAGTCCTTTTTGACCGCCACGATCACTCGCACGCGCTTGCCTGCTGCGCAGCCAAAGTTATCGTACCAGCCAGTCAGGTAGTAGCCCTCGGAGTTCACCTCCGAAAGCTTGGTGGCGTAATACTGACCCTTGTACCACAGGTACACCTGCATATCGTCAGCCGTTTCGTAACGGGTGCCGTTGCTCATCACCGAGGCTGCGCCCACCTTGTCGATCTTCATGGGCATCAGCTGGATCATAGCTTTTACCGTGCCGTTCACGTTCTGCCGCACTGCCAGACCGCCCGCCAGCACCGGGTACTTGATGGAGGTGGAAAAGCTGGCCTGACTGCCGTTGACGTAGCAGATGTAAGTAGCGCCGCCGCCCACAAAGTTGAGGATGGTGCTCATGGGCTGGCCGGTGATTTTGGCCAGCTGCTTGAGGCCGATGCTCAGCAGCGAACCGGAACTGCTGGTGATGCGGTTCCAGACTGTGCTCAGCAGCGAGCCGTCAATGACGCCCCACAAGATCTCGCTGGTGGTGGGCACCAGCACACTGCGCAGATCATCCACCACCGTGGTGGTGTTGGTGGTGCCGCCGGTAGAGCCGGAACCGGAAGAACTGTCCCCCTTAGAGCCGCTGCCGGAACCGGAAGAACTGTTCCCGGAAGAGCTGCTCCCTGAACCGGAAGAGCCGCTGCCGGTCAGGGTACCCAGAATGGAACTGGCGTTGACAGCCAGATTCTTCACATCGTCCAGCACGCCGTATTTCCACAGATCGCCGGTAACATCGTTCAAAATCAGACGGTCGATCTGCCCCTGCTCATTCAGCGTATAGTAGCGCACGGCCAGTGCATTCAGCTTTGTCCCCGCTATTCGGCTGGGACGAACCGTCCCAGCCAACCCCTCCGATGTCGTTTCCAAGATTTGTACGTCATCGGCCAGAGCATAGTCTCCCAGCGCGGTGGCGGTATCGTTGATGGTGCCGCTGACCGATTTGGACTCGATAGCGGTCACCTGTTCCCCTTCGGGGGTCACGCTGATCTCCACCAGCCAGCCGGTGGGGTAGTTCAGGCTTTTATCGATGTTCACGGTGCGGATGATGCCGTCGGTGCACATCACCGAGATCTTTTGCAGCACGTCTGCGCCGTTGTCCTCTACAAGGCTGCGGGTGGCGGTCTGCACCACGCCGTAGAACACGCTGTCGGCTTCCTCGCCGGTGATCACATCGGCTACCTCGTTGTCCATGCCCAGCAGCAGGGTGACCACTTCGCCCACGCCGCCGCCGTTCAGGGAGGAGATCTTGGATGCCACAGCAGAGCTGCCCAGACTATAGGTGCTGCCCGCCACGGTCAGTGCGGTAGGTGCGCTGGCGCTGGGCGATACCGCCGTAATGCGGCCTGCGGCGCGGCGGGTGTAGACCCACACCGTCTGCAGGCTCTCACTGTAATAGTACACATCGTACTTGTTCAGCTCTGCCGAGGCAGAGACCTTATCGTTGCGGTAAACGCTCACCGGCGTAAAGGGCAGCTGGGTGCCCTCCTCTGCCACAAAGGGGCCCTTGCGGCTCTTGAGCAGCACCGAGGAGGTATCCACCTGACCGTTGGACACCGTAAAGCCCAGCGAGCTGCCGTAGGCGCTGCCGCTGGCAGTGTTGACACGCAGGGCGTTGTACAGCAGCAGGGTGCACTGCTCGTAGGTCATGGCCTGTCCCTGTGTGCAGGTCAGCTGGTCCCGCAGACCGATCTGCTGGGCCTTGTTCAGCTGTGCCTGCGGGAAGGAGCCGGTCAGGTCGGTAGTCTTATAGCTCAGCATCTTCAGCACCGCTGCACAGGCTTCCTCCAGCGTAACGGTGTTGTCCGGGCGGAAGGAGCCGTCGGTGTAGCCGTTCATCCAGCCCTGCTGCACTGCAATGCGGATGTAGGGAGCCCACTGGGAGGTGCCGGGCACATCCCGGTACAAAGTGCCCACCGTGCCCTGCGCGCCTACGCTCTCCCGGTAGGTGGAAAAGGACACCAGCATTTTGGCAAAAGCGCCGCGGGTAATGTTGGCGCTAAGCTCCTGACCGGTGGGCACAGCGCCCAGAGTAATAGCCGTCTGCAGAGCCGTGTTGTTGATGCTGGCCGCCGAGACCGGCAGCACCAGCACCGACACCGCAATGCTGACCGCCAGCAGAAATGCGAGAATCCGTTTTTTCATTGGTCGTACCTCTTGTTCTTTGTTTATCACGCCGCCGCGATCAATCGTAGCGCAATGCTTCAATGGGGTTCAGCCGGGCTGCGCGCCGCGCCGGCAGGTAGCCGAACAGCACGCCGATGCCCACCGAGATGCCAAAGGCCACCACAATGGAGTTGAAGGAGGGGCTTACCGTAACGGTGGTATCGGTCATAAACATGGGCAGCACCCGGTTGGCTGCCATGGACACCGCATAGCCCAGCGCAATGCCCAAAACGCCGCCCAGCGCAGAGGTGGTGGCTGCTTCCACCACGAACTGTGCCAGAATGGTGCGCTCCTTTGCGCCCAGTGCCTTGCGGATGCCGATCTCGCGGGTGCGCTCGGTCACCGACACCAGCATGATATTCATAATGCCGATGCCGCCCACCAGCAGCGAGATGCTGGCAATGCCGGTAAGTATCACGATGACCATGTTGATCATCTTGTTCATTTCCTCCAGCCACTCGCTGGCGCTGTACACATAGTAGCCGTTTTCGGTCTTGAGGATCGACATCAGTTCCTCTTCCATCGTGGTCTTGGCCTCGTTGGCAAAGTTTTCGTCGGTCATCACCGCCGTATAGTTGTTGACCGAGCTCTGGCTGGAGAGCCGCATCACGGTGGTGTAGGGCAGGTAAACGCAGTCATCATCGCTGCCCTGCTGCATGGTGGGGTCACTGACCTTGGCCGCCAGCACGCCCACAATGCGGAACTTGTTGGCACCGATCTTGAGCGTCTGCCCCACACCGTTGCCGCCAAAGGCCACCCGGTTCAGGTAATCGCCAATGATGCAGACCTGCTTGTTGTCCTGCATATCCATGTACTGCAGGCCGCGTCCCTGTGCGAGCTGGTAGTTCTTCATTTCAGTGTAGTTCTCGTCCACACCGCTTATGTTGGACCAGCGGTAGCTGGTGGTACCAATCTTCAGCGTACCACTGGCATTGCCGCTGAACTCGATCTGGGGCGACACCGCCTTGATCAGGTCGGAATGCCGCTGGCATATATCGTACATCTCCTCCACCGGCACGGTACGGGAGCCGTAGCCCCACACCTGAATGCTGAGGGTGTTGGTGCCCAGTGCGGAAAAGCTGTCCCGCATGCTCTTGGTCATGCCGTTGCCCAGACCCACAATGACGATGACCGCCATCACGCCGATGATGATGCCCAGCATGGTCAGAAAGGTGCGCAGCTTGTTGCTCCACACATTCTGGATGGCCTGCCGGAAGGTTTCAAAGATCATGCCTGTTCCTCCTTTTCCGGCGTTTCGGGCAGCAGGGTGGGCTGCACCATGGCCTCCGGTGCGTGGGAGTCGCCGTCATACACCACCTGACCGTCCTCCAGCCGGATGATGCGGTCGGCCTGCACGGCAATGGAGTTGTCGTGGGTAATCAGCACTACGGTGTGTCCCTGCTTGTGCAGCTGCTGCAAAAGCCCCAGCACCTCGCGGCCAGTATGGGAGTCCAGCGCGCCGGTGGGCTCGTCCGCCAGAATGACCGGCGGGTTGCGCACCAGTGCCCGCGCAATGGACACGCGCTGCTGCTGGCCGCCGGAAAGCTGGTTGGGGCGGTTTTTCAGCTTGTCGCCAAGCCCCACCTGTTCCAGCACCTCCCGGGCGCGGATGTGGCGGTCGGCGCGGGAGATGCCCGCATACACCAGCGGCACCTCCACATTTTCCATCAGGTTCAGCTTGGGCAGCAGATTGTATTGCTGGAAGATAAAGCCCAGCATCTCGTTGCGGACAGCGGCCAGCTCGTTGCGGTTCATCTTGCCCACATCCCTGCCATTGAGCCGGTAGGTGCCGTGGGTAGGCACATCCAGACAGCCGATGATGTTCATGCAGGTGGATTTGCCCGAGCCGGACTGGCCCACGATGGCCACGAACTCGCCTTTTTCGATTTTCATAGTGATGTGGTCGGCAGCCTTTACCGTGGTATCGCCCATCTGGTAATATTTGCAGACCTCATCAAACTCGATCAGAGCGCTCATTCATCCCTCCTGCGTCAATCCACCACGACCGCACCGGCCTCAGCGGGGTCGATGCCGTCTGCCGGCTCTTCAGCGTCCGCTGCGGGGGCTTCACCGTTTTCCGTCTCCTCGGGCAGCGTCTCCTCGCCGCCCTCGGCAAGGTCTGCGTTGTTTCCGGCATCCTCGAGCTCTCCGCCGCCCATATCATCATAGCCGCCGTCGTCATAGTAGCTGTCGCTGCTCACGGAACTGGGGTCGTAGGCGATGGTATCGCTCTCGGACAGGCCGCTGGTCACCTGTGTATAGTTATCGTCGCTGACACCGGTCTTTACCTTGATGTACACATAGCCCTCCGGTGCGCTCATGGAGGCATCGGCGTTCACGGCGCTGGGCGAGTCCTGCCGCACCAGCACATAACCGCCGCGCACGATAGCGGCGTTGGGCACGGTAAGCGCATTTTTGGCCTGTGCCACCACGATCTCGGCGTTGGCGTTCATACCCGGGCGCAGACCATCGGTCTCGTCGATGCGTACGGTCACCGGGTAGGTGGTAGTGCCGCCGCTGGTATCACCCTTCATGGACACACGGGTGACCACGCCCTCGTAGGTCTTATCCTTCACGGCGTCTGCAGTCACCTGTACGGACTGCCCCACTTTCAGGCTGCTGACCTGCAGCTCGTCCACGTTGATGGTCATTTCCAGATAACTCAGGTCGTAGATGGTGCACAGGTCGCTGCCGGTGCTCAGGGCATCGCCCACCTTGGCATTCTTTTCGATGATGGTGCCGCTGATGGGTGAGGTGATGGTGTAGTTATCCATAGCGTCCTGCATATTCTGCATGGACAGCTCCGCACCGCGCAGGGTCTCGGAGGCAGACTGGATGGACTCGGTCAGGTCCTCACCGCTGAGGGTCAGGATGATATCGTCCTTGTTCACGCTGCCGCCCTCCCGCACATTGATGGCGGTGACAGTACCGGAAGACAGCGCAGTCAGGGTGCGCTCGGCCTGATACTGGAAGTTTGCCGCTGCAATGGAGCTGACCCCGTTGACAGTAGCCGTAGCCGCCTGTGCCGTGGTCAGACCGCCTGCGTTGGACACCGAGAGGGTCACAGTGCGGGTAAGCAGATTGCCGGTGCTCAGGGCATCGGTGCCGGTCACGGAGGTAATAGTGCCGGACAGCACCTCAAAGGTCCCGTCCAGCGTCACCTCGGCGGTCTGCCCTACCGAGAAATTGGCGGCATCCGCAGCCGGGAACTCCAGCACCAGATTCATCTTGGAGCTGTCCCGCACCACAGCCACTTCCTGACCGCTCTTTACCTCATCGCCCTTGTTCACCTTCAGGCTGCTGACGACGCCCGCCACCTCGGCGCGGACATACTGGCGGTCTGCGGTCTTATCGTAGCTGCGCTGCGCCTGCTGCAGGGTGATAGCTGCCTGCTCCACCTTGGTGGTAGCGTCGGAGGAATCCACCGTGTACAGCACAGTACCCTCTTCCACGATATCGCCCTCTTCAAAGCTGCCGGTCAGCACCTTGCCGGTCACCAGCGACTTGACGCTGTAAGTATTGGCGGGCTTCAACGTGCCGGTGCCGCTGAGCGTGTTGGAGACATCCCGGGTCTCGGGCGCTGCTTCCGTATAAGAAGTATCCACGTTTGCGGGCTTTGCGCTCTTGGGCTTCAGCAGCCACCAACCGCCGGCCAGCACCACGATGGCTACCGGCACCAGCCACTTCCAGTTCTTTTTGGCAAATGCCGCCGCGCCGCCTTTTTTCGGTGCAGCCGCTGCGTCCTGCTGCGAGTCGGCGGGCTGTTTAGACTTTTTCCAGATCATTCTTGCCGTTCCTCCTAGGTTCTTTTATGACAAGATGCTTTTTTGTAAAAAGCATCCATCAGAAACTCTTATTTGTAGTGTATCGCATTTTGCCCCGATAAACAAGCGTCCAATTTTCGTTTCACGGCATTTCCACAAAGTTTCAGACTTTTTTTACAAAGAATGGCTTTTATTCAAGCAAAAAACAGCACCCGGAGGTTTCCCTCCGGGTGCTGTTTCCTTTGTTTTTACCCTGCGTCTGCGGTGGGCTCTACCACCACATACACCCCTGCGGGCACACAGGCGGCCCATGCGCCGTCCTTGTCCAGCCAACCGAATTGCTCACAGACATGATCCGGGCACTGACTATCCAAAAACGCGATGGCGCCATCCTTCACCTGCAGGTGCACGATGTAGTCCCCTACCTCGTACAGGTAATCGTGATCCTGCGCAAGGGTCAAAGTCTCGGTAACGCCGTCACCGAAATCCACAACGGCCTGTAAGCCGCTGCCCTTGACGGGGTGCTGCGCCCGCACCGCAAGAAAAATACCTGCGGCCAGCGCCAGTACCACCAGTGCAAAGATCACATTTTTCTTCCACGCGCTGCCCTTGGGGGCGGCGGTGTCAGAGTTTTTTTGCTTTATGCTCATGCAGCGTACTTGCTGGCAGCTGCACCGGCAATGCGGCCAAAGACGGTAAAGTCGGCCACAGCGTTGCCGCCCAGACGGTTTGCACCGTGCACGCCGCCGGTCACCTCACCTGCTGCGAACAGGCCGGGGATCACAGAGCCGTCAGCCTTCAGCACCTCGGTGTTGGTGTTGATCTTCAGGCCGCCCATGGTGTGGTGCACACCTGCGGTGACCTTGATGGCGTAGTAGGGAGCGGTATCCAGAGCCTTTGCAAAGCTGGTGCGGCCAAAGTCGGGGTCGTTCTTGGCCTCAACGTAGCCGTTCCAGGTCTTCATGGTCTCGGCAAAAGCAGCCTCGTCCACGCCCATAGCCTTTGCCAGTTCCTCGTAGGTCTGGCCGGTCACAGTGTAGCCCTTCTTGATGTAGCCCTGAATGACGCTGGAAGCATCGACCATAGCCTGATCCACCACCAGCCAGCTGTAGCTGCCGGTCTGAGCGATCTCGGCAGCGGAAACCACATCACGGGTACCGACTTCATCAATGAAGCGCTTGCCCTCGGCATTGATCAGCACAGCGCCGTCGCCGCGCAGACCCTCGGTGATCAGGGCAGCGGTGTTAGCCTCCACGGTGGGGTGGATCTGGATCTGATCCATGTCCACAGTGTCAGCACCCACAGCGGTAGCCATCTCAATGCCCTGACCCTGTGCGCCTGCGGCATTGGTGGTCATAAAGCCCTTCAGTTCAGGCTTGTACTCGGTGACCATCTCCAGATTTGCGCCGAAGCCGCCGGTGGTCAGCACCACAGCCTTGGCATTCACGGTGATGGTCTCGCCGGTGGAACCGGTAGCCTTCACACCCACAACGGCACCGTTTGCATCGGTCAGCAGCTCGGTAGCGGTGGTGTTCAGCAGGGTCTGCACGCCGGCCTTGTCGCAGTTCTCCTGCAGCAGGGGGATCATGTAGGAGCCCACAGAAAGGGTCTTGCCCTCGGCATCCACGGGACGATGGATACGCTTGACGGATGCGCCGCCGAAGCTGGAAACGCTGTGCAGGGTGATGCCGTGCT